>Ga0209591_10002039_pt1 | contig 24531 bp, 17 predicted proteins | sample MAT01_FD_187207 | JGI IMG/M metagenome (GOLD analysis project Ga0209591, IMG submission 187207) | Freshwater microbial communities from Lake Fryxell liftoff mats and glacier meltwater in Antarctica - MAT-01 (SPAdes) (version 2) | ecosystem: Environmental > Aquatic > Freshwater > Ice > Liftoff... | reverse complement strand
GGGAAGGGCGAGTGGGGATAAAGCAGCTAGAGGGAAAATTTATGCGGAAGTTAGCGAGATTTTGCATGGGGAAGCTGTCCGTTTGCCGATCGTACATTCGCAGCCACTTTTAGGGAAACGCAAGAATGTTAAAGGTTGGATTCCGAGTCCTTTGGGTTCGGAGTCTTTTGAGGATGTTAGTAAGTCTTGAGAATTCCTGCATAGATGCAGACGGCGGTTGAAACCGCGCCTACACAGACAAAACCCGCCTCCGCGGGTTGAAGAAAAGACGGCGGTTGAAACCGCGCCTACACACACAAAACCCGCCTCCGCGGGTTGAAGAAAAGACGGCGGTTGAAACCGCGCCTACACAGACAAAACCCGCCTCCGCGGGTTGAAGAAAATAACGGAGATAAAAATGCCACAAAACACGATATTATCAATTGCGAATTACTACTTATAAAAATGGCTAAATATATTGTTAAACGTTTGCTGGGACTATTGCCAGTTTTGTTCGGAATCACGCTGCTGGTATTTGCTTTTTTGCACCTGATACCGGGAGACCCAGCTACAGTGCTTTTGGGAGAACGGGGAACTCCCGAACAGGTGGAAATTTTGAGAGCGAGATTGGGTTTAAATCAGCCTTTGCCTTTGCAATATTTGGCTTTTTTAGGGAGTTTGCTCCGCTTTGATTTGGGAAATAGCATTATTAGCGGAATTCCGATAATTGATGAAATTATAACTCGCTGGCCTGCTACCTTGGAATTGTCGGTGGCGGCGATGTTGCTGGCACTTTTGCTGGGAATTCCGGCGGGGATTTTGGCTGCTGTTAGGAAAAATAGCTGGCTGGATAATCTGACGATGAGCGGTTCTTTGATTGGGGTATCTTTGCCGGTGTATTGGTTGGGATTGATGTTGATTTATTTGTTTGCTGTTTATCTGAAATGGCTACCTCCCAGCGGCAGAATTAGTGTTGATTTGGGGTTCGGTTTTAAGTCGATTACGGGTGTTTATGTTTTGGATGCTTTGCTGAAATTGGATTTGGTGGCTTTGCGGGATGCGATCGCCCATCTCATCCTTCCAGCCTTGACTTTAGGAACTATCCCCCTAGCGATTATCGCTCGCATCACCCGTGCTGCGATGCTGGAAGTGATGCAGCAAGATTACATCCGCACGGCGCGGGCTAAGGGTTTGCCAGAATTTTGGGTAATTTTGAGACACGCTTTGAAAAATGCGTTTTTGCCGATCGTCACAACTATTGGTTTGCAGTTTGGTACGCTTTTAGGTGGCGCGATTCTGACTGAAACGATTTTCTCGTGGCCGGGAATTGGTTCTTGGATTTACAGCGGTATTCTGACGCGGGATTACCCAATTGTTCAAGGTGGAGTAATTTTTGTGTCTGTGACTTTTGTACTGATTAATCTGGCGGTTGATATTTCCTATGCTTTTTTTGACCCAAGAATTCAGTATCGTTAATTAAAAGAGTTCAGATTCGGCGATTGAAATCGCATCTACACAAACAAAGATCGGATTCGGCGATTGAAATCGCATCTACACAAACAAAGATCGGATTCGGCGATTGAAATCGCATCTACACAAACAAAGATTGGATTCGGCGATTGAAATCGCATCTACACAAACAAAGATCGGATTCGGCGATTGAAATCGCATCTACACAAACAAAGTCCGCCTTCGCGGACTGAAAGAGTCAGGTATAAATTAAATCGCAAATGCTTGTTTAACATCGGGCTGTAGCGGGTAGTAAATGCTAGCTGCTGCAAAACCCAGAGTTAAAAAATTGACTGCTGCACCTGCGCTACCTAACATTTTGGCGATTTGCGCGAGGATGGCGATGACATGGATAATGAATGTTCCCGTCCAAGCCCAAGTTTTGAGTTGAAACAAACCCCATGTTAAGATTAAGGAAATAATTCCGATAATTAGAGCGATCGCCGAAAAAATTGCAATGAAGCCACCGATGACAGTGCCAACTTTTGCCCCGCCGATAACCGCACTGAGACCGCCAAAAATCCCGGCAAATAGTAAGATGAACAAGCCGTCAAGGAGACTAAAAATGCCACTAATTAGCTGCAAGATTGCCAAAATTGTAACGCTTTGAGGACGATTCATGTTTGGGCTTTTCCATTTTTAACGGATTTGAAAAATATTTTAACCTGTTGTGGACACAGCGCGGATAGATATTCAGGATTTGGGCGCGGCGCGATCGACAAACCGGATTTATGAGAGTCAGCGTCTTAATATTGTGCCGTTACTCGTGGCGCACTGTTCGATCGCCCTGGGATCGCCCCGCGAGATCAGCAATGACCTAGTGAAGGCCGATCGCCCGCTACCCGAAGAAAGCCTTCATATAGAGTGAGTTGCGCGCGATCGAAGTTTGGGCCCACATCTTTAGGCTGAAAAAACTTAACATTTTTTAATAAGTTGCAAAGATTAGCTATAATTGTTTACAGGTGCTGGTTGGGGAACTTTTTTTTAAATCACCCGATCGGATGAGTCTCAAAGACGATGCCACGCATCAGAAAAAATTTTACCTTTAAGGTAATCCTGAGATTAAATTATCTGGTGAGTCGGTATGATCGTTAGCCCCAAAAAGGAAACTGCTCAGGTCAAGGTGGAAGATACTCAGACTGTAGACACCAAGGCCCCAGAGACTAAAATTGCAGATCACAAAACCGCCCAAAAGCAGTCCCCTAAGAAACCCGCGCGGAAGATGCCGCGGTGGGCGATTGGGTTGGTTGCAGCCGGGTTGCTAGCTGTACCGACTACCTTATATTTAGCAAAAAGTCGATCGCAGCCAAAAGTAGATCCGATCGCCACGATGACAGTGCCGGTAGCAGCCGAAAACTTGACGGTGCGGATCACGTCTAGCGGCACGGTGCAGCCCGTACAGCGCGTGAATCTCAGCCCCAAAGGCTCCGGGCGCATCGCCGAATTATTTGTCGAACAGGGCGATAAAGTTGAAGCAGGACAAATCGTCGCCCGCATGGAAAGTCGCGACGTGGAAGCTCAACTCGCTCAAGCTAAAGCCCGCGAAGCCAGCATTCGAGCCAAACTAGCCAAAATCGAAGCCGGAAATCGATCGGAAGACATCGCCAGCGCCCGCGCGCGCTTAGGTCAAGCCGAGGCCACTCTCGCACAACTTCAAGCCGGCAGCCGCGTGGAAGAAGTTGCAGGAGCCAGAGCTCGTTTACAGCAAACTCAAGCAGGCTTGCAGCAACTCCAAGCCGGCAACCGCGTAGAAGAAGTAAATCAAGGGCGAGCTCGTTTAGCCCAAGCTCAAGCCCGTTTAGCAGATGCTCAAACTGGCAGTGTCAAACAAGAAATTGCCCAAGCACAAACACAAATTGAATCGAGTAAAGCCCAAGCTGAACTAACAGCTAAGCGGGTGGAACGTAACCGCCCGTTAGTGCAAGAAGGTGCTCTTGCTCAAGATAAACTGGATGAATTAATCAAAGAAAATCGCACTGCTCAAGCTAAAGTCACTGAATCCCAAAAACGCCTGCAACAACTGCAAGAAAGTCGGAAGTCGCAAATTCAGCAATTGCAAGCTGCGGCGCAAGTCGAGCAGCAAGCATTGAAGCAGTTACAAAACGGTACGCGATCGGAAGGAATTGCTAAAGGTGAGGCAGAAGTTGCTGAAGCGAAAAGCAAATTAGCGCAAATTGAAAACGGCAATCGTCCAGAAGAAATTGCTAAAGCCCAAGCAGCAGTTGCTGAAGCAAAAAGCCAATTAGCAGTCCAAGAAAACGGAGCTCGCCCCGAAGAAATAGCTTCCGCTAAAGCTGATTTAGCTGAAGTTCAAGCTCAAGTTCGTTTTCAAGAAGTGCAGTTAGAAGATACGAAAGTTCGCGCTCCTTTTGCTGGAGTTATTACCCAAAGATACGCTATTCAAGGAGCTTTTGTAACTCCGGCAACTTCGGCATCGGAAGCTACTTCGGCAACTTCGACATCGATTGTTGCTCTCGCTAGAGATGTGGAAGTTTTGGCGAAAGTCCCGGAGGCAGATATTAGTCAAATTAAACCGGGTCAAGTGGTTGAAATTGTGGCTGATGCTTATCCTGATAAAGTGTTTAAAGGTCGCGTTAAGTTAATTGCGCCGGAAGCTGTTAAGGAACGGGATGTGACGCTGTTTCAAGTGCGCGTCGCCATTGACACAGGCAAGGATTTCTTGCAGTCGGGGATGAATGTAGATTTGAAATTTGTTGGTCAAAAGCTGAGTAATGCTTTGGTTGTCCCGACGGTAGCTATTGTGACTAATAAGGGTCAAACGGGTGTGCTGGTTCCTGATGAGAAGCAGCAGCCGAAGTTTAAGCCTGTTACGGTTGGATCGACGATTGGTAACAAGATTCAGATTTTAGAGGGTGCTCAGGCGGGCGATCGGGTTTTTACCGAACTTCCTGCTGGTAAAAAGTTGGAGGATATTATTAAGAATCAGAAATAGTCATTAGTCATTGGTCATTAGTCAGTAGTCATTAGTCAGTAGTCATTAGTCATTAGTCATTAGTCATTAGTCTAGGATTTTTGCACAGGTTTTGAGAAACCGGGTTTTTTCGATAATCCTTCGTTGCAAGCAGCAGATTCGGCCAAAAACCCGGTTTCTTTGGTTTTGATGAGTAATCGAAAATAGAAAAATTTCCCAATCTAAAATCCAAAATCTAAAATAGACTCATGGATATTATTGAAAGCGTCAAAATGGCCGTCACAACTTTGACGGCAAACAAGTTACGCAGCAGCTTGACGATGTTAGGAATTATCATCGGTAATGCTTCTGTAATTTCGATGATTGGTATTGGTGAAGGCGCTCAGACGTTTATTGCGGGACAAGTTAACTCTCTGGGGTCAAATTTGCTGTTTATCATTCCTGGGAGTCCTGACGCGCAAAGTCGCCCGGTGATTCCTCCCCAGACTTTGGTGTTAGAAGATGCTGAGGCGATCGCCTCTCAAGTTCCTTCTGTCGAACAAGTTGCACCAACTCTCAATGACAGTCAACTGGTTACTTACCGCAATAAAAACGTTTCGTCTTCCATTGTGGGAACTACTCCCGAATTTCTTACAGTCAGAAGCTTTGATGTTGGTCAAGGTCGATTTTTAAACAAATTAGATTTAGAAAGACAGGAAAATGTAGTTGCTTTAGGTTCAGAAGCTGCTGAACAATTGTTTGGCAATACGCAGCCGATCGGTCAATATATTCGGATCAAAAATTCTACTTTTCAAGTGATTGGTGTCATGCAGGCTAAGGGTTCTAGTTTTGGCGACAATCAAGATATGAATGTTTATTTGCCGCTGACAACGATGGCTAACCGCATTGTCGGCCGCTCGTCTCCATACGGTATGAAGGTAACATTTATTTCGGTTTCTGTTAAGGATGAAAGTTTGATGCGGGCGGCGCAATTTCAGATTGAAAATTTGCTGCGCTTGCGCCACAATATTACTAAAGAGGATGATTTTACTGTCCGAAATCAGAAGGATTTAATGAAGACTTTGGGCAGTATTACTGGGGCTTTGACTCTGATGTTGGCTTTTGTGGCGGCAATTTCGCTGTTTGTGGGCGGCATCGGGATTATGAATATTATGCTGGTTTCTGTGACGGAACGCACTAAGGAAATTGGACTGCGAAAGGCGATCGGGGCTTCTCCCCAAGATATTCTGATTCAGTTTATGATCGAGGCTGTGATTTTGTCGGCGGCTGGTGGTGCGATCGGCACTGGTTTCGGTATCGGCGGCGTGTTTTTGGTGTCTGCTTTTACTCCTCTGCAAGCTAGCGTGTCTCCAGTGGCGATCGCACTTGCAGTCGGCGTTTCTGGCAGCATCGGCTTATTTTTCGGCATCGTACCCGCAAAACAAGCTGCTAAATTAGACCCGATTGTGGCATTGAGAAGCGCTTGACAGTTGACAGTTGACAGTTGACTGTTGACTGTTGTCATTGGAAGCAATTACCAATTCCCAATTCCCAATTCCCAATTCCCAATTCCCAATTCCCAAACTAATTATGAATTTTATTGAAAGCGTCAAAATGGCAGGACAAACACTGCTAGCAAACAAAACTCGCAGCAGTTTAACAATGATTGGTATGATTGTTGGCAACGCCTCGGTAATTGCGATGATTGGAGTTGGAGAAGGAGCGCAAAAATTTGTAGGCGGACAAGTTCAAGCCCTGGGTACAAATGTATTGATTGTAAGACCCGGAGTGCCTAATGCTAGGCGGAATGCGATCGGCAATGCGCCTCAAACACTTATATTACCAGATGCTAAGGCGATCGCAACTCAAGTCCCATCGGTGCAAGGCGTTTCCGCAGAACTCAACAGTTCAGAAATCGTTCGCTACAGCAACAAAAATGTCTCATCTCTAATTTTCGGCACAATTCCAGAATTTCTGACTGTCAGAAACTTTGAAATGGCTAGAGGGAGATTTTTGACCGAACTAGATGTTAAGAAAAACAATCAAGTTGTGGTTCTTGGTTCAGAATTAGCCGAGAAATTGTTTGCTAATACTAATCCCCTCGGCGAACAAGTGCGAATCAAAAATGTCAGTATGAAAGTAATTGGAGTATTTGCGCCGAAAGGGACATCTTTTGGTACGAATTATGATAACTCGGCTGTTGTGCCGATCGCCACAATGGCCAACCGCATTGTCGGGCGTAAGTCTCCCTACGGTTTAGCTGTCACCTCGCTGTTTATTTCGATTCAAGATGAGTCGAAAATGGATGCGGCTCAATTTCAGGTGGAAAACTTGCTGAGATTGCGGCATAAGATTACCACAGAAGATGACTTTACGGTCAGAAATCAGAAAGATTTAATGGCAACAATGGGTTCGATTTCCGGGGCTCTGACAATTATGTTAACTGCTGTGGCCAGTATTTCTCTGTTGGTGGGCGGAATTGGGATTATGAACATTATGCTGGTTTCCGTGAGCGAGCGCACCCAGGAAATCGGGCTCAGAAAGGCGATCGGGGCTTCCCAAAACGATATATTGTTTCAATTCATGATCGAAGCTGTAATTTTATCTGCCGCCGGAGGGATCGTCGGGACTTGCGTAGGTGTCGGCGGTATTTTGCTTGTAGGTAATTTTACGCCCCTGCAAGCTGGCGTTTCCCCGGTGGCGATCGCCCTGGCTGTTACCGTATCGGGCACAGTAGGCCTATTTTTCGGTGTCGTTCCCGCGCGTCAGGCTGCCAAACTCGACCCGATCGCAGCATTAAGAAGTGCTTAACTAATAATCACACATATAATATACTTAAGTAGATACTGAGATAAGTACATACATAATGTTACAGTTTGATTCTAACCGCGATATATATATCTTTAAATATTAATAAAACCAGTGGGATTGTACATATTGAGCAAAATTCATGTATAAGAAATTACAAATAAATTCGGAAACTTTATAAAAATGAGTGAAATATTAAAGATTTAATAAAGTTGTACTCAGGGGATTTACTTACTAACGGGAAAGTCTAATAATGTTGATCAGCAAACAGACACGAGCATCGCTCAGTGCTGGTGTTTGTTTGCTATATTAATCAAAAATATCAAATAAAAACCAATGGCGTCTCTTACCAGCAGTCCTAAATTTGACTTTCTAGAAGGAACTTCAGCATCAGACACATTTAACGGCTTGGATGGCAACGACATAATTTATGCCAAGGGCGGAGACGACTTTCTCGAAGGCAGTGCAGGTAAAGACAAAATCTGCGGCGACTCCGGCAACGATTCAATTTTCGGCGGCGCAGACGACGATATCATCTGGGGCGGCAAAGGCAACGACCTAATTTTGGGCGATTCCGGCAACGACACCCTCGACGGCGGCAAAGGCAGCGATACCGTGACTGGTGGCGAAGGTGATGACATTTTTGCGATCGGCAAAGGCAACGGCGGCCCAACCGTAGCCACAGCAGACTACATCACCGACTTCGAGAAGGGCAAGGACAAAATTCGGTTGCTCGATGGTCTCACATTTGGAGACTTAAATATCCAGCAAGGCACAGACGCTAACAGCAACAGTACGGTAATTCAAGACAAACTCACAGGTGAATATTTAGCAGTATTGAAGGGAGTCAACAGCAACACCGTTACCCCCGACAACTTCACAACTCACCTATCGGGAAACCCTATCAGAGACTGGAACGCAACGATGCTTGACGCCATCCGGACGGCCAGCACCGCGCCTCCGCTAGCCTCCCGCAATATGGCAATGGTTTCCGCAGCCATTTACGACTCGGTGAACTCAATTACCAAAAAATACAGCCCTTACCGCGTCAGCATCGATGCACCCGCAGGCACATCACAAGAAGCCGCCGCCGCCGCCGCAGCCCAGCGCGTCTTAGTTAGCCTCTATCCAGCACAAGCAGCAAAATTCGATGCAGCATACCAATCATCTCTCTCCACAATTCCCGACGGCAAATCCAAAGATGACGGCATCGCCCTCGGACAAGAAGTTGCTGACCAAATTATCAGTTGGCGGAGTACAGACGGTGCGAACAAAGTAGTATCGTACACACCCAAAACTGACCCCGGCAATTGGGTGCCGACTCCTCCCGCCCTGGCAGCATCACTGGCACCCCAGTGGCCCGGCGTGACTCCCTTTGCGATGACTAGCGGTTCCCAGTTCCGCCCGTCGGGCCCGCCCGCCCTCGACAGCGCCAAGTACGCAGAGGAGTTTAACTTTGTCAAAGAAATCGGCAAAATCGACAGTCTGACGCGCACCCCAGATCAAACTGCCATTGCTAAATTCTGGGCCAACGGCGGAGGTACTTTTACTCCCCCCGGCCACTGGAACCAAATCGCCGAAGAAGTATCGGCCCTCGCCGGCACATCTTTGGAAGACAGCGCCCGCTTGTTCGCCCTGCTAAATATTGCTTCGGCAGATGCAGCTATTAGCTGCTGGGATGCCAAGTATAAGTATGACTTATGGCGGCCGGTGACAGCTATTCGCCAAGCTGACAAAGACAACAATCCCAACACGACAGTTGACTCTCAGTGGACGCCGCTGCTGGTAACTCCGCCCTTCTCGGAATATACGTCGGGACACAGTACCTTTAGCGGTGCAGCCGAGCCCGTTATGAACTCTGTATTTGGCTCGGATTTTGGTTTTGCCGATAAGGGAGACAAATCGGTCAACAGTTTGCGAACCTTTGAAAACTTTGCCGAAGCGGCTGATGAATCGGGGATGAGTCGGATTTATGGAGGCATTCATTTCATGAGTGCTAACGTAGATGGTTTGAGTTCGGGTAGAAATGTGGGTAACTATGTTGTCCAGAATTTCTTAGTTTAGGGAAGTGGCGAGTTGAGAAGGAAATGGAAAATGGAAAACTTTTTATTTTCCATTTTTCATCAAAACACCTCTTGCGTAAATCTTTTATTGATAGATCGACCGCAGATAAAAAGCAGATAAACACAGATAAACGCAGATAATTTCCAGATTGAAAAGCTTGGGAATGCAATGCAAGTCTAAACTATTCAAGCGCGTTTTCAATCGAGCAATTCCACAGTGCCGAGATACCCATCTACTCGGACTTTTTGACCGTCTCGCAGGCGAGTTGTAGCTTCAGGAATATTCATGACTGCGGGAATTTTGTACTCGCGAGCGACGATCGCACCGTGAGACAATTGGCCGCCAACTTCGGCTACAATTGCTTTGGCTCCCAACAGCAGCGGTGCCCAACCGGCATCGGTGTACGGTACTACGACGATCGCATTTTCGCCTAAATCTGCTGTCACAGTCCGGCAAATCTGCACAAAACCTTCGACGCAGCCGATACTGGCGGGGATTCCCTGCATGATAGCGGTTGTTGATGTTGCGAGGTCGATCGACCTTTTGCGAGAATTCGGCAGCAAATTGCCGTAGACTACAGGGGGAATCGGGCGATCGCGATCTGCCAACAGTCGATCGCGCCTCAGCCTAATCATATCCTGAAAAGAAACACTCGCGCCGCTGCGAATCCACTGCTGAATCTCCCCAAATTCCAGATAAAAAATATCTCCAGGTTCCTCGAATACTTGCATTTCCAATCCGCAGGCTTCAATCTCCAGAAAAGTCCAGCGGAGATGAGCCAACAACCGCGCATAAATTTCGCTAATTTGGCTTTTAACTATAGCTCGATCCTGACATTTATTTAAGCGCCATTTCTGAGCAAAAGTCAATCGTAATTTATCAGTTGGTGTTAAATTAGCCACAGCAGGTTTTTGAGCCAGAGTTATCAGCAATTTGCGGTAAGTTTCCGGCTGTTCCCGCCAAGTAGGAACAGCGATATCGGTTCCCACTTCGCTCAAATATCCGTAAATATCCAGCCACTTTTCAAAGTCTGCTTGTAAAGCCGGATTTGCAGCAAATATCTGTGCCAACTGTGCCGCTGAAACATTCTCGTCAGATTGCGAATTAGCAGCTTGTCGCAACTTTTGAGCCAACTGCTGCAAAGCTCGCACCGAAGCAATTTCAGGAGCAGTATCATTGACAAGCCAGTCATCATCAACGCGAAAAATTGATTTACGAATTGCCAGCCCGATCGGCCCTAAGATATTGTAGTATGTAATCGGTTTCAGCCACTCCTGAATTTTTTCAGATTTATCCAACAACTCCGACAAATACTGATAATTGGGAATTGGGCATTGGGCATTGGGCATTGGGCATTGGGAATCGGGAATTGGGCATTGGGCATTGTTACTACTATCAACTGCCAACTGCCAACTGCCAACTGCCAACTGCCAACTGCCAACTGACTTCTCCAGACTTTGCAGTGCGGGTAGGAAAATAGAAGTGCGATCGCCCTCAAATTCTGCATTGAGCGCCCGCTCACGCTGCACCAAACGCCACAAACCCGGCAAATTCGGCAAAACCTTCATCAACGGCGGCTTACCCATCTTCTGCCCTCTGAGCAAAAATTCCAAACCCTGCTCCGGCAATCCCATCATCCGAAAGATTTCGCCCAACAAAGTCGCATTGAAATAGGCGTGAGAACCCAGCAAAGTAGCCGTTTCCTTGAAATTTAGATGAGCAGCGCGATCGGCCAAAACCACCCGAAAAATCTCTCCCCAAACCCCACAAGTCAGCGGCCGATTAATCGACCAAGTTAGTGGGCGAATTGCGCCGGGAATCACTTCTGCTGCAATAGTGCGCGTCCAAAACGGCTGCAAATTAGTAATCGGGCGGCTTTGCAAAATCCAAACTTTTCCCCCATCCCAACTCCACTCAATATCCTGGGGGATGCCGTGAAAAAAAGCTTCGATGGCTTGCGCTTGTCTGACTAATTCTGCTATAATTTGTTTGTCAACAATTGAATTGATTTTAAGTTCGTTTAAATTTTGTTCTAAAGTTTCAGGCTGGGTAAAATCAACTTCTAAATGAACCGGAGTAACTTGTCCACCGACAACAGATTCTGCACCTCCCGGCAAAGCTTCAATAATTATCTGGGAACCACCATCTAAAGGATTGCGGCTGAACATAACTCCGGCAACTTTCCCCTGAATATAAGGCTGAATCAAGACAGCCATTTGAGTATCGGGGAGTTGTCTCTGGCGGCGGTAAGCAACAGCTTCGGAAGTCCAATAAGACTGGCGACAGCGGTTAATGCTGTCGAGCAATTCGGCTTCAGTCAAAACAGGGCCAATAGTTTGATATTGTCCGGCGGCAGAACTGGTATCGCCATCTTCTCCCGCCGCCGAAGAGCGCACAATCATCCGGTTAGGGATTTTCGCTTTGAGGTTTTGGATTACAGAATTATTGCTGAAAAGGCGATCAGATTTTCCATTATTTCCTCTGCCTATTTTCTTATTCTTAACATCCGTTAAATCCGTTACAGAATCCGCTGCCGAACTGCCCTCTTCCCTCTTTCTTCCATCCGTTAAATCCGTTACAGAATCCGCTGCCGAACTTCCTTCTTCCTTTGATGATAATATCCAGCCCGAAGGTACGTTAAAACCTGCGCGTTTTAGTTGAGACAACTTAGCAGCCTTATCGCCGCAGATTGCAGCATCCAACGAGTCATCTAGAGAAAACAATTGTTCCGATTGAGATAAAGCCATATCATCACCCTGACTGAGATTAATCGCTGTTAGTAAAAGTCCCAATCCTGCTGCTGCTAGAAATTCCGGCAAAGATTGTCGCCACACCCAAACCCAGATTGGCGTGCACAGACAGCCACAGCGGGAAGCCAAGAGTCTCGCCCGATCGCCCTTTTGCCACCACCGCTGCGCCAAACCCCACACCAGCAGCCCCCAAATGCCCGACGATACAGCCACCAGTGGCGAAAATACCAAAAGACCCCAAACAGCGTTGGTCACGCCTCCACCTCGGGCGATCGCATATCTAGCGGCAACTAGAGGAATCAACAGGGCGATCGCGATCGCAGGTGCATCCGGGAAGCAAAATCGCCCCGCCAAAACCGGAGTAATTCCCCTGACAATTTCCGCCAACACCGCAGCAATTCCAGCTAATTTCCCCCCGTGAATGAAAGCTGCCGACACCCCAACATTCCCCGTACCCAGCGCCCTCAAATCTCGGCGGGTAAAGACTCGCACCGCCCATCCCGTTAGCGGTAAAGCACCCAGGCTGAAACTAGCAGCCAACAGCAATGCTATTGTCCCCAACGGCATAAAATCAGCTCTCCTATTTTCAACCTCTAACCATTATGACGGCAATTCTGTCACTTTTTCTGTCTTCAGATATATCAACAAAACGGCATTAGCACTTAAGATAATGTAAAAGTAGAGTAGATAAGGATTTAACTGTCATGACAGATGTCAGCTTGACGACTCCAATAGCAGTTCTTGTTGCTGGCTTTATTGCCGCAGTTACGATCGGCTCCATCGCCTGGTACAACTCCAAGCGCCCCCCCGGTTGGGAATCCAAAGAACGCCCTGATTTTGTACCGAAAGTTGACAAAGACGATTTGATTGCTGATGTTTCTGAGTCAAAGAAAAAATAGAACAAAGCTGTTTTAGAGCGAAAAAAGCTTTGAGAGGAATAGGAATTACCCTTGCATATCTATGCGGTAGGGTGCGCCTCGGCGCGCCTTACGCTATGTAGAAAGGCTTTGAGTGAAGAGTTTTAATTGACCGAAAGCACTAATGTCAATAAAGGGATCGATCGCTGACAGGATGAGCGAGCGATCCCTTTATTGACATTGATGCAAAATATGATTTCAAACATACTGTAAGCTGTTAGCCCTGGATTTAAATTCCGCAGGCATTGACTTCTAAGTGAAAAGCCTAAAAATACTGATGTTTTATTAAAAATAGAAAAAACTTGGTAAATCTCATAATTTAGAATAAATTGGACATCCTAACCTTAGCTGTTCTTGAAAAACAACCGAGCTATTTAATCATAGGAATTTAGACCTTGACTACAGCTTTGGAGTTCTCTTGAGATTCAGCCTCTGTGGAGAGGCTGCGTTTGAGATATCGCACCACCTCTTGGTAAATTTGACTGCTAACGCGATCGCCCCGCCGACCATTTTCTAGTTTGATATCATCTATGAAAAAGTTGAGCTTGAACTCGATGTAAATACCCGATTCATCGTGATTCATTCCAGTCATTAAAATCTGGGGTTCCTGCCATTTGTGTCGGGGTTCTTTAAATCGTTCTCGCAACCACTGTTTTAACTCCATGACGTAATCATCTAAGCGAGTTTCCTCACGCTGGGGATTTGATATTTTTTGGAAGAGGCGTTGGGCGCGGCGCTTGAGCCTATTGATCTTGAGTTCCCACTCGTCGGGAATCCCGGATTCATCCTCATCCAGTAAATTGGGGTCACGAATCCAGGCACGATACCACTTCCGAACCAGTTTAATTAGCGTTTCATCCAAACGGGTTTCTTGAAATTCAAACACTGAACGATTATTTTGAGTTGTGGTGATGACATTGAGTCCAATCAAACCCAGAACATCTCGATATTCCTGCTGCACGTTGTCAATTTCATCCTGAGTCAGGCCACCTTTTTCAGCAAACTGTAAAGTCACAGCTAAGGTTTCTAGCGCCTGGTCAATCTCTTCTAATTTGAGATTGACTTCACTTTCGGCTAACAGACGCAGCTTTCCAAATCCTTGTTGTTTTGCCAGGTTTTTATCGACTATGGCATTGTAGTAGCAATCCATAAATTCTAGTTTTTTGTCAATATTGCCCAGGGTATCGGGATGAGCTAGGATGACGGCTTCCATTACTTGTTTGGCATCATCCAGTTGATAAGATTCTAAAACTTCAATCTTAGTGGAATAAAAGTAATAGCTTGTCGGACGGCTGAGATTAGTGATGTTTTGTCCCTGCAAAACGCTGTTGGGAATATACAGATCACAGTGATTCTCTAGCATATAAAGTTGGGTGACTCTAACGCCAATCTTCCGCAACATCCCAACTGAGCCATCTTCAAGGCGCAAGACATCTCCAAACTGAAATGGCGTATCAATCAGCAGCACAATCCCGCTAAAGAAGTTGGCCAGAATGTCCTTGACGGCAAAACCGATGATAAAGGTTGCACCACCCAAAGTAACCCAGATGCCAGTGAGATCGACCCCAAAGGATTTGAGAACCAGGACACTTGCAAACAAAACAATCACGACGGGAATCACCGCATCAAGCAGGGGCAACAGTACATCATCCCACATTACCTCCGTCTGCTTGGTGTATTCTTTCAGGTAATAGATAAAAACCTGACTAAACAACTGGATAAACCAATAACTGACGACAATAATCAGAGATGCGGTGAGCAATCGATCGAGTCCTTCAATCAGCTCGATTTCAATTAAGCGACGGAAGCTGAATTTGAGCCTAACAAGAACAAAAGCAATCAGCACTGGATACATGGAGACACCGAGCGTAACCAGGGCGATATCTCGCTCAAACTTGCGAAAAATAGAGCGCAATATATGGAACGACACGAGATAAAGTAAGATTGTGGCGATCGCAGATATCACTAACTCACTCACGACAAAAGCCCAAGAATTAACGGTAAACGGTAAGAGGTTTTCTAGCATATGCAGCAAGGGATCTAATTCGGTAAGGTTAGCAACAGTCATTTCTATCGAGCTTTTAGCTAAGGGGCTGCTGGGTAATATAGGGTTGAAGGGGCATCGTAGTCTCTCGATAAATTCCACGATTCACCCGCTCACCACGTTGGCAGTCCTCTAACTTAATGTCCTCCACATAATAGTTCAGTATAAATTTCAAAAATATTGCGCTACCATCAACATTCTGTTCCAGATGTATTGATGTTCAGCAACCAAATTTGGATCTCTGAGCCAGAAGTGGCGAAGCCCACAATCAAGCTTGCTCCTCCTAACGTCACCCAGACACCAGTCAAGTCAACTCCAAAGGAACATTGCAAAATCAGAGCAACCCCAGTCAAGAAAATCCCAACTGGAATCCCGCCTTCCAGCAATGGGATTAGGACGTTATCCTACATAATTTCTGTCTCCTGGGCATACTCTTTGAGATAGTAAATTATAACTTGGTTGAAAAGCCGAAGCAACCAGTAAGTTGCGGTAAGGATAATACTGGCAAGTAGGATGCGCGCTCGACCCATTAGATTTCCAGTTTCAAATTGTCAAATGTAACTTTTAAACTGGTTAGAATAAAGGCGCTCAAGGCAGGATTAGCAGAGACATTGAGCGTAACCAAGGCAAGATCTCGTTCATATTGGCGAAATACCGTCCGCAGGGTGTAAAACACTAACCCATATAGCAGTGTGGCGCCAACGACTGTTAGTACCAAACTACGGAGCATGAGTAAGACTTGCTCAAGGTTGATATAAAGGAACGGGAGAATATATAGCAATCCTAAATCATTTGTGAATTTCTTACCCCCTCCCCTTGGTAAGGGGAAGGTTGGGGTGGGGTAAAAAATTTACGACTCATTTAGGATTGCTATAGCCTTTCTCAGAAAGATGAGGTACTATCCGGCATAGGGCATAGGGCATAGGGCATAGGGCATAGAACATAGGGCATAGGGCATAGGGCATACCTCACTTTTTTGAGAACCGCTATATACACCATCAGCTAGTTGCAAGTTATGACTTTTAGGAATAGCCTACTCAATTTCCAACTTCAGTCCGGGCAACAATTTCTCTAGATTTTTAAGAGATTTTCCTTGCCAGGGCATATCATTTGACCCCAAAACGACTAACTGAACTCCTTTCTTTTTTCGCATACTGAGAACAAATTTAGACAACATACTAATGCCAGAACTATTGACAAATGCCAAGTTTTTTAAATCAAGCGTCATTGTGTTTGGTTCAGACTCAGCCACTTCATTCAGTAAGTTTGTAATAGGAGCGTACTCTGTAGGTCCACCAAGGCTAAGTTCACCTGTGAAGTTGACGCTTACAGAGTCAGGATCGAATTGAACGATATAGTCTTCACCTTTAACTTCTTGAGTTGCCACCATCGGTTGTATCCTTTCTTAATAACTTAATTTCGGTTCGGGAAAAAACTGGGAACTAGACTGGAACGATTACCATTGTCGTGACAGCAATCATTTTAGGATCTTTTTGCACTATTTCAAATTTCCAGCCTAGCTTTGCTGAATAATCATTGAGCATCGTTAAAAAACCTAAACCTGATGATCCACTATTTTCCTCTTCTGCACTTTTTTCTATCTGTTGCACGTAGAGTTCTTCTGGAACGGAGGACAAGAGTTCCTGAATAAAACTCTGAAACTTATCAACCCCTTCATTACTCACGCTGTTTGTAGCGAAAAGCACGGCGGTCAGGTCAGCTTCTTCAACAAAGGAAATTCCAAATTTAATCTTAAAGTTTGTTGCTGGATTATTAAATTTTAGGGCATTTTCCAACAGTTCATTTGCAACATAATTAACCGCTGCTTTACTTTCTTTAATACGTCGTTCGTGGGCTGGATCGTCCTCATCTACCGGGAGAAAGTTGGAAAAGTAATCAGCCACAAAATTAGCCGATAGTCGATTACTACGCCAGCGCTTTTTAATAGGAAGTGAACTTGGGGTAAAAGTTAATTCCAACGAATCCTGCGCAGGGGGAAAGCTTTCGATGAAATCTCCGAAGATTTGAGGCATGGCTAGTTAGATTCTCAATAACAGGTTTTCAATTTTTCTGACCACAATACTTCGGACAGTTTTAGATCTAGTCGAGTGTCCGAAACCTAGACTGGCTATATGGTGGACTATTATTTCAAGGTTTAAGTCCAGCGCGCTAAGTTTCCTAAAATGCGTTAAAAATGGCAGGGCTTCCTCCGTAAGGCTTACACGGCCGTTAAAAAAATGTCCGAACTATTGTGACCATCAATGTGATTATATCACAAATGTGTACTCACCCAGACATTTTTTTTCTCTTGTATGGGCGATCGCTCTAAACCAATGTGGCGGCTTGAAGGTGTGACTCCTTTTCTACGCCTACTTCCGTCCGCTTCAAAACCAGCAGCGTAATATCATCAAACACTTTTTGAGTGCCGATATGTCGCCGCACATCGTCAATCACCGCTTGCTTAATTTCCCCAGCCGATAAATGCCAGTTTTGGCTAATGACTTCACACATCGGCTCAAGTCCATACTGTTTTTTGTTAATGTCTTTTGCTTCGGGAATACCATCGGTATATAGCACTATACCATCTCCTAGCTGTAGCTCAATTGAAATGTGACTGATGAACTCAGCAATGTCATCGTGGAGGGCGATGGGGAGTCCTAAATCCATCATGTCTACTCGCTCAATTTCTCCACCGTTTCGCACGATGAGCGTTTCTTCATGTTGTCCGCTGATGCTGACTTGTCCGTTTGAGTAGTTTAAAATCGCTAGGGTAAGACTTTTCTCGGAATTCATGCGCTGCACGTTTTTGTAAAGGGTGCGGTTGAGCGCATCTAGGAACCGAACCGGATCTACTTCGCGGATTTCCTTGAGGGTGCGAACGGCGGTTTGCGCCATCAGCATCAGGATGCCACTTTCGAGTCCATGTCCAGTGACATCGCCGATGCCAAGAGTGACAACGCCATCGGTGTTCAAGACATCATAGTAGTCGCCTCCAACTTCATCAGCAGCAGCCATGTATGCGGCAATATCGAGTCCTTCAATTTCCAGTTCTTCAGGATTGGGCAGAATCATTTGCTGCATTTGACGCACGATATCCAATTCAGCACCCATGCGAAGATTGTCTTCCTTGAGTCTCTCGTTGAGGGCCAGGATTTCGCCGTTGGCACTTGCCAGTTCAATCGTGCGTTCTTTGACTTTATCTTCGAGTGTTTCAAACGATTCCTTCAGTTGCCCTGCCATGCTGTCGAAGGAACGTTCCAGGGTATCAATTTCCTCAATTTCAATAAACTCAGTGGTGTCTACTCGCTCATCGAGGTTACCCGCAGCAATTTGTTCAGCAGCTTTAGTAATTCGGAGAACGGGACGGGTAATCGAGCGAGCCGTCAGGATACCGAGCGCAATTGTCAAAATCAGAGTCGCTAAACAGAGCAGGATTGTAGTACGAGTATTAGCATTGATTTGTGACATAAAGTCCGATTCTAGAAGCGTAGTCACAATCACCCAATTCAGACCAAATTCATCTTGCCAAGGTTCAACCAAAACAAATTGGCGTTCCCCGTTAATCTTAAAGTCGAGTTGTTGGAGCTTTGTAATCTGGTTGAGATCGCCAAAATGCTCTGACAAATACTGTGTACTTGCCCGGATAAAAGGATCGCTGCTGGTTGATGCTGCTAATCTTTCGGCTTTACCATTCTTGACTGTGTAGATAGGGGAGTTCGTTGAACTAGCAACCAGCAGTCCTTCACGATCCATGATAAACACTCGTCCCGAAGGACTAATTTTGATTTGATTCAAAAAGTTACTGATCTGAGAAATAACCAAATCAGTTACTAAAACACCTACCAAATTGCCGGCTTTATCACGATAGGGCTGGACAGCCGGAATTCCTAACCGTACTGCTGAGTCGGAAGAAAACTGATAGATTTTACCCCAAGTCGGTTTATTGGCTTCCTTAGCCGCTCGGTACCAGGGGCGGCGGGTGGGGAGGTAGTTTTTTGAAGCACCGATCTGCTTATCAATTAGATTTCCCTGTTTGTCAAGCAGATAAACTAGCTTATTGACACCCGTACTTTCATCCTTAACTTCTACAGAAAATCTGCCACCCTCTAGTCGTTCAACACCGATAAATTTTTCCTGCTCATTACCAAACCCAATGTAACTGATGGTTTCAAACCGTTGAAGGAGTATCCACAAATACTGCCTTGAGGCAGAAAAATTATTGGCATCCAATAAGCCGATCTCAATGATATCATGATTAATTTGATTAACTCGCTGAGGTGTTTTCAGGTAAGTCTCAAGGTGGTGATTAACTCGATTCTTCACTTCCTTTTGCAGTTGGTTGGCCAGATCATTAATTGCTCTTTCTCCGCTTCTAAATGAGAGATAACCTACTAACCCAACACCCGCTACAATTTGCAAAATGAAGGGAACGACGAGGGTTGTACGGAGACGCAATTTACGAGAAGTATTTTTCAAAAATTTCACGGGGATAGCGGTTAGCTAAGAATAATTGACCCTTTCTACATTGCTTCCAGTTGTTGCGGGACGTTATTAGGATTTTCTACTTATTCCTTCAAAACCCGCAGTGTAATATTATCACTGGCTTAGCAGGGCAAACGCATCTTATTTTGAGGATGCTTGCTAGATAAAGGTTTCAGCCATTGTTGATTTTTATTGCAGAAATTTGAAACCCCTACTAGGTAAGGCTTACAGAATTTAGATGCGTTTTCCCTGCTGGCTTAGCGGGACAAAAACTGCGTTTTAAGCCCAAACAAAGCCTAAACTGGCTTTATATGAAGCTGTAAACGTCCCTGTTTTCTTGCAACCAGCAGATTTGTGGGATTGGCTGTCAGCAGTTTACAGACAATATACCATGTACTATACAACTTTTTAGGCCGCCTATGAAAAAGTTTTCCCTCGCAAGCGACACCAATCTGTCGGGAGAGATACGGGCAAAACTTCTGAGATAGAAAGATTCAATAACACCCTGATGCCAGGGATATCTCGCCATTGTAATAAAAACTCTATCATTTTATTATAAAAAGCTCTCCAATCATGTGGGAACTATCTGGTATTTTATCCTTCATTACAACGCTTCTTGAAGCCTAAAAGTGTTGAAAATTTTTCCTTGCTATGCAGAAAAACCCAAAAATTTAAGTTTGGTAACGGAACTTTCCTTGGCATCTTCAGCTAATTCACTCCCAACAAATGTCGAGGTTAGCACAGTTGCTAGCAGAATTCGCTGACTAAATCAACAATCCCCTCAGTTTTATTTACGGCAAGATAGTTCATGTTAATCAATATGTTTTAGATTTATTGAACCTGATGAAAATTTACCATAAATACTATGCCGAATTCGCAGCTTAAATTCTATAAAATGTAAAGCTTAAATTCTATAAAATGTAAAAAACATTGATCCATTTTTTATCAAAAAAACCTAAAAATCGTAAACGTTATTGAGCAGATAGCAGGTCTAAAAGCGTTTATCTAGTTTCAATAAATAATATGATTTATGTAGGGGCTAATTTCCGAACTCCCCTACATAATCTTTAGTTCCACTCGCTTATTTTTGCAGCGGATTGAGTTTCGTCACCGAGCTTTCCTTGGCATCTTCAGCGCTATCATTCAGGAAACCAGAAGCATCCTTAAAAGCTGCGCCTACTCTCTCTAAAATTTTGGCATCGGGATTGCTGCGATCGAATACGGGTTGACTCTTCGTCGGCTGTCCGTCTGGGGTTTCTAACACAGCTTTGTCTCCGCCGAGTTCTAGATCGAACTTGTCAGTTTCCATCGGCGCAGAACCTGGATAAAGCAGCTTTGAGGAATTAGATTCAGCGGTAGTCGAGGCTAGGAGTGTCTCGCCCAAAATCGACAAATCAGCCCTACTCTTCTCTACTTTAGCAGGCGATTGATTGACTTTAGGATCGGTAGACATTTGATAATCCGTGTATCCATCACCACCGGCCTTGTGGGGGTTATTCATTCCTCCCATTTGAACGGGAGGATTTTCGGGCCTAGCACCTCGAACATCGCCAGCATTGCAAGCGGTGCTGGTAAACAGCAGCAAACCTGCCATCAATACAGTCAAAAGTTGACCGATACGCAGTCTTTTGAAAAAAGCAGTTACAGTGTTCACAAAATTTTCCCGATTGTTTACGACTACTTGTCAAGAGTAAAGATAAAATCCTGCTCCTTGCCTCTAGCGGCGGTGATATTTTGCTGCGGAGGGCGATCGAGTTTTTTCTAACTTTAGATGGATTTAAAAAGTGCGAGTCGTAGGGTGCGTCAGTTCCAATAATTGCTCGATTTGAAGAGGTTTTATCTTTCCGGGGCACCCTACAAGCTGCTAACTGGGAAATTGTTCGACTTTCGCTTCAGCTTGCAAAGTCAGCAAACCAGCTTCCACATCTAGCTGCTGAATTCGCAGCGACATTCCCTCAAGTTCAAAATTTCGCAAGTTTAAAACTTCACCAGCTTTATCCGCTAAAGCAGCAGTCAACTCCGGCGAAAATTCCTTGTTTTCGGGATACTCAACATCCTGAAGAGAAATTGCCCAACCGCCCGCCGCGATCTGAGGTTTTGCTGTAAAATAAATCTTTTCAGTAGATGCAGTTTCCTGCACCAATACCTCAGCATTTAAAGCTATTTTTCCGGTTGCTAGCAACTGGCACTCCATAGTTTTAACGTCTATTGTCAGCAGTTGTCCGTCAACAGTAACTTTTAAGTTGTTCAGTTTCCTGCTGATGTATTCGGAATTAAAAGCGCGGTTGATATCGCTTTCTGTTAAAACTGCCCGCGCCTTACCGAAGGCTGGCCCGTTCAGTTCAATTTTGCCAAACATAGCACTCAGGGGATTGACAGCAATATTTTTGACGTGAATTTGCAATTCTTCCACGCGCAAATCTTGCTGCATTACCAATCCTTTGCCCTCAACGGCAACTGCCTCAACTTGTCCCTGGGCTAGCTGGCCGGGATCGGTGTTGACTGTGACAGACAAACTTTCCGATTCATCTAATTTGCTAGCAATAGCAATCTCGGCAACTTGGTCGATCGCCTGTTCCCCTAAACTCCGATTTTGTTGAAGCACGCTAGAAATTCCTAATATTGTTTAAAAAATAGTAGTTAATACCTAAGTGAGTTAGCGTCTTCCTCTCGGCCGGTTTCTCGGATCAGAAAAACTCAGCCAAAGACAGAGGGTTTACACTTTCGTTGCTAAAATTAGTAAGGTGCACGGCTCGGCGCACCTTACGTTGAGTTGCGAAGCGGTGAAAAATCAAAAACTCGGATTTTTGCCAAAAGTCTTTTCGAGAAGCTCGATCGCCCGTTACAATACATTAAGAGCCGGCACCGCGTTTTGTAATGAATCCAGAATCAACTCTCGCCAGACTACAAGCTACACTTCCCGACGGAAAACTGCCTTCTAGCTACGGGGTATACTTCAAAAACACCCTAGTAGCCCTGTGTCACGCCCTAGAAGACCACATCTTGCAAACCAGCGGCGGAGACGATATCGCACTCCAACCCCTAGTTTTGGTGACATTTCAGCAGGGTAAATGGTATTTGCAAGAAGCCGACCGTTACTTCGATATTGCTAAGGCCTCTCGGCGCGTCGTCATTGGTGCAGTAGCCGACAGCGGTTTCGCTACCCACAAAACCGGTCAATTAGAAAATGTATCTTTAATAGAACTCGATGAGATCGATCCCATCATCCAAGAATGGAATTTAATCATCCTCGCCCCGACATACAAAGCAATGGTGCTTTGCCGCGAACTTTCAGCCCAGGAATACTTGCCAGAGGGCAAGCCTGATGTAGATACAGAGCGAAAATTCTACGGTTTATGGTCGTTTGACCAGTCCTTAGTGTCAGCGGCAGCAGAAATTTTTATAGAACAAACACGACATTATAATTCTCCCCTAGCCGACAGTTTGCTGGAAATTCACCACCAAATTCTCGCCACCAAAGGCCCGCCCCTGGCAGACATTAGCGGCGTGGTATCGCGCATCGTCACTTACCTGCAAAGTTCTCAGCAGCAAATGGTGGCAATTAACCGCCAAACCCGCGATTTGTGGGAATTGGAAGGTCAAGCTTTGCGCGTCAGCCGCAATTTGAACGCTAACAAATTGCAAGCTTTTCTGCGGATGGCCCAGCGCGTAGATGAACGCGATACCTCAAATCCCACAGCGTCTTTGCAGGTAGCGGCTTTGTCGGAAACTTTGGGTCAACTGCTGGATTTGCCGGCTTTGCAGTTACGCAGGCTGCGGTTGGCGGGATTGTTGTTTCGGGTTGGCTTAGTTTCGGCACCCAATGAGGTGTTCGCTCAAACTTCGGATCAATTTGACCAACAGACTTTGGCATTTTGGCGCGATCGCAGTTTTATAGGTTCTCAACTGTTGCAAGCCATGCCGGAACTATCACCTGTGGCCGAAATTGTCAAGCATAAACTCGAACACTGGGACGGCAGTGGCAGACCCGATGGTTTACGAGGCGAAGAAATACCGATGGCTTCGCGGATTTTGGGCTTGGTTGCTTGTTTTCAAGACTGGACTCAAGCGCGCGGCGATCGTCCCGCTTTGGGTTTGACAGCAGCTTGGGAAAAGTGCCGGGACATCAGCGGCACTCGCTTCGATCCAGCTTTGGTGGAAACTCTCGGTAATGTCGTCAGACTAGCCGAAATGGGTATGATGGAGCTACCGACTCGCCCTAGTCAATTGCCGAATGTGTGGTTGGAGGATTTGGGCGATCGAACTCCCGCCGTTGCTCCGGCATTATAGAATAGACAAGATTGCAAAAGTTTGTAGGGTGCGCATTGCGCACCGGTTCAACTTGCTGAAACGACTGTCAACCGGTGCCGACGGGAGTGGGCGACCAACTAGACGAGCAATTGCATAAATCTTTCATTGATAGATCAACCGCAGATATAAGGCAGATGCAACACAGATCAACGCAGATAATTTCCAGATAATTGCAACTTTTGCAATCTTGTCTAATCAACCGGTGCGCAGTGCACACCCTACAAACTGACAACTGACAACTGACAACTGCCAACTGACAACTGACTAATGACTAATGACTAATGACTAAAAACTAATGACTAACGACCTCGAAGCCATACGCAAAGGCAAAATTCTCATGTTGACCGGCAGAGATTTAGCCGGCACAGACTTATCGGGAGCCGATCTCGCCGGTGTAGACTTGTCTCAAGCCAACTTGGCAGGAGCTAATCTCGCCGGTGCTAACTTGCAGCGGGCGGTACTGCGAGCCAACCTCCGCGGCGCTGATTTGAGCGGCGCTGATTTGCGGGGCGCAGATTTTCGGAATGCCGATTTGCGCGGAGCTTCCTTTGCTAATGCTTTAGTGCGCGAGGCAAGTTTTGGGGGTGCTTTTTTGACAGGCGCTTCTATGGGTAATTTGGATTTGAGCGGTGTCGATTTGCGCGGGGCAGATTTGCGGGGCGCAGCTTTGGCTAGGGCAATTTTGCACCACGCAGATTTGAGCCATGCCAATTTGTGCGGCGCTGATTTGTCGGGAGCTGACTTGGAAGAAGCGAT
>Ga0209591_10002038_pt1 | contig 24542 bp, 23 predicted proteins | sample MAT01_FD_187207 | JGI IMG/M metagenome (GOLD analysis project Ga0209591, IMG submission 187207) | Freshwater microbial communities from Lake Fryxell liftoff mats and glacier meltwater in Antarctica - MAT-01 (SPAdes) (version 2) | ecosystem: Environmental > Aquatic > Freshwater > Ice > Liftoff... | reverse complement strand
ACCGGTCTTCAGGTTCAACTGGAATCGAGGCTGGGACAGGCAACCAAACTTGCGCAGGGTTGCGCCGGTCTTGATCGCCTGTATTGATCGTGCATAACGGGCGGGCGAGACCTCTTAAAATCGGAAAGAGTTGGCAGTTCACCGAGCATCACGTGCTGCGGCGACGCCGTCAACTGTCAGGCTAGGCGTTGACAGTTGGAGTGCAGGCAGCGGCTTGAGTTCCGACCCATTCGCCGCTAGCGAATGAGCACAGCCGCAGGCTGGGGCGAAGGGCGAAACGCAGGATGCATTTCATCAATCACTTTCTTAGAACATCAACCTTGTTGGCTGAAAGGGAAAACAATTCGAGGCGCTGAGACCATGCGAGTGGCGCGTGGGTTCGTCTGAGTCATGGACGCGTTTCATGTTTGCTCGAATGACCCTGTGTGGGTCGTGATTGACCCCTTGCTGGCGAAGGCTGCCCGCAGCAAAAGGCTTATACACGCAGTGCGACCAGCAGGAGGGAAGACAGTTGAGGTGGTAGTAGTGGTGGCGCGGGTGAACCAAGCCCCAAGTTCTGCGCAGAATCGTGCCCGTCCCGCTTTGCACGATTTGCACTTCCCGATTTGCAGCGTGTCCCGATTCGCACGATTCGCATACGTCGCGGTTCGCACCCGCCACCGCTTGACGCCCGGGGTACCCTGACTCCGGCCTCGGTCATAGTTCAAAGCATGCGCTTGGCCGCCCGTGCGTGTACGCTTGGGTCGGGAAGCTGCTTTGGACTTCGTGTCCTCTGGACTTCCTCCCCTTGTCCCATTTTTGAGACCCACGGCATGAGCGCAGACTCCGTCGAGGAAGCCGCGCAGACCGGTCGCGCGCAGATCCGCAAGGTACTGGTGATCTACAACCCGCGCTCGGGCACCTTGCTGCGCGGTAGCGAGGACGATCCCGAGGGGTTGTTGCGCGGGTTGTTCGCGGAGCGCGGCATCGAGACGGTCCTGCATGCATTCGAAGCGGACGCATTGTCCGGGTGGATCAACAGCGCCGAGGAGGATTCGACCGATGCGGTGGTCGTCTGCGGCGGGGACGGCAGCATCCTCGCCGTCGTGGCGGCACTTGGCGACAGCAGGTTGCCGATCGGTCTGATTCCCGGCGGCACCATGAACATCCTCGCGCGTGACGCGGGCCTGCCCAGCGAGCCGGCCGCGGCAGCCGACGTGATCGCCGAAGGTGTGATCAAGGCGATCGATGTGGGGCTAGTGAACGGCAAACCCTTTCTTTGCAACTCTGCGATTGGCCTCATGCCGCACCTCGCGCGCAGTCGCGAGCAAATGCGCGATCTCCCGCTGTGGCGAAAGTGGCCGCGTGTCGTCAGTGAATTCTTCACACTGCTCCGCAGGTATCCCCGCCTCCGCGTAACGATTCAGGTCGACGGCAGCACGCGACGCTTCCGCACTCGCGCGCTGGCAGTGTCCAACAACCTGATGAGCGATTCGCAGGGCCCGATCCCTAGGCGCGAGTCGCTAAGCGACGGCGTCCTCGGCATCTACGTGGCGCGTGAGACCTCGCGTTGGGCGCTGCTGCGCATAGCGCTGCGCATGATGGTCGGCACCTGGCAGGGCGATCTCGCGATGGAAACCATTACAGCGAAGTCCGCCGTCCTGTCGCTGGAGCGCGCACGCCCGCTGTCGGTGATGAACGATGGCGAGCCCTCGCAATTCCAGACGCCCTTGGAGTACACGATTCGACCGCGCGCGCTGCGCGTGCTGGTTCCCGACGCACGCGAGTCATGATTCGGATTGCCCATATTTCCGATCTGCACTTCGGACGCGAGGTGCCGGAAGTCGTTGAGGCACTTGTCGCCGAACTTGACGGCGAGCGACCCGATCTTGTTGTCGTATCCGGTGACCTGACCCAGCGCGCGCGCGTCGGCGAATTCAAGGCCGCGCGTGCGTTCTTCGATCGCCTACCGCATCCGCAGCTGGTTGTGCCCGGAAATCACGATGTGCCGGCGTGGCCGCTTACCCTGCGCTTTGCCGCGCCGTGGAGCCGCTGGAAACGCCTGGTCTCGCCCGAACTCGAACCGCTCGTCAGCGGCGAGGGATTCTGCGCAGTCGGTGTCAACAGCGCGCGACGTTGGGGTCCGTATCTCGACTGGTCGCGCGGGCGCATCAATCTCACCCAACTTGAACACGCCGAAGCAATTTTTTCGCGATGTGAAAAGGATCTGCACATCGTCGTCGCCCACCACCCTTTCCTGTTGACCGAAGCGAGCGCGGGCCGGCGCATTATCGCGCGCGCCGATGTCGCACTGCCGCGCCTGCTCCGAGCCAACGTCGATCTGCTGCTCGGTGGGCATGTCCATCTTGCTTACTCCGGCGTCGTGGGCGGCATGGTGGTTGCACAAACGGGCACGTCGCTATCGAGTCGCTTGAAGGGTGAGCCCAACAGTTTCAACCGCATCCGCGCGAGTAGAGAAGTCATCGAGATCGATAACATGGTCTGGGAGAGCGCGCGCTTCGCGTGCAAACACACCACGACTTACCGCAAGATCAACGATGCGTGGCAACACGCGGATTCGGGTTCGGCACCGTCAGGATACGGCACTGGTTTCCCGTCAGCTTGGGAATGACAACGTACCCAGAATGATGGTTGTCCCGATAGTTGTACCCAGAATGATAGCTATCTCGATCGTTGGCTGCCGAGTGCGATCCGGAGACCGGCGGGTCGGGACGACCGACCCTACGAACCCCGGCGGCATCCTGGCGCTGCCGCGCCGCCTCGCTTTCGCAGGGCAGGTCGTCCCGACCTGCAATCGCGGTCGCCAAGATAGCGGTCACTCGCCCAGCATCGCGCCTGTCCCGGTTCGCGCCCGGTTCGCGCCCCTCGCCCACTTCGCAAAGCATGGCGCGCGGGAGAAAGCGCACTACCGACCCGCCCCGCGGGCGCCGCTCGTTGTCGCCGCGTGACACCCCGCCGGCAACGACACCGAAGGCGAAGGCGAAACCAGGAAGACAACACGGAGCGGCCACGATCCCGCAGGGAAGCGCTCGACCCGCCGTCGGCAACCGGCGGGCAATCGCCGCAAACGGCGCTGCCGAACACCCACCAACCCGCCGGAACGCGCTGCGATGACGCCCCAACCATGGCCAAACCGAGCCGAACCGACCGCCTCCTGCTACCGCACAGACTGCTCGAAAAAGGCGTCTGAATTACCTATACTCCAACGTACGCGGAACGATGCGCGATGTGTAGGGATGGTCGGTCTCTACCCACCGCTCTTCGAATCGCACGGACCCATGTCGCGGCGATCGTGTCGGTGGGTCGAGACCCATCCTCCGCTTGCGGCGCGTTCGGGGCCATTTTCGGTTGCCGACCGGAGCGCACCTTGTGCGCAACCGTACTCGGCTTTTCAGGGGCAGCTTCTCAGGGGCAACGTGCGGTTTTCTAGGGGTTTTTTGCATCCAACTATGGGGATTTTTATGCTGATGCATCGTATTGTTCTGGCGCTGGGCTTCGGCCTGCTAATAGCCCTCCCGAAGGCCGATGCGGCCTTGTACATCACCGACCCGGCCCAGTTTGGCGCGGTCCAGGCGTTCAGCAGTAACTGCGACGACTGCTTTGATGGTCCGATTGCTTTTCCGGGCGTCGGACAGACGCTCAACCTGTTTGGCACCGCCTACAACGGCGGGTTTGTCGGCTCGAACGGCTACGTGACGTTTGGTGCAGGAGCGACCAGCTTCACCTCGGCGCCTCTCAATACGCAAACGATTGGGGTGATGGTGGCGGGCCTGTTTACCGACCTCGACTCGCGTGACGATGCGACCTCGCAGGTTTTCGTCAACACCGCAACTGCGGGCCAACTTGTGGTCACCTTTGCCGGCATGGGTCACTTCAGCCGAATTTACACCGTACGCAGCACGTTTCAGCTGGTGATCCGCTCCGATCAGTTCAACGTTCCCGCAGGCGAGGGCCGTATCGGCTTTTTCTACGCCGGCGTCACTGACACCAACCTGGCAAGTGCTGGGTTCGGCGATGGCTTGGCGGCAATCAACCCGGGTGAGCAGGCATTTTTTTCAGGCCCGGCGAACGGACTTAGTAATGTTGCTGGTCGTTGGTTCAACGTACAAGGCGGTGTACCTATAGGTCCGGCACCGCCGTCCGTCATGATTCCGGCCAACAGCACGCTGGGACTTGGACTGCTGGCGCTGCTGCTGGCCTTCGCAGGCGTCTGGGTCGTGCGCAGTCGAGCACAAGGCTGATTGCTGATAGCCGGCTGCGCGTGTTGCGCGGTCGGCTACTCAGAGCCACTTCCGAGCGAGCAGGATCTTGTGGCGGTGGTGGGTGAGGCCATAGTTGCGACTGCGCCGAACGGACCACACCGGGACAGGCACCGACCACACCGGGACAGGTACTGAAACTTACCCAGAATGATCGCTGTCCCGATCGTTGGCTGCAGAATGCGATCTGAATGGCGGCGGGTCGGGACGACCCACCCTACGGACCCCGGCGGCATACCGCCGGTGCTGCGGCGCCTCGCTTTTGTAGGGCGGGTCGTCCCGACCTTCCATCGCGGTTGCCAAGACAGGGGTCGCTAGCCCAGAGTCGTGCCCGTCCCGTTTCGCGGCTGTTCATCGCCACACTCGCAGCGCTGGTGCCGCCACCGCGTGCGCACCTCACCCGGTTCCACGGCGTGTTTGCGCCGAACGCCAACTTGCGCGCGCAGCTGACTGCATGCGGGCGCGGCAAACGTCCTCCTGCGGACGAGGCGTCGACTGGGGCCAACAGCGACCACCGCAGCCCCGACGAAAAGCGCCGCGCGATGACCTGGGCGCAGCGCCTCCAGCGTGTTTTTGGCAACGACGTGAGCACGTGCGTCCACTACGGCGGCACGCTACGGATCGTGGCCAACATCGAACAACCCACCGCGATCCGCGCCATACCCGCAAGGGGTCATCCATGCCTCGCCCACTTCGCAAAGCACGGCGCGTTGGAGCAAACGCGTTACCGACCCGCCCCGCGCGCACCGCCCGCCGTGGCCGCGTGGCACCCCGCCGGCCACGACGCGGAAGGCGAAACAAGGCAAGACAACACGAAGCTGCAACCAACCCGCAGCGCCGAGCTTTGCCCGCTGTCGGGAATCGAAGACAAAAGGACCACCAACGGCGCGCGGCGCGCCCCCGCGCTGCCAAAATCCCACTCGCGAACGTCCGACCCGCGGCCAAACCGGCGCTTGCGCGACCATCGCCTATTCGCCCGACCGCTCGAAAAGGGCGTTTGAATTTTCTATACTTCGGAAACCGACCAAGCATCGATACCGCCGGTCATCGGTCGGACTTTGCTGAAGCCGTGGCCGGCGAAGTACGACGCGGCGTCGACGCTTCGATGCGCGCCGTGGCGGTGGAAGATTCTCAGGATGTGTTCAGGCCCGCGCAGCATCCCCTGCGCCAAGTACTACATGTTGAGTGCTCGCAGAACGATGCCTGTCCTGGTTTCGCCTGGTTTCGCTCGCTGATCTTCGCCGCTGATCTTCGCCGATCGATGCATGTCCTGATCTTCGATGTGTCCTGATCTTCGCTGCTGATCTTCGTGTCCTGATCTTCGCCCTTGTCCTGATCTTCGCGCTATCCGTGCACGGCCCCAACGCCAGTTGCTCGCGCTGCACGCTTACGCTCCTACGTGGCGGCGGCCAGCACCTCGGCGGCAGCTTTCTCGCCCGAGGCCATCGCCGCTTCCATGCCCGGTTCGTTGTAGATCGTGTGCTCGCCGGCGAAGTGGATCCGGCCCAGCGGTCGATCGGTCCACTCGACCGTGCGGTGGACCTGGCCGGCGGCGATTTCCGCATACGCGCCGCCGGCCAGCGGATCGCGGCCCCATGATTTTACCGCCAGCAGTTCGAGCGCACCGGATGCGGCCGGGCGCTGGCGCTCGATCTCGGTGCGAATCCATTCGCCGATGCCGCTGTCGCTCGCGCTGCTGGTATCCAGGCTGCGGGCCTGGGTGCCGTTGATCCAGGCGATCAGGCGCTCGATGCGACCGTCCTTGCCGGGCACGGCGAACAGACGCTCGATGCTGCCCTCATACCAGGTGTTCGCTGGCATGCCGTCGGTTTCCCAAAATGGTTTCAGCGGACGGAAATGCGCGGTGGTGATCGGCGTGTAGTTGCGGGCCTTCCATGCCGCCAGTTGTTCCGCCGGCGGTGCGGGATCGAACAGCACGCCCGCCAGCGGCTTGCACGGAAGGGTGAAAATAGCGTGCCGGGCGCGAAACGACCGACCATCGGCACAGGTCAGCACGACACCGCCGGCAGCACTGCGTGCGGCCACTACCTGCGCACCGAGTTCAGGCGGACGTTGCAGCGCGCGCGCCATCGCCTCGGGCAGCAGCTGGCTGCCGCCGACGATGCGCAGCGTGCCGCGATCGCTCTTGCGGCGCAGGGCTTCGCGGCGCAGCACGTCGAGCGCGGAGACTTCGCGCAGGCTGCTGTAGTTGGCCGCCACATCCATCAGCGACAGCGCCTGCTCAGACCAGCCGGACTGCGCGAGCTGGTCCCATAGCGCCACGTCGAGTACGCGATGCGCGTTGTCGAGCCACTGCAGGGCATCCGGCAGCTTGCGCGCTTCGGGACCGAGTGCGGCGATCAACAGCCCTGCGGGCGGAATGCTGCGTTCGCGACCACTGAGCGGATTGAGCGGATGATCGGCCCATTCGCTCGCACGCAGCGGGCCGCTGCGCAGCGCGATCAGACTCGGTGGCGGCGCCGGTGCTGCCGCAACCGCCGCAGTCGGTGCTGTGAGCGGTGCCGCGGAGGCGGGAGCCGTGCCGCTGGGCGCGCGTGCCGGCGGCGGACCCGATGCTTCCAGCGGCACTGCCAGTCGCCTGGCGTGCGCGATCACCCGCGCATAGCTCGACCCGACCTCGACGCCACCCACATCGAAGCGCAGCCCGCCGCGTTCGATGGTGCACAGGCGACCGCCGATGCGGCGTCCGGCTTCGAGTAGGCACACCGTCAGACCGGCGCTCTCGAGCGCATGCGCGGCGGCCAGGCCGCTGAGTCCGGCGCCGACCACCAGCACGTCGATGGCCGCTTCGTTTTCAGCGTGCGTGTTGCGCGCGGCCAGTGCGAGCGTGCTGGCGAACAGAAAGGTGCGGCGGTTCATGCATGACTCCTGTACAGGATGCGGAATTGTTGCGCTCCAGCCGCGATCGGCAAACAAAAGCCGGCGGAATCGCTCCCGCCGGCCATGGTGTCCCGACCAAAAGACGCCGCGATCAGAATCGATAGGTCACGTTGAGTCCATACATGCGCGGCCGCGGTGCGCTGATCGCAAAGTCGCGTACATTGGTAGCGGTGGTCGCCGGTGCCGGCAGCAGGTTGGGCACCGAGATGAACAGCGCGGGGTTGACGTAGCGCAGGATGTCCTCTGGCGTGTCGTCGTCGGTGGCGTTGTTGACGAATACCGTCCAGCGCCAGCTGTCGCCGACATCCACCCCGAAGCGCAGGTTCAGCTGCGTGGAGCTGCCGGTCTCGGCCAGATTGTCGACCTGGGTGAAGCGGCTGGATTCAAAGCTCAGATCGCCGTTGGCGAACCAGCCCCAGCCGTTGCCGAAGGTGCCGCCGTAGGTCAGGCCGACCGCGGCTTGATTCTTCGGCACGCGCGGCAGGGCATTGCCCGCGGCATTGGCACAGGCCAGGTCGAGCGTGGGCCGCGGCACGTTGCAGAACAGATCGGCCTGGTCCTGGCTGATGAAGTCGATGATCTCGGCGTCGTTGTACGAATACGAAAAGTTGGCCAACAGGTTGGACGTGATGACCCACTGACCCTCGAGCTCGAAGCCGCGGATGCGCGATTCGCCCACGTTGGTGGTGAACGAGGTCAGGAATGGCGCATTGTTGACCAGGCTCACCGAGCGCGATTCGGTCAACTGCTGGTTGTCCCACTGGATCCAGAACAAACTGGCGTTCAGGCGCAGCGTGTTGTCGAGCAGGTCGGACTTGAAGCCCAGCTCGTAGTTCCAGGCTTTTTCTTCCTCGAAGCTGGTCAGGCCGTCAGCGATCAGTGCCGCGCGGCTGGCATCGCTCAGATCGGCGCGCTGCACGTCGTTGTTGAAGCCACCGGGCTTGGTGCCCTTGGACGCCAGGCCGTACAGGTTGATGTTGTCGTCGAGCTGGTAGGACAGGGTCACGCGCGGCGTGGTGCTGCTGAACTCTTCCTCCTGCGAGAACAAACGCACAAACGTGCGCGGCGGCGGCGGGGTGTTCACGGTACGCACATCGCGGCCGCCGGAGCTGATGTTGTCGCGCGCGAACCGGACCTCGAACGAGGCCGCCCATTGATCGTCGAATTTCCATTCGACGAACCCGTAGACGGCCTTGTTGATCACCTCATCGGCCGGATCGGTCGGGTTGGGCTGCACCGGTGCGCGGCGGAACAGTGGGGCGGTATTGAAACCCGACAGGCTGCCATTGAAGCCCGGGCCGCGGGTTTCCTTGTAGTAGTACGCGCCCAGGATGCCGTAGATCGGTGCCGAGGTGTCGGTGGTGATGCGCAGATCCTGCGACCAGTCGTAGAGGTCGCTCTCGCCGAAGGTCTCGAATGCGCCGCCGAAGCCGCGGATCTCGGAGTAGTCCTGGTCGATGCCGGAGTATTCCTTGGTCTCGTTGTAGGACGACGTCGAGGTCAGCGTCCAGGCGTTGGCCAAGGTGTAGTCGGCCACCACGCTGGAGCGCAAGTTGTCGCGCTTGAGGCCGGCGCCGAAGCCGGCCAGGTCGAAGTCGGGCGTATTGATCGGGAACTGGCTGGGCGTGTTGGGCACGCCGCAGAAGTAGCCGCGCGTGCGGGTGCGACCGATCGGGAAGTTGCTGCCCGGCTGGGTGCCGATGATCTCGGGCAGGAAGCAGTTGTTCAGCGCACTGCCTTGGCGGCGGATCGCGAAGTGCTGATCGCGATTCTGCTGGTAGCCGAAGCGGCCCAGCACTTCGAGGCCGTCGATCGGCTTCCACAGCAGGGAGCTGAACATGCCGATGGTCTTGGTGCCACCGATGTTGTCCTCGCCGGCGACCGGGTTGTAGAACAGCCCGTCGGTCTCGTCGTAGACCGCGCTGATGTCGAACGACAGCAGGTCTTCGACGATCGGTCCGGCGTAGAAGCCGGTGAGCTTGCGCTGGCCGTAGGAGCCGCCACCGAGAGTGAATTTGCCGGTCGGCTCGTTGCCCGGACGGCGGGTGATGAAGTTGACCGCGCCGGAGAAGGTGCGGCGGCCGAACGCGGCGGACTGCGGGCCGCGAATGACTTCGACCCGCTCGAGATTCTCCAGGCCGTAGCCGGAGATATCGCCCGACACATAAACGCCGTCGATGAAGAACGAGGCGTTCGGTTCGCCCTGAATGTTGGACATGCCGCGGATCACCGGGCGGTCGCCATCGCGGCCGAAGCCGGAGCGGAACGAGAAGCTCGGCGTGAACGCGGCGATGTCGCGAATGTCGACGAAGCCCTTGTCCTCGATCACGTCGGCGGTGATCGCCGTGATGGGCAGCGGCACCTTCTGCAACTGTTCATCAATGCGGCGCGCGGTAACCGTGATGGTCTCCAGCGCCTGTGGCGCTTCGCCCTGCGGGTCGGTATCGGGATCGGTCTGCGGCGCCGCTTCGGCGGCCGCTTCGGGGGCTGTCGCGGGTGCAGCGTGGGCGCTGCCGACGCCATACAGCGCGGCAGCGATCGCAAGTGCCAGCAATCGACGTGGATTGGTTTTCATGAGCGGTCCCGTGGCAGTAGTGGGAATGACAGGGCGGGTTCAAGGTCCCGCTTTCGTATCGGAGTCGGCTGCAGCCTTCTCCTTGAGTTTCAGTTCGCGATGGTGGGTCCAGCTGGTTTCGTTCGGTTACGACTGGGCGGCGGGCGCGCTGGCATATTCGGGGTACTTGGCCTCGATCAGCGCCTGCATCTCGGCGGGCAACTCGGCGCTGCCACCGAGCTTGGGGCCTTGCGCGATGTAGAGCAGGCTACCCTCGTGGGTGCCCATTTTCATCCACGGCGGCCACGGTCCGATCCGGGTCCAGCCATAACTCGCCGGCGAGCTATGCACGCTCGTATCGTCGATCGACGCGCGCGGGGTGAAGAACATGAAGTGCTCCGAACCGGCATACACCCCGGCGCTGGATTCCTCCGGGAAATCCTTCGGCGGCAGCGGGTGGGCATCGGTCAGCGGCGCGTTGAAGGTCATCGGCAGGTCGCCACCGGCGCCGGTCCACGGATATATATTGGGCGAGCCATGGTGGCGCTTGCTGCCGAACAGATTGTTGACCGGATCGTTGGCGACGTGGATCACCGTGTTGGTCTTGCCGGTGACCGGACTGGCCCAGGTATCGAGCAGCCGACCGCTCGCGAGGTCGCGATAGAAGCTCAACTCGCGCGAGATGAAGCGCCAACTGCCGTCTTCGAGCGGTTCCATGCGGCAGATGTTGTAACCCTCGAAGCCGAGGATCGCGCTCGGCGCCTTGGCCGGCAGCTGGGCGAAGATGGTGCTCTTCCACCAGGTCACCACGTTCTCTTTTGGATCGATCGAGCAACGCATCTTGACCAGCGCGGTCAGATTTTCGTCGGCACGGGTCAGGTCGAGCGCGGCGGCGGCCGGCAGGCTGCACAACGCGATCGACAGCAGCAGTGCGGTGCGAGCGGGTCGGATCAGGGGCATCGAGGTCTCCGCAGCGGGGAGGCGCTGCGATCGTGGCGCCGGAGCTGAATGACATATCGTTATAACAATAGGTCTTTTAGCAGTCGACCGGAGCGAATGCAATGTTGCATTGCGGCGGGAATAAAGGAGACGGAGGCAGGTAAGCCTGACCGTGCTTCGCCGCTCGCCCACACGGGCGCAGCCCGCAGATCGGGACAGATCGGGACCGGGGCGGATCGGGACTGCCAAGGGGTAGATCGGAAGGGCAGATCGGGACAGGCACTGAAGAAGGGCAGATCGGGACAGGCAGTGAAACGTGCCGAGAATGATGGCAATAATCATGCCTGTTGAGATGGACGCCCCCGCCACTTTCGGCGTCGTGTTGCGCCAGACTGGAAGTGCAATCCACCAGTCGACAGAAGACGCGCATGACCGCTTGCGGGTGGAGGCGTCCGTGATGAAGGTTGAACTCGTCGCGATCGATTTGGTAAAGCGTGTGTTCCAGGTCTGCGCCATCGGCGAGGATGGCAAGCTGTTGTTCAACCGCAAGATGTTGCGCGAGAAGTTCACCCTGTGGCTCAAGGATCTGGTGCCGACGATCGTGGCGATTGAGGCATGTGGCACCGCGCAATACTGGGCCCGGCGACTGCAGGCGATCGGGCATCAGGTGCACCTTGTGCCCGCACAGCACGTCAAGGCGTTCGTGCGCGTGCACAAGTCCGATCGCGATGACGCACTGGCAATTTCCGAAGCCGCGCTGCGGCCCAACATCCACTTCGTGCCGGTCAACACGATCGGTCAGCAGGACCTGCAGTCGCTGGGCGATATCCGCAGCGGGCTGATTGCCCAGCGTACGGCAGTGATCAACCAGGTACGTGGATTCGCCGCCGAGTACGGCATCGTGATCGCCAAGACGCGCCAGGAGCTCATGCGCGCCTGGAGCGCGTGCCGCCGATGGCCCGTATTGCATGGGCCGTGATCACCAGCGATGGCAGTTACGACTGCACGAAGGCGTTCAAGGCCCAGCCCGCGCGCCGGCAGCAGCACCAGCTCAGGTCCAACCGCAACCATCAACGATCGTACCGACCCACTTCCAGTCACCGCGATACCGCGCACCCACGAAACCCGACTCCCGCGATGATCCGCATCGGTCAACACCCGCAAGGGGTCATTCAGGCGACCCCGGTAACACCCCCGCTTGGGGACAAGCGCTACGAGCGCGAATGCCTGTTTGTGCTGCCAGGGCCGGATCTCATGCAGGTCCGGCGCCTTCCAGAGCGCCATCACGACGCCGAACAGGTGTCCGAATACGTGCGCGAGTAACGATCGCGTTGAACGCTGGAACCGAGGGCTTGACCGGGGGCGTCCATACGTGTCCCGATCGCACAAGTGTTCGGGTCTGGAAAAACGAGCAAGAGAACCACGCAAAAACGCCAAGAAGCAGCGCTCAGCGCAAATCGGAATCCTGCACCCGATACTCCTTCGACCTCTTCCCCACAATCCGCAATGCCACCCCGTCGGGCAAGTGTTTGCCGATGAACTTGAGTATACGATTGACCGGCCCAGGCACGGTCACCACCTCGCCGCGCAACACCGCATCGATGCCTTGTCGCACCACCGCGTCGGCCTGCATCCACATCCACTTCGGCATCTTCGACACGATGCTGCGCGCGCCGTTGACGTCGTGGAACTCCGAATAGGTGAAGCCCGGGCACAGCGCGGTGACGTGGACGCCGCGCGAATTGTTCTCCAGCGCCAGCGATTGCGAAAAGCGGATCAGCCATGCCTTGGATGCCGCGTACAGGGTGTGTCCGGCCGAGCCGGGCATCAGGCCTGCCAGCGAGGCGACATTGATGATGTAGCCGCATTGCTGCTTTTGCATCGCGGGCAAGTACAGCCTGCACAGCGCGACGGGTGCGGTGACCAGTACCTCGATGAAGTCGCGGTGGGTGGCCCACGGTTGGCTGACCAGGCTGCCGGGCACGCCGTAGCCGGCATTGTTGACCAGCATCTCGACTTCGATGCCGGCCGCTTCGGTTGCGCCATGCAGGGTTGCGGGCGCAGCGGGGTCGGCAAGATCGAGTGCGACCACCATGCACTGTGCGCCGTGCACGCGCTTCAGTTCGGCCGCGAGGCTCTCAAGACGCCCGGTGCGGCGGGCCGTGAGCACCAGGTTCCAGCCACGCGCGGCGAGCTGGCGCGCGAACTCGGCGCCGATGCCGGCCGATGCGCCGGTGATCAGGGCCCAGCGGCGGGGAAGGGTTGTGGCGTTGTTCACGGGATCACCTGGCGCGGAGCAATCCCGGATTGTACGACCCTGTCGCTTTGCCATCGACGGCTGTGGTCGCTATCCTTTGCGCCCATTTTGCGTCAAGAACATGCGCATGCGCAGCCGGATCGTTGCAGGCAACTGGAAGATGCATGGCACCCGCGCGCAGGCGAGCGAGCTGGCCGCAGCCATTGCCGCAGCCGATCACGCCGGCGTCACGGTGCTCATTGCGCCGCCGTTCGTGTATCTGGCGCAGCTGACGCATGAATTTGGCGCACGCCTCGGCGTCGCCGCTCAGGACTGCAGCGAGCGCCAGAATGGCGCGTTCACCGGTGATATCGGTGCGCAGATGCTGGCCGATTGCGGGGCGAGCCACGTGATCGTGGGCCACTCGGAGCGGCGCCAGCTGCATGCGGAGTCCGACCAGACCGTGGCCGCCAAGGTCGCTCAGGCGCTGGCCGCCGGCTTGTCGCCCATCATCTGCGTAGGCGAGAGCCTGGCCGATCGCGAAGCGGGGGATACCGAGACCGTGGTAGGCCGCCAGCTGCAGGCCGTGATCGACCAATGCGGCGTGCAGGGTCTGGTGCGTGCGGTGCTGGCCTACGAGCCGGTGTGGGCGATCGGTAGCGGTCGCACCGCCAGCAGCGCGCAGGCACAGGCCGTGCATGCGTTCCTGCGTGGCAAAGTCGCGGCGGCCGATGCTACAATCGCGCGCTCACTTCCGATCCTGTACGGCGGCAGTGTCAAGCCGACGAATGCGGGCGAGCTGTTCCAGCAGCCCGATGTCGATGGTGGCCTGATCGGCGGTGCCTCGCTGGTCGCAGCCGACTTCCTCGCCATTGTGGCGGCAGCGCGGCGACCCAATTGAGAATGCAATGACCATTACCATCTTGAATGTCGTCTACGTCATCGCCGCGATCGCGATGGTGGTGCTGATCCTGATGCAGCGCGGCGCGGGTGCGCAGGCCGGTTCCGGTTTCGGCGGCGGCGCTTCGGCGACCGTGTTCGGTGCGCGCGGCGCGGGAAACTTTCTCAGCAAGGCCACCAAATGGCTGGCGGTCGCATTTTTCCTGCTGAGCCTCGGCATCGGCATGTTCATCACGCGTGGACTGGGGAGCACGGTGGCGCCGGACGACATCGGCATCATGGGCAAGACCACCGGATCTGACGAGCCAGCCGTACCGACCGGCGACGTGCCGGCGGCACCTGCCGGCGACGCTCCGGCGGCCGCTGCACCAGCAACCGATGTTCCGGCAGCACCGCCGGCGCCAGCAACCGATACGCCGGCGCCAAGCCAAGCTCCCAACGGCAGTGGCAGCCGCTAGAATTCACGTTTCAAAGCCCAGGTGGCGGAATTGGTAGACGCACTACCTTGAGGTGGTAACGGCCACAAGCCGTGGAGGTTCGAGTCCTCTCCTGGGCACCAATGCAACAGCGCGTGGCGCGCCTCCAAGGCGCGCCACGCGCGTAATGAGGACCCTTCCGGACCAATCGACCGGTTCGGCGGGGCGTCCTGGAGGCCGTTGAGGCATTCATGATCCTGTCCGACTATCTGCCGATCCTGCTGTTCATCGCGGTTGCCGCGATCATCGGCGTGGCATTGCTGGCGCTGGGCTCGGTGCTGGGCCCGAAGCGTCCGGGTGCTGAGAAACTCTCGCCCTACGAATGCGGCTTCGAGGCCTTCGAAGACGCGCGCATGCGCTTCGACGTGCGCTACTACCTGGTCGCGATCCTGTTCATCGTGTTCGACCTCGAGATTGCGTTCCTGTTTCCGTGGGCGCTGGTGTTCAACGACATCGGCGGATCCGCGCTGGTGGCGATGGCGATCTTCCTCGGCATCCTGGTGATCGGCTTCATCTACGAGTGGAAAAAGGGAGCGCTGGAATGGGACTGAGCGAGATCTTCCACAACCCGGTTCCGACCGGCGTTGTCGACGACATCCTGCGTCCCGATGGCGACAATCCGCTGCTCGAGCGCGGTTTCGTCACCACCTCGGTCGATACCCTGGTCAACTGGGCGCGCACCGGCTCGATGTGGCCGATGACCTTCGGTCTGGCCTGCTGCGCGGTCGAGATGATGCACGCGGGCGCTGCGCGCCTGGACCTCGATCGCTTCGGGGTGGTGTTCCGCCCCTCGCCACGGCAGTCCGACGTGATGATCGTGGCCGGCACCCTGGTCAACAAGATGGCGCCGGCATTGCGCAAGGTCTACGACCAGATGCCCGAACCGAAATGGGTGATCTCGATGGGCTCGTGCGCCAACGGTGGCGGTTATTACCATTACTCCTATGCCGTGGTGCGCGGCTGCGATCGCATCGTGCCGGTCGATGTCTACGTGCCGGGCTGTCCGCCGACCGCCGAGGCCCTGGTCTACGGGATCCTGCAACTGCAGAAGAAGATCCGCCGTACCAGCAGCATCGCGCGCTGAGGCCGTGGTCGGATGAACGAAGAAAAGGCCAGCCTGACCGAGCGCGTGATCGCGCGTTTCGGCGAGCGCGTGCGCGCGACCGAGGCGCTGGGGCAGTTGACCATCGAGTGCGCGCCGGAGCATGTGGTCGAGATCGCGCGCGCCCTGCGTGATGAGCGCGATTTCCGCTTCGAACAGCTGATCGATCTGTGCGGCGTCGATCATCTGGGCTACGGCGAGGTCGAGTGGGACACCCGCAACGTGTCCAGCGAGGGCTACAGTCGCGGCGTCGAAGGGCAGGGGCCGGGACGCTTCGCGTGGGGCGGCAAGACGATCGCGCGCGGCGAGCGCCGCTTCGCGATCGTGGTGCACCTGCTCTCGGTCGCCCGCAATCACCGGCTGCGCCTGCGCTATTTCGCGGGCGATGACCTGGTACCGATGGTGCCATCGCTGGTCGGTACCTGGATCGCTGCGACCTGGTTCGAGCGCGAAGCCTTCGACCTGTTCGGCGTGGTGTTCGAGGGCCACCCGGACCTGCGCCGCCTGCTCACCGACTACGGCTTCGTAGGCCATCCGTTCCGCAAGGATTTTCCGCTGATCGGTAATGTGGAGGTGCGCTACGACAGCGAAAAAGGCCGCGTGATCTACCAGCCGGTCACCATCGAGCCCCGCGTTCTGGTGCCGCGGGTGGTGCGCGAGGACTCGCGCTACCAGCAGGGCCGGGCCGAAGCGCAGGGGCAAGGCTGAGCGCGATGCAGGAGATCCGCAACTACACGATGAACTTCGGTCCCCAGCATCCGGCCGCGCATGGCGTACTGCGGCTGGTGCTCGAGCTCGACGGCGAAACCATCATGCGCGCCGATCCGCATATCGGCCTGCTCCACCGCGGCACCGAGAAGCTCGCCGAGTCCAAGCCGTACAACCAGTCGATCGGCTACATGGATCGCCTCGACTACGTCTCGATGATGTGCAACGAACACGCCTACGTGCGCGCCATCGAGCAGCTGCTCGGGGTCGAGGCGCCGGCGCGTGCGCAGTACATCCGCACCATGTTCGACGAGATCACCCGCATCCTCAACCACCTGATGTGGCTGGGCACCAACGCGCTGGATCTGGGTGCGATGACCCTGTTCCTGTACGCGTTCCGCGAGCGTGAGGAACTGATGGACTGCTACGAGGCGGTGTCCGGTACGCGCATGCACGCGACCTACTACCGGCCCGGTGGCGTGTATCGCGACCTGCCCGAGCGGATGCCGAAGTACAAGGAGCATCCGTGGCGCAAGGGTGCCGAGCTTGCCAGGGTCAACGCCTGGCGCGAGGGTTCGATGCTGGATTTCCTCGATGCCTTCACCGCGGCCTTTCCGCAGCGCGTGGACGAATACGAAACCTTGCTGACCGACAACCGGATCTGGAAGCAGCGCACGGTCGGGATCGGCGTGATCACGCCCGAGCGCGCGCACGCCTGGGGCATGAGCGGACCGATGCTGCGCGGCTCGGGCGTGGCATGGGACCTGCGCAAGAAGCAGCCCTATGCGAAGTATGCCGAGGTCGACTTCGACATCCCGATCGGCACCAACGGCGACTGCTACGACCGCTACCTCGTGCGGGTCGAAGAGATGCGCCAGTCCACCCGCATCGTGCAGCAATGCGTACGCTGGCTGCGCGACAACCCGGGGCCGGTGATGGTGCGCAACTTCAAGGTCGCGCCGCCCAGCCGGGAGGAGATGAAGGACGACATGGAAGCCATGATCCATCACTTCAAGCTGTTCACCGAGGGATACACGGTGCCGGAAGGCGAGACCTATGCCGCGGTCGAGGCGCCGAAGGGCGAATTCGGCGCCTACATCGTGTCCGATGGCGCCAACAAGCCGTTTCGGGTCAAGCTGCGCGCGCCTGGTTTCGCCCACCTGTCGGCCATCGATGAGATCGTGCGTGGGCACCTGCTGCCCGACGTGATCGCGGTGATCGGCACCCTCGACGTGGTGTTCGGAGAGATCGACCGGTGAAGGCGGCATCCGGCATCAATGCGGTCAAGGACGTCGATCCGCAGGTCGCGCTCAGCGAGCATACGCGCGCGCGCATCGACGGCTGGCTGGCCAAGTTCCCCGCCGATCGCCGCCGCTCGGCGGTGATCCAGGCACTGATGGCCGCGCAGGAGCAGAACGAGGGCTGGCTCTCCGACGCGATCGTCACCGCGGTGGCGAAGTACCTCGGCATCCCGCCGGTGTGGGCCTACGAGGTCGCATCGTTCTATTCGATGCTGCATCTGGGCCAGTGCGGTCGTCACAAGGTCAGTATCTGCACCAATATCTCGTGCTGGCTCAATGGCGCGACTTCGTTGGTCGAACATGCCGAGCGAAAGCTCGGGGTGAAGCTTGGACAATCCACCGCCGATGGGCGCGTGCATCTGGTCGCCGAGGAAGAGTGCCTCGCCGCCTGCGTGCGCGCACCGATGATGCTCGTCGACGGCGATTACCACGAGAATCTCACGCCTGAGAAGTTCGACCGCATCGTCGACGCATTGAAGTAGCCAGCTGTTCGCAAACGCACTGTTTAATCCGCAGCATCGTCACGGGATTGAAGTCATGGGCAACGCCGTATATCCGGGTTTCGAGCCAAAGGCGCACAACGTCGTGTTCACGACGCTGCACTTCGACCAGCCGTGGACCTACGACAGCTACCTCAAATCCGGCGGCTACCAGGCATTGCGACGCGTGTTGACCGAGCCGATGACCCGCGAGGTGGTGATCGAGCAGCTCAAGCTCTCGGCGCTGCGCGGCCGCGGCGGTGCGGGCTTTCCGACCGGGCTTAAGTGGAGCTTCATGCCGCGCAACGCGCCGGGTACCAAGTACATCCTGTGCAATTCCGACGAGTCGGAGCCGGGCACCTGCCATGACCGCGACATCCTGCGCTTCAACCCGCATGCGGTGATCGAGGGCATGATCATCGGCGGCTACGCAATGGGTGCCACGGCCGGCTACAACTACATGCGCGGCGAGTTCATGCGCGAGCCCTTCGATCATTTCGAACTTGCGCTGCGCGATGCCTACGCGAAAGGCTGGCTGGGCAACAACATCCTCGGCAGCGGTTTCGACTACGACATCCACGCAGTGCTCGGCGCCGGGGCCTACATCTGCGGCGAAGAGACCGCGCTGATGGAATCGCTCGAGGGCAAGAAGGGCCTGCCGCGCTTCAAGCCGCCGTTCCCGGCCAACTTCGGCCTGTACGGCAAGCCGACCACGATCAACAACACCGAAACCTTCGCCTCGGTGCCGGCGATCATCCGCAACGGGCCCGAGTGGTTCCTCAAAATCGGCAAGCCCAACAATGGCGGGCCGAAGTGTTTTTCGGTCTCCGGACACGTGCAGCGCCCCGGCAACTACGAGGTGCCGTTGGGCACGCCGTTCGCAGAGCTGCTGGCGATGGCCGGTGGGCTGCGCGAGGGGCGCACGCTCAAGGGCGTGATCCCGGGCGGATCGTCCATGCCGGTGCTGCCGGCCGAGACCATGATGGCGATCACGATGGATTTCGACGCGCTGCAGAAAGCCGGTTCCGGCCTGGGCTCGGGCGCGGTGATCGTGATGGACGACACCACCTGCATGGTGCGCGCCTGCCAGCGCATCGCACAGTTCTACTATCACGAGAGCTGCGGCCAGTGCACGCCGTGCCGCGAGGGCACCGGCTGGATGTACCGCCTGATCAGCCGCATCGTGGATGGTGAGGCGAAGATGGAAGACCTGCATCTGCTCAAGCAGGCCGCAGGACAGATCGAAGGGCATACGATCTGCGCGTTCGGCGAAGCGGCCGCGTGGCCGGTGCAGGGTTTCCTGCGCCAGTTCTGGAACGAATTCGAATACTTCATCGTCAACCGGCGCTCGTTGGTCGACGTGCAGCTCGGTCGCGCGGCGTGATGCCGGCGACCGCGCACAGGATCACGGACAGCAAGCGATGAGTGCACAGCCGGCCAGCCCCACCACCGCGCCCGACCAGGTCAACATCGAGATCGACGGGCGTGCGATGCAGGTGCGCAAGGGCTCGATGATCATCCAGGCCGCCGACAAGGCCGGCATCCAGATCCCGCGCTTTTGCTATCACGACAAGCTGCCGATCGCGGCCAACTGCCGCATGTGCCTGGTCGATGTGGAAAAGGCGCCCAAGCCGATGCCTGCCTGCGCCACGCCGGTGATGGAGGGCATGAAGGTCTACACACAGTCCAAGCGCGCGCTCGATTCGCAGCGCAACGTGATGGAGTTCCTGCTGATCAACCACCCGCTGGACTGCCCGATCTGCGACCAGGGCGGTGAGTGCGAGCTGCAGGACGTGGCGATGGGCTACGGTCGCTCGGTCAGCCGCTTCGTCGAGCGCAAGCGCGTGGTGCCCGACGAGGATCTGGGTTCGCTGATCGCCACCGACATGACGCGCTGCATCCAATGCACGCGCTGCGTGCGGTTCGTCAGCGAGATCGCCGGCACCCACGAACTGGGCGGCATGGGTCGCGGCGAGCACCTGGAGATCGGCACCTACATCGGCAAGTCCATCGAGTCGGAGCTGTCGGGCAACATCATCGACGTGTGTCCGGTCGGAGCCCTGACCAACAAGGTGTTCCGCTACCGCGCCCGCGCGTGGGAGCTGATCGCACGCGAATCGATCGGCTATCACGATGCGCTGGGCTCGAACCTGTGGCTGCACACGCGCCGCGGTGAAGTGCTGCGCTGCGTGCCGCGCGACAACGAGGCGATCAACGAGTGCTGGCTGTCGGATCGCGACCGCTATAGTCACCAGGGACTCGTCGCCGCAGACCGCGCGCTGCTGCCGCTGTTGCGCAAGGATGGCCAGCTGGTCGAGGCCAGTTGGGAAGAGGCGATCGGATTCACGGCCGATGGATTGCGTCGCCATGCCGGCGTGGATCTCGGCGCGCTGGTCGCGCCATTGGCCAGCTGCGAGGAAGGCCATCTGCTGGCCGCGATCATGCGCGGTCTGGGCAGCGACAACATCGATCACCGCTTGCGCACGCTGGACTTCGCCGACGGGGCTGCTGGTGCGAGCTTCGAGCTGCCATTGGACCGGATCGACAGCGCGCGCGCGATCCTGCTGGTCGGCAGCAATCCGCGCCTCGACCAGCCGCTGCTGGGCCATCGGGTGCGCAGCGCCGCCAAACGTGGCGCGCAGGTCATGGCGATCAATCCGCTGGACTACGCCTTTCAATTCGATATTGCCGCGCAGCGCGTAGTGGTGCCCGCGCGCATGGTCGAGGAACTCGCGGCGCTGGCGCGCGTGCTGGTCGATACGGGTACCGCAGCACCCGATGAACTTTCCGGCCCCATCGCCAGCGCCAAGCCTACCGATGCCCATCGGGCGATGGTCGCGACCCTACGTGATGCCAGTGTCTCGCTGATCCTGTTCGGCGACTTTGCGGTATCGCATCCGCTGGCCTCGCTGCTGCGCGCGCTGGCGCGTTTCGTAGCTGGCGCAAGCGCGAGCGCCTTCAACGAAGTGCCGTCCGGCGCCAATGCCGTCGGGTTGGCCCGGGTCGGGGTGATGCCGCAAGCGCAGGGCATGGATGCCGCGCAAATGCTCGCGCGACCGCGCAAGGCATTGCTGGTGTACCAGGCCGAAGCGCAGGACACGACGTTGCCCGCACTGTTCGAGCGCGCGCGTGCGGCAGCGACGTTCAACGTGCATCTTGGCGCGTTCGCCTGCGAGGCGGTGCGCAGGCACGCCCACGTGATCCTGCCGATCGGACTGCCGCCGGAGATCGACGGCAGCTTCGTCAATCTCGATGGCCGCGTGCAGTCGTTCGGTGCCGGCGCCAAACTGCCGGGTGATGCGCGGCCCGGCTGGCGCGTGCTGCGCGCGCTGGGTGCAGCACTCGATCTGCCCGGCTTCGAGTTCGTCGATCTGGCGGGATTGCGCGCGAGCATGCCGGCATTGGAATCGGCGCCTTCGCTCGCAACGCGCGGCATCGCGGTGCGGCGGCCGGATGTCGAAGGCTTCGTGCGTATCGCGACCGTGCCGATCTATCGCTCCGATGCGGTGGTTCGCCGCTCCCCCGCCTTGCAGGCCACCCCGCTGGCACGCACGCCGCGGGTCGGACTGCACCCGGGCGATGCGCAGGCGCTGGGCGTGGATGATGGCAGCCTGCTGCGCATCTCCGACGGCACCGCGGAAGTGATCTTGCCGGTCGAGCGCAGCGCGGCAGTGCCGCATGGTGCGGCGTGGATCGAGAGCGGGCACCCGGAAACCGCAGCGCTTGGTCCGAGCGGCTCGCGCTTGAGCCTGCAAAAGGCCTGAGCCGGTGTTCGACTGGCTGGCCCAGCTCTACGAGGTCCTGAGGGCCGGCGCGACGCCGGTCACGGTACTGATCTGGACCCTTATCAAGATTGTCGCCATCACGCTGCCGCTGATCCTCTGTGTGGCGTTCTATACCCTTGCCGAGCGCAAGGTGATCGGCTTCATGCAATCGCGGCGCGGTCCGGTGTTCATCGGTCCGCTGGGTTTGCTGCAGCCATTTGCCGATGTGGCCAAGATGCTGTTCAAGGAACTGATCCTGCCGGCAAATTCGAGCCGGTTCCTGTTTTTCCTGGCCCCGGTGCTGGCGCTGGCGCCGGCATTTGCGGCATGGGCGGTGGTGCCGTTCGACGACGGACTGGTGCTGGCGGACATCAACGCCGGACTGCTGTACCTGCTGGCGATGACCTCGATGGGCGTCTACGGCGTGATCCTTGCCGGTTGGGCCTCGAATTCCAAGTACGCCTTCCTCGGCGCGATGCGCTCGGCCGCCCAAGTAGTGTCCTACGAGATCGCGATGGGCTTCGCGTTGGTCGGCGTGCTGGTGCTTTCCGGGTCGCTGAACCTGAGTGCGATCGTCGCCGCGCAGGCCGGCAACGGCGGCATCTTCGAATGGTTCTGGCTGCCACTGTTTCCGCTGTTCGTGGTCTATTTCATCTCCGGCGTGGCCGAGACCAATCGCGCGCCGTTCGACGTGGCCGAGGGCGAATCCGAGATCGTGGCCGGCTTCCACGTCGAGTACGGCGGCGCGGCGTTCGCGGTGTTCTTCCTCGCCGAATACGCCAACATGATCCTGATCTCGGTGCTCACCGCGATCCTGTTCATGGGCGGCTGGCTGTCGCCGTTTCCGCCCGATTGGGGATTGCTCGGCGCGTCCGGCATCTGGTGGCTGCTGGCCAAGGCGGTGTTTTTCATGTTCTGTTTCCTGTGGTTCCGCGCGACGTTCCCGCGCTATCGCTACGACCAGATCATGCGTCTGGGCTGGAAGATCTTCATTCCCATCACCATCGTCTGGATCATGGTCGCCGCGTGGTTTGTCTACGCCGACTGGATCCAGGTCGGCAGCTGAGGCCTGATCGATGAGCCGCGTTATCAACTACGTAAAGAGCCTGATGCTGATCGAGCTGGTGCAGGGACTGGCCCTGACCGGCCGCTACTTCGTGCGCAGCAAGTACACCTTGCGCTATCCGGTCGAAAAAACCCCGCAGTCGAACCGCTTCCGCGGGCTGCACGCCCTGCGCCGCTATCCCAATGGCGAGGAGCGCTGCATCGCCTGCAAGCTGTGCGAGGCGGTTTGCCCGGCGCTGGCGATCACCATCGATTCCGAGCAGCGTGCCGACGGCAGCCGTCGCACCACGCGCTACGATATCGATTTGTTCAAGTGCATATTCTGCGGGTTCTGCGAGGAATCCTGCCCGGTCGACTCGATCGTGGAGACCAACATCCACGAGTACCACTTCGAGGCGCGTGGCGAGAACGTGGTCGACAAACAGCAGTTGCTGGCGATCGGCGACCGCTTCGAGAAGGAGATTGCCGCCGCCCGCGCACAGGATGCGGCCTTCCGCTGAGCAGACCATGACGATCGAACTTGCCCTGTTCTATGCGTTTGCCACCGTCATGGTGGGTGCAGCACTCGCGGTGATCACGGTCAAGAACACCGTGCATGCCGTGCTGTTCCTGATCCTGACCTTCTTCAGCAGCGCCGCGATCTGGCTGCTCGCGCACGCGGAGTTTCTCGCCATCGCGCTGATCCTGGTCTATGTCGGCGCGGTGATGGTGCTGTTCCTGTTCGTGGTGATGATGCTGGATCTGAAGACCGACACGCCACGCGAAGGTTTTGCGCGTTACCTGCCGGTGGCCGCGGTCGTGGCCGGCATCATGCTCGCGCAGATGCTGGCCCTGATCGGCTGGAATGCGACGCTCGCGGGCGTGGCACCCGCGCAGGACGCCGCCAGCGCGGCCGGGGTTTCGAATACCGAATGGATCGGTCGGGCAATGTTCACCGAGTACCTGTTGCCGTTCGAGATCGCCGCGGTGATCCTGACCGTCGCCATCATCGCCGCGATCGCGCTGACCTTGCGCAGGCGCGCCGGTGTGCGCCACCAGGACGCCTCGCAGCAGGTGCTGGTGCGCAAGGAAGATCGCCTGCGCGTGGTCAAGATGGCGGCCACCGGCAAGGACAGCACGCCATGATCACGCTGGCGCACTTCCTGGCGCTGGGCGCGATCCTGTTCTGCATCAGCGTTGCCGGCATTTTCATCAATCGCAAGAACGTGATCGTGCTGTTGATGTGCATCGAGCTGATGCTGCTGGCGGTGAACATGAACTTCATCGCCTTCTCGTACTTCCTCGGTGATGTGCATGGACAGGTGTTCGTGTTCTTCATCCTGACCGTGGCTGCCGCCGAGTCGGCGATCGGCCTTGCGATACTGGTGGTGCTGTTCCGCAATCGCGGCACCATCAATGTCGCTGAACTGAACTCACTGAAGGGGTGAGCCGGGGTTTGTCGCGCCACTGGCGCGACCCGGCGAACGCCCGGCCAAGGATGGCCGGGCTGGGTGAGCCGGGTTTTGTCGCGCCACTGGCGCGACCCGGCGAACGCCCGGCCAAGGATGGCCGGGCTGGGTGAGACGGGGTTTGTCGCGCCACTGGCGCGACCCGGCGAACGCCCGGCCAAGGATGGCCGGGCCGGAGAGACAACCCAAGGATGGATACTTGGGCGTGCAATCGCGGGTTTTGTCGCGCCACTGGCGCGACCCGGCGAACGCCCGGCCAAGGATGGCCGGGCTGGGTGAGCCGGGTTTTGTCGCGCCACTGGCGCGACCCGGCGAACGCCCGGCCAAGGATGGCCGGGCCGGAGAGACAACCCAAGGATGGATACTTGGGCGTGCAATCGCGGGGTTTGTCGCGCCACTGGCGCGACCCG
>Ga0209591_10002035_pt1 | contig 24557 bp, 24 predicted proteins | sample MAT01_FD_187207 | JGI IMG/M metagenome (GOLD analysis project Ga0209591, IMG submission 187207) | Freshwater microbial communities from Lake Fryxell liftoff mats and glacier meltwater in Antarctica - MAT-01 (SPAdes) (version 2) | ecosystem: Environmental > Aquatic > Freshwater > Ice > Liftoff... | reverse complement strand
TTTCTGGTGTGCTCATGGGATTGGTCTTTTTTTGAGGAAGGGGGAGATTGCCAAGAAGATGGCGGATGGGGAAGAAGGCATTTTCACGGGGAGAAAAAGGCATGGCCTCACGCGAAGTCCGCCAAGGACGTGGACGATAGAGAAGCGGAAGGAGGTTTGCCCGCCTCCCGCCGAGGGCGTGTCACAAACCTCACGGAGGTGGCGGTTCGGAAAAAGTACGCCCCCTGGCGAATAATTCGATTTTCAAACCCTCGCGGACTTGAGTATAAAAGCCCTGCACGATTCCCAAACCCATCATGAAAGCATTCGCACTGTTCAGTCTTGCCGCCGTGATCACTTTGAAGTAACCCGCTTTCGCCGCCAGCCCGCCATCATTTTCCGTGATAAAGGAATCCCCGCCCGCAGGCTCCGCGCCCGCCAAGAAAACGTTGCTGGCGATTTTGGGCAGCCTTTTCATCGGGGCTTGGGTGATCGCTCACGTGGTTTGGGCTTGTCTGACCTTGATGGCAAACTTGATGGCCAATGACTCCGGCGCCGCCTCGACCGTACAGCACATGGTACTGATCGCTGGCATGTTGGTCGGCCAGGCTCTCACGGGTGCGGCAGGGATTCCGGCCGGCCTGGCTTTCTTCTGCAGCGGGAACCGCAAGGTGCTGTTCTTGCTTTTTCTCGGTCTTTTTATCCCCGGAGCAGTGATTCAGGCCGGTGTGTTGTTTTTTTTCTTCGCCGCGCATTGAAGGCGGAGATGGCAAACCACTCCTTCCAGAGATCTCCGGTCACTCCGTTTTCATCGGGCGAATCCTTCACCGCATCGGCAGTTTGATTACTAATAGGTGAAACTCACGCCGACATTCGCCCAGACCTCGTTGCCCTGCCCGATCTCGTCGAGCGCCGTCATGGCCACGCTGTAGTTGACCCCAGCGAACGCAGAGATATTGCGGTTGATCTTCCAATCGCCTTGCAGACCGAATTGGAAATTGTTCCATCCGTAATAGGACCGCGTGTTGTAGCCAAAGTTGAGGCCGAGGAGCGCGTAGGGCCGAACGCTCAGGATGTCGCGGTAGACGGGAATGTCCCCATCAATACGGAATTCCAGAAACGCGCCAGGCGTGTTGCTGAGATCCCAAATGAAATTCACCGTCGGTGTGATGTAAGGAATCTTGTTGGTGCCGAGAACGAAGAAGAGCTCGTTACCGTAGGTCTTGTGCACGTGGCCATGCTCCGGGTGTTCCTCCTCTTCGTGGTGCCCCTCTTCATCGTGGTGCCCTTCTTCATCGTGGTGCCCTTCTTCATCGTGGTGCCCTTCTTCATGATGGTGCTCTTCTTCATCCGTGTGGCCCTCCTCGGCAAATCCGGGCGTGTAGCGGAAATTGTAACCGGGGATCAGGAACACAGGACCCAAATCCAGATTGTAAGCGACGGTAAAGTCCCACTTCTGAAAGTCGCTCCCCGTCCCGAAGCCTCCCCAAACGTTAAACGTAAAGTTATCGATCCAGACCCCGAGCTCCGTGATGTAAGCACCGCTATCCCCCGTTTCGTTCACGCCGTAGTGAATGTGGCGACTCTCCCAGCCTGTCGTCAGCGATGCCCCCCACCAGCGGTTGTCGATCTCGGTCACAGGCTGCTTGAGTGTTTTACCCGATGCCGAAACGTCGCCGTGCGCGTGCCGGGCGGGCGTAACTCCGCCTGCCTCAATATCTAGTGCTCGATTGACCTCGGCTCCGGCCGCCCGGTGCAAATGGCCGGGCCCGTGGGCATGGATCGACGTGACGAGGAACACCGAAATAACGAAAACAATGAGGATGCGGTTCATGAAGTATTGCAAAACGTTTGCAAACAAACCTGCAAAAGAATTGCAGTAAAGAACAAAGTTTCAGATTCCCAAGTTTTTTTCCTCTCGCCCGAGCACGGCCCGGCTGCCTTCAGCGTGGCAGTGTGGGGATGGGAGCGGTAAAGGGTTTCCCCGCTTCTCCGGTGACGAACATGAGAGTTCGACGGGCGGCATGAGCCGGTAGCTTCAATCGGGTTTGGTCAGAGCCTGCTCCAATGGGCCAGGCGGGCCGCTTTTTGGATGAGATTGCCTCTCTCCACCTCAATCCCGACTTGTCCGGTCGCAAGAAAACTTTCCGGGGTTTCATGGACATATCCGGCCTTGGCCAGGAGTTCGACCAAGGTGTCGCGCGGCACGGAAACGAAGGAGATTTTGAGGGAATCGTTCTTCACAAAAAAGGGCGGACAAAGCGGGACGACCTCTCAACCATAGGAAACCGGGCAGCCGAAGAATCCCCGTTTGCGGATGAGGGCGGCCACTTGAGACGGAACCATTTCCTCCCAGGTCTCATCCCCGCTGGCGATGCGCTTGAGGACGTCTCGGGAAAAAATCGAAGCGTATTGAGGGTTGGAGTTGTCGAGAGGCACGAAGCTGCCGCGCCGGGCGAGGTATTCGTAAAGCGGGGTGAGTTCAGGTGAGACTGCCACGGTGTTGGCGGTTTGCGGGGGTTCGCCGGGCGATTTTTGGTAGGGATAAATGTAGAGTTTGAGGTCGTTTTTAAAAAGCCGCCCGAAACTCTCGATCACCCCGCCGGGAAGCTTGGTGTAGTATTTTTCGTCGAACAGTTCCACCAGGCTCGGTACGCCCATGACGATGCCGATGCGCTCCTTCGTCCGCCAGGCCAGATAGGCAGCCAGACGGTAGTATTCGAAATAGTCGGAGATCATCACCGTCACGCCGCAGGCGGCGAGAAGTTCGGCCCGCGCCAGGAAATCCCGCCGGTCCACATCCTTACCACCCGCCAGCAGATTGCGCATGGTGATTTCCATCAGGGGAAGAACGGGTTTGTCGGCCACGGCTGGATCGGCTTTGAACTTCGCCAGCGCGCACGCCACCATGACCACATTCACATGGGTCGGCGGACGAAAGCTGCCGCGTTCGACCAGCACGGCTTTTTTGTAAAGCACCTCGGTGGGTTGCAGCACCTCGCGATCCGCGCCGAACATGGCCGCGCCACTCAGGCCGAGTTGAACGAGTTGAAGCGCCATGATGCGGTTGTCCACATTGCGGAATTCAATGCCGCTGAACTCGATCATATCAATCTCGATGCGGCCGGTGGTCAGCATGTCCAGCAGCGACTCGACCAGTTGCTCGGGGTTGTGATGGAGAAAAAACGCGGCGTAACAAAGGTTCACCCCCACGATGCCGAGGGCCTCTTGTTGCAGCGAAGCCTCGGCGTCGAGCATGCGCACGTGCATGAGAATCTGGCTGGGTTCGTCGCGCGGACGGCTCTGGAATTTGATGCCCATCCAGCCGTGGCACTCATTGCCTCCTTTGAAACTGCGGGCCACCACCGTATCCGCAAAGGCAAAGAACGCCGTGGTGTCGCCGCGGGCCGTGCCGAGACGTTCGACATTCGGTGTTCACGGTTTGGGGGAATAGCAGGAATCATGCTCAGTGGCACGTGGCGACTCTCAGGTCAAAAAACTGCGGGCCGGAAGAAGATTCCCGAGCAGAGGACTGGAAAAAAAGCCCCCTTAGGTCAAGGTGATCCCGAACTAAAAACCACGGTGGGGAAGTCGGGGCTACCCAGCAGGAATAGTTTTGAAGTGCGACAGAAATTTGAATCCAACGAAGCGGCCTATCTAAACAACTGACCCAAATCAGCGACCGTGATTTCTTCCAGGCTTTCCACCGCCCGGTCAGCGTGACGCAGGAGATCAATCGGGTTCGTTGTGGCCACGGCGATCACTTTCATGCCGGCGCGTTGCGCGGCTTCGATGCCGAAGAGTGCGTCCTCAAAGACCACGCAGGTGGCCGGGGCGGCGTCGAGCAGCGCGGCGGCTTTGAGGAAGACATCCGGGGCGGGTTTGCCGTGAACCACATCTTCGGCGCTCACGACGGCGTCGAAGTATTCATTCAATCCCGTGAAGGCGAAGATGGCCTCCAGATTGGCCCTCGGCGTGGAGGAACCGATCGCACGTGGAATGCCGGCGGTCTTGAGCGCGGCGAGGAGTTCGCGCGCGCCCGGGAGGATTGTCACCCCGGCCTCGCGCACGAGTTCACGGTAGAGTTCCTCCTTGCGGGCGGCCAGGCGTTTAATCTCGGCGGGGTCGTGACTCCAATCCAGGATTTCCGGAATGATGATCTGGCTTTTCCGGCCGAAACCCCGCTTGAAATGACCGGGCGGCAGCGGACGACCGGTCTCGGCGGAGAGGAGTTCCCAGGATTTCTCGTGTTTTGCGGAGGAGTCAATCACGACGCCGTCCCAATCGAAGATCGCGGCGATCCCGCTCACGCGTTGAGGATATTTGCGATGGCGGACTCATCCGGGGCCGGACCGACGACGGCGACGGCGGCCTTGCGGGGCTGAAGGAAATCGCGAGCGACGCGCTGCACGTCCTCCGCCGTCACGGCGCGGAGTCTGGCGTGGATTTCTTCCGGATCCACGATCTTGCCGTGGACGAGCACGGAGCCGCCCATACGCATGTTCTGGCTGGAGGTGCGCTCCAGCGACATACGACTGGTGCCGACCGCGTATTCCTTGGCGCGCTTGAGTTCCGCTGGACGGACCGCCTGGGTTTTCACCCGCTCGAATTCCTCGACAATGAGGCGGAGGGATTTCTCGACGTTTTTCTGCTCCAGGCCGAGCGAGACATTGAACATTCCGGTATCCGCAAAGGAGGCCGGATGCGTGTTCACCGAGTAGCAGAGGCCCCGCTTCTCCCGCAGTTCCTGAAAAAGCCGCGAACTGGCATTGCCGCCAAGAATAATGTGCAGGATCTGCGCGGCGTAGCGGCGGGGATCGTGATGACTCCCTCCCGGCAGAGCCATGGCAAACTGGGTCTGCTGGGTGTCGCGCTTTTCCACCGCGATGCGCAAGCTGCCGCGATAGGCCACGGGCGCCTTGCCGGGGCTGAGTCTGCGACCGGCCGGAATATTTTCCAGCAGCCGCGAAACCTTCTCCACCACATCGTCGTGGTTGATTTTTCCCGCTGCGGAAACCACCGTGCTGGCCGCATGGTAATGCGACACGCGGTAGTCCAAAAAATCCTGGCGTTGAAATCCGGTGATGCTCTCCAATGTTCCGGTGAGCGGCCGGCCCAGCGGATGCCCGGCCCAATAGCGTTGATTCAGCATCTCCTGCACGTGGGAGGAAGGTTCGTCGCGATACATGAGAATCTCCTCCGCAATGACCCCGCGTTCGCGCTCGATGTCGCGCGATGTGAATTTCGGATTGAGATACAAATCGCAGAGAACATCACAGAGCCTGGGGAAAAATTCTGCTGCCGCCGCCGCGTAGTAACACGTCCTTTCCTCGGATGTGTAGGCGTTCATATCGCCGCCCACCCCCTCGACTTCCTCCATGATGCGGCGGGCCGTGCGGCGGGCTGTGCCCTTGAAAAGCATGTGCTCGATGAAATGCGAGATGCCGTTCAACCGCGCGGGTTCGTGGCGTCCGCCGACCCCGGCCCAGATGCCCAGGGCGGCCGTCTCGGCGTGGGGGATTTCGCAGGTGGCGACGCGCAGGCCGCCGGGAAGTGTGGTCAGTTGGGTTTTCATTCAGATCGTTTTTGCAAAATCATTTCCGCCAGTTCGAGGTCGCGCGGATAGGTCACTTTAAAATTCCAGTCCGTGTTCTCCACCACCTTGGCCTTGCCGCCGGAGCGGATAAGCATGGAAATCTCGTCGGTGATGGATCCGCCGGAATCGCGCACATCCTGCAACAGGGACTCCAAGGTGGCGAGTTCCAGAATTTGCGGAGTCTGCATGCGCCAGAGATTTTTGCGCGAAACGGTTTCGATCGTATGGAGTTCGCTGTCCACCCGATGCAAGGTGTCGGTGACCGGTTCGGCGCAGACCGAAGCGCCGGTTTCCGTGGCGGCGCGGTAGCAGGCTGAAATGGCCGCCGGAGTGATCAGCGGGCGGGCGCCATCATGAACCGCCACAAAAACCGGCCGCGGTTCCGCCAAAGCCCCGGCTCCACACAAAACAGAATCCACCCGTTCCTTCCCACCCGCCACGACGTTTCGCACCTTGGGAAACGCGCCCGCAACCGCTTGAAAATCCGCCATCCGTTCGCCCGGACAAACCAGCACAATCTGATCAACATCCGCGCAGGCAGCAAACGCCGCCAGACTGTGGGCAATGAGAGGCCGCCCCAGCAGGGGAGCCATGAGTTTGTCAAAACCCATGCGCCGGCTTGCGCCCGCCGCCACCACGATGGCGGCCAGTCCCGGGGCGGATTCGCTCACGCCAGTTGCTTCTGCACTTCCGCACTCAGGGCCCGGCCGTCAGCGCGGCCAGCCGCTTTCGCGGTGGCAACCTTCATCACCGCGCCCATCTGCTGCTTCGTGGTGGCACCGGCCTCCGCGATGGCCTCCCTGACCAATGCGGCAAGTTCCTCCGCGCTCAATCCCTTGGGCAGATAGGCCGAGAGAATTTCGATCTCCGCTTTTTCATTGGCGGCGAGTTCGGGCCGCCCGCCTTTTTCAAAACCTTCGATGGAATCCTGGCGCTGCTTGATTTGTTTGCGAATGATGGCCGACGCCTCGACATCGTCGAGCACGGCCTCGGCGCCGCCCTTTTCAATGGCGGAATTTTTCAACGCCGCCTTGAGCATGCGCAGGGCGTTGAGTTTGGTCGTTTCGCGGGCGCGCATGGCGTCCTTGATGTCGTTGTCAACTTGGGCTTGGAGAGTCATTCCGAAAAAAATAGACAGGATTCGCAGGATTTACAGGATTAAGAAATGTCCGTCCGCACCCGTTTCGCGCCCTCGCCCACCGGCTACCTCCATGTCGGAGGCGCCCGCACCGCCCTTTTCAACTCGCTTTACGCCCGCAAATTCGGCGGCAAGCTCATCCTCCGCATCGAGGACACCGACGAGAAACGTAACACGCCCGAGGCCATGCAGGCCATCTACGACGGGCTCAACTGGCTTGGCCTCGAATGGGACGAAGGCCCGGACAAAGGCGGCGAGTACGGCCCCTACCTGCAAAGCCAGCGCAACGCCATTTACGAAAAACACTTCGCCGTCCTGCAATCCGGCGGTCACATCTACGAAGACGCCGGCGCGATGCGTTTCCGTTCACCGCGAAAGACCGTCACCGTTGAAGATCTCGTCTGCGGCAAGATCGCCTTCGACATGTCGAATCCCGTCACCCATCCAGACATGACCATCCGCCGCCCGGACGGCTCGTGGATTTTCCATTTCGTCAACGTGGTGGACGACATCGAGATGAAAATGACCCACGTCATCCGCGGCGAGGATCACCTCTCGAATACTCCCAAGCACATCGAACTCTACCAGGCCCTCGGAGCCGAACCCCCGCACTTCGCCCACATCCCCCTCATCTTAAACCACGAGGGGAAAAAACTCAGCAAGCGGGACGGAGGTTCCAGCGTGGCCTATTTCGTCGAGAAGGGTTATGTGCCCGAAGCTGTCCTCAACTACCTCTGCCTCCTCGGCTGGTCCCCCGGCGAGAACCGCGAAATGCTCACCATGCCCGAAGTGCAGGAACTCTTCTCCCTCGCAGGCATCAACCGCCGCAACGCCATCTTCGACCTCGATAAATGTTTTTGGCTGAACGGTCAGCACATCCAGCACATGAGCCTCGAGCGTTTTGCCGCCCTCAGCCTTCCCTTCGTGACCAAGGCAGCCATTCCCTACGGCACGGACGACGCCCTGCTCAAAGCCCTCACCATTGTCAAACCCAAGGTCAAACATCTCAGCGACGTCCCCGCCTGGATCGGTTTTCTCTTCACCGAGGATTATCCCTTCGATCCCGAAGCCGTCGAAAAAGCTCTCCGCAAACCCGGCGCTCTCGACCGTCTGCATAGCTTGGAAACAGCCTTCGGCGAACTCACCGAATGGACCCATCCCGCCATCGAGGCCCGCCTCAAGGAACTCGCCACCAGCCTCGGCGCGAAAGTCGGCGAATTTGTCCACCCTGCGCGCGTGGCCGTGAGCGGAAAATCCGTCGGCCCCGGTCTCTACGAGATGCTTGAGATACTCGGCAAAAACCGCGTGCTCGCCCGCTTCCAGCGCGCCGCCACAGTCTAAAGAGCCCCGCCACCCATTCCCTTACACCCCCAAATTCTGTCGGACCGTGGCAAGTGTTTGACGCCTCTGAGCCCTTTGCTGACAGGAAGTTGGCCCGCAAACTTTAACTTCCGGAAACGCAGCCGGAGTTTTCTACTGGAAGGTGGCGCGAGGTTGCTCGCTGCACTGCAGGGTTGGCCGCGTTGTGTGGCGAAATGATGGGTTGGAACTGTGCCGAGCGAGCTTCTGGACGAGGTGGAATGATGCTCCGTGCCGCGAGCGGAGAGAAGACAGCAGGACATTGGTATCGACGACGACTCGCACGGCGGCAACGCTAGCGGCTTCATTTGGCGGGGCAAGACGTGAGGGGGCCTCACGACGACGATCCCATGCTCAAGGATCGCGGAGTGCGGCGCAGCGCGGAAGGGATCAGCAACTACTCTTTGACAGTTCTAAGTCGCTTCCATGACATCGCAGTGATCAGGCCTGAACAATTCTGCAGCACGAAAAGCGAGGGTATTTTGTCAGAAATTGTTGACTTGACCCCTCTGCTCTTATGAATGGATCTCTTCATTATCGCTACACTTCGCAATGTCGGCCCTCGCCTGCTGCGTCTGCGCTGAACGGTTGATCTAATTCGCTCACCAAGTTAGGGATAAGTTGTCCCCAACCATCCGTCGCTAGTCACGGCGCGTTGGGGACAACCCGCCCTACCATTCTGATGAACGAGATTTACCAAGCGAGCGACCTGGCCAGCGGCAAGCTCGCCGCGCTCACCCCGCCCGCCCGCCTTTCCGTCTTCGGCGATCCCGTCGCGCATTCGAAATCCCCCGTCTTCCACAACGCCGCCCTCCGCGCCTCCGGGATCGACGCGCAATACGTCAAGATCCACGTCCGCCCCCAAGAACTCCCCGCCGCCCTCCGCGCCCTGCCCGCAGCCGGATTTCTCGGCACCAACATCACCATCCCACACAAAGCCGGAGCCCTCGCCGCCGTGGACGAAGCCGACGACTACGCCCGCAAATCCGGCGCGGTGAATACCGTTGTCGTGAAGGCCGGCCAACTCCTGGGCTTCAACACCGACGGCCCCGGCCTGCTCCGTGCCATCCGCGAGGAATTCTCCGCCGATTTGCGCGACCTCCGCGTCCTGCTCCTCGGAGCCGGAGGCGGAGCCGGCCGCGCCATCGCCGTGCAATGCGCCATGGAAAACTGCCGCCGCCTTGTCCTCGTCAACCGCACTGCGGAAAAAGCCGCCCATCTCGCCGCTGAACTCGCCCCGTTCTTCCAGCGCGGCCCCACTGACCGCATCCTGGCCATTCCGCACGAAGACCAGTTCCTGCGCGAGCAACTCGCCCACACCGACCTTATCATCAATGCCACCTCCGTCGGTATGAAACCCGCCGACGCCCCGCTCCTCCCGGCCAGCCTTCTCACCTCCAGTCTTCTCGTTTTCGACACCGTCTATGCCCACGACAAGACGCGCCTTGTGACGGACGCCGAGGCCGCCGGAGCCCGTGCCGCCAACGGCCTTTCCATGCTCCTGCACCAAGGCGCATTATCCTTCGAGATTTGGTTCGACCGCCCCGCGCCGCTCGACATCATGCGCGCCGCCCTGCAATCTGCCACCTGATCTGCGATGGCCAAACGCACCGAACCACGAAAGGGACTTATCCCCTCCATCTTCGACCGCCTCGGAGATTTCATCATCACCTCCATCCGGCTGTGGAAAATTCTCCGCTCCCGCCGGTCCCGCCGGATTTTCTTCCACCAACGTAAAGAAAAGCAACGCGCCACCGCTCTCCTTAAAAAACGCCAGGACTGGAAGGCCCGCCGTCCGAAAAAGACAAAAGAGTTCTTCCGCATCCATGTCCTTGCCCGCCTGCAACGCAGGCGGCTCACCGGTTTTCACCGCCACACCGAGCCACGCCAGCTCATCAAGATCTACCTTGTCCCCGTCGCCGTCCTTTCTCTCGGGCTCACCATCTTCCTTCTTATCCGGCAAACCCAAATCCATATCCAGCGGCTCCCGCAGCCTGTTCTCAGCGACAAAGAACAAGTCACCAAACTGCTCGGCCAGACGGCCCGGCTGCTGGCCGACAACCGTGCCGATGACGTGCAGAAAAATATCGAGGCATTGAATGCCCTTGTGCCCGGCAACATCACCGTCCTCACCCACACCGGGGCCATGCATTTGCTGCGCAAGGACTACGCCGCCGCCCGCGTCGTCTACAACCAGGTTCTGGCCCTCAATCCCAGCAGCTACATCGCCCACTACAATTTGGCCGAAATCGAGTTCGTCACGAAAAACTACCCCGAAGCTGAACGCCGCTTTGGTAAGATTCACGCCGTCAATCCGCGCGATGAGACCGTCCTTTTCCGCCTCTACCTCTGCGCCCTCCTGCAGAACGATCCGGACGCCGATCGGTATGCGGGCAAACTCTCAACCGCCGGGCTCACCCCAGCCTTGAAATACGCCACCGCCGCGCGTCTCATCCGGCAAAACCAGAACGCCGAAGCCCGCAAGCTCCTCGACCAGGCCCGCACGCTTTTCAGCGGACAAACCGCCTTTTACGACGCGACTTTTCGCCAGATCGGCTTCATCAAATGACTGCCAGGCCGCATTCGCGCATCCGCCACAGTTGGATCCGCTTTCTTTTTGCCCGCTTCGGCGACCTCGCCATCGCCTTCATCCGGCTCGTGCGTGCCCTGCGCTCCGGCGAGAGCTGGCGCGACACCGCTGTCGCCTGCTCCGAACCGCTGAAGAAATTCCGCGCCAGCATTCAGGCCCGCCTGCGGCTCACCGCGATCCGGTTTCACCGTTTCCACGCCCGCGCCAAACCCCGCCAGGTTCTGCAAATGTACTTGGCCGTGCTGGTCGGGCTCTCGCTCCTTTTGTGTCTTGTCCTTCTTCTCAGCCAGCCCGGCAGACCGGCCCAACTTCCGGCAGAAACCAATTCGCCCCAGAAAGGGAAAGACCCGTCCGCACGCCCTTCTCCCGCCCCGACTCCGGCGGGGTTGGAGCCTCTGAAATTAAAATTGCCCGGCACCTGACCACTTCCAGAGGGAAGCTCCGTCCGTTCTGCGGAGCACACGGAGATCGTTCCAAAGTAGCACAAGCTTCCAGCTTGTGTCTCGGTGGCATGCAAGCTGGATGCTTGCGCTGCTCTTTTTTTATCGCACTATCGTTGGTGTTTATTTAACGCCTTTGCCCTGCCCCCATGAACAAAGTGAAAACCACCTTCGCCGCCATTTTGGCCATCAGCATCGTGCTCTTCTGCAACGGATGCGACTTGAGCAAGTATATGCCCAAGTCTTCGTTCACCACGGAAAAGGGGCCGATTACAAAGGTGTACTCCGCTGCGGACGGTCCTTATCACTTTATCGCCTATGTCGTGGACTGGAAAGGGACCGAGGTGGTGGTGAGCGATCCTCTCGGTAAAAGCAGCCACAAGGCCGGGGATACGATTTCGTTCCTGGCTCAAAAGATTGAGGTGAGCGGCACGGTCCGGGCGCTCTCCTTTACGGCGCTCTAAGGAAACGCGCCGCGCTTTTGCGAGCGAATCGCGCTCGCCCGACGAATTTGGTTTTGCGAACGGGGCGGTTTCCGGTAACAAGACGAGCCATGTCTGACCAACCACTCACCGGCCACGAATGTCCTGGCGACCCCTGCACGATTGTCATTTTCGGCGCGTCCGGCGATCTGACCAAACGCAAGCTCCTTCCCGCCCTCCACAATCTGAAGGCGTTCAAGCTGCTTCCGGAAAACTTCGCCGTGATTGGTGTGGCCGTCAGCGACAGCAACGACGAGATGTACCGGACGCAAATCACGGCGGACATCAAGGAATTCGCCACCCGTCCGGTGGACGACAAGGAGTGGGAGGATTTCGTCAAGCGCAGCTACTACATTTCGGGCGATTTCAACAACCCGGATACCTTCAAGCATCTTTCGGCCAAAATCGCCGATGTGCAGAAAACATGGAGTCTGCCGGGCAATGTCCTCTTCTATCTCGCGGTCGCCCCCAGCTTTTTCGGCAAGGTCGTCGAGCAACTCGATGCGGTCGGCCTCACCACCGAGACCCCCGGCGCCTGGCGGCGCGTCATCATCGAGAAACCCTTCGGCCACGATCTCGCCAGCGCCCGCGAGTTGAATGACGATCTGACCAAGCACATCGCCGAGCGGCAGATTTATCGCATCGATCACTATTTAGGCAAAGAAACCGTGCAGAACATCATGGTCTTCCGTTTCGGCAACAGCGTCTTCGAGCCCATCTGGAACCGGCGCTACATCGAATACGTCCAGATCACCGTGGCGGAAGAACTCGGGGTGGAATTGCGCGGCGGCTACTACGACCATTCGGGCGTCGTGCGCGACATGGTGCAAAACCACATCCTCTCCGTCCTTTCGCTCGTGGCCATGGAGCCGCCGAGTTCGATCTCCGGCGACAGCGTGCGCAATGAAAAAGTGAAGGTGCTCGAGGCCATCCGCCCGATGGAACCGGAGGAGATTCTCGCCAACACGGTGCGCGGCCAATACGGCGCCGGAATCATCAACGGCAAACACGTTCCCGGCTACCGCACCGAGGCGAATGTGGATCCGCATTCCAACACCGAGACCTTTGTGGCGATGAAGCTCGAAGTCGAAAACTGGCGCTGGGCCGAGGTTCCCTTTTACATCCGCAGCGGAAAACGCCTCGCCGCCCACACCACACAGATTGTCATCGGTTTCCGCCGCGCCCCGCTTTTGCTTTTCGGTAAGGGAATCGAGAACAACATTATGCCGAACCGCCTCGTCATTCACGTACAGCCGGATGAAGGCATCACCCTCGATATCCACGCCAAGCGCCCCGGTCCCAGCATCAACATCGCCAACGTGCCGCTGGATTTCAGCTACTCCGATTTCGGCGAACTCACCGCCGCCACCGGTTACGAAACCCTCCTTTACGATTGCATGATCGGCGACACCACTCTCTTCCATCGCTACGACAGCGTGGATGCCTCCTGGCGCATCGTGAACCCGATTCTCGACATCTGGCAGGCGCTGAAGGCGCGGGATTATCCGAACTATGCCGCCGGCACCTGGGGCCCCGAAGCCGCCGACACCCTGATTGAAAAAACCGGCCACCAGTGGCATCATTACCTGCTGAAAAAATAGCGCCCGGCCGCTTGTCCCACCTCCCTCCATGCCAGACAAAGACTATATTATTATTGCCGGGGACATCGGCGGTACGAAGACCAACCTTGCCATCTTTCGGGTGGTGGGGCCATCGCTCAATCTCGAGCGCAATCAGCGCTACCACAGTGCCTCGTATCCCAGCCTGAACGCCATCCTGCGGGAATTTCTCAAGGACGAAAAACGGCCCCTGCTTGCCGCGTGCTTCGGCGTGCCCGGACCCGTGAAAAACGGCCGCGCCCGGCCCACCAACATCACCTGGGGCGTGGACGCCGCTGAGATTGCGGCGGAGTTTTCCATCACCTACGTCAGCCTGCTTAACGATCTGGCCGCCAATGCCTATGGCATCGCGGAACTCAAACCCGAGGATTTTGCCACCATTCAGGAGGGGGCATCGGATGCGGAAGGCAATCGCTGCGTCGTCTCACCCGGCACCGGTCTGGGGGAAGCGGGATTGTTCTGGGACGGCAAGCGGCATCGCGTCTGGGCTTGTGAAGGCGGACACACGGAATTCGGACCGCGCAATGAATTGGAAATCGCCCTGCTCGAACACCTCATCAAGCAATATGGTCACGTGAGCTACGAACGCGTTGCCTCCGGCATGGGGCTGGAAAATATCTACAAATTCTTACGCGACACCAACCGCGGCAAGGAACTGCCCAAAGTTGCGGCGGAAATCGCAGCGGGTGATCACGGCGTCGTGATCTCCCGCCACGCGGAGTTCGGAACCTGCCCGATGTGCGTGCAAACCATCGAAATTTTTCTTTCCTGCCTGGGCGCGGAAGCGGGCAACATGGCTCTCAAGGCCATGGCCACCGGCGGGGTTTATCTGGGCGGCGGCATCCCGGCCAAGATGCTGAACCAATTCCGCAGCGTGGCCTTTACCCATGCGTTTAATGATAAAGGACGCCTCTCCGGTTTCATGGAAACCATGCCGGTGCGGGTAATTCTCAATGATCAAGCCGCCCTGCTGGGCGCGGCGCGTTTTGCCCTCGACGGGGTCAACGCTTAGTTGATCGCAAAACTCCCGAACGGCAACGCCCGGCCGTTCCGCTTGTTTCATGTCTCTGCTCGCCCAGTGCCTGTCTGAAAACCGCCGCACGCTCAAGCTCGCTGCGCCCATTGCGGCCGGGCATGTGAGCCAAATGCTGATGGGTCTGGCCGACACGATGATGGTGGGCGGCGTGGGGGTGGTGCCGCTGGCGGCCTGCGCTTTTGCCAACACCGTGTTGATGATTCCGCTTGTTTTTGGTTTCGGTCTGCTCGCAGGAGTGAGCGTGCTGGCGTCCCATGCCCACGGCGGCGGACGTCCCCAGGATTGCGGCGAAGTCCTTCGCGCCGGTACGCTGATTGCCGCAGTGCTCGGTGTGTTGGTGGCGCTGCTGATCCATACGGGAATTCCGCTGCTGCCGTGGCTCGGTCAGCCGCCGGAAATCAACACCGCTTGCGTGAATTATCTGCTGCTCTGCGGCTGGTCGGTCGTGCCCGTGTTCATCATGTCGGTGGCGAAAAATTTCTCCGAGGCGTTGTCGCGTCCGTGGATTCCCTTCTGGCTCATGATCGCGGGCGTGTTGCTGAACGTGGTGCTCAACTGGGTGCTCATCTACGGAAATCTGGGTGCACCCAAAATGGGGTTGGAAGGCGCGGGATTGGCTACGTTACTGGCCCGGATCGTGACCATGGTGCTGATTTTTTCCCACGTGTTGCTCTCGCCCGTCTTGCGCATCAGCCGTCCGGTGAAATGGCTGGCGGCCGGCCTCTGGATCCAGGTGCGTCCGCTGCTGGCGATCGGCCTGCCGGCGGGTATGATGTATCTGAGCGAGGTGAGCGGATTTGCCTTCGGCTCAATCATGATAGGGTGGCTCGGCATTGCTCCGCTGGCGGCGCATCAGATTGCCATCACCTGCGCGGCGACGACTTTCATGCTGCCATTGGGGCTGTCGCAGGCGGTGGGGGTGCGGATCGGCCAGGCCCGCGGCGCGAACGAAATGTTCCGGTGCCAGCCGGTGATCTTCGGGGCGCTCGGGCTGGCCGTCGCGCTGATGGCGGGGTTTGCCGTGATGTTCATGATGGCCGGAACCCTGATTGCGGGCTGGTTTGTCACGGCCCCGGCCATTGTGACGCTGGCAGCGCAACTCCTGCGCATGGCGGCATTTTTTCAGATATTCGACGGCATCCAGGTCGTCTGCTCGGGCGCGTTGCGGGGATTTGAGGATGCGCGGGTGCCGATGTTCATCGGCATCCTGGCCTACTGGGTGGTTGCGCTTCCGGTTTCGTATGCCTGCGCCTTTCGGATGGGTTTTGGCGCGCAGGGCATCTGGTTCGGATTTGTGATGGGCCTGGCCGTGGCGGCAGCGGCTTTGTTCGTGAGAGTGTTGCTGCGGTTGAGAAGAATCGGCGCATAATTTTTTTAGAAGACTTTTTCCGCCATGTATCCTTGGGGGCAATCGTGCAGGTTGCGCTAATCGCCCCGGATCCTGGGCCGGGATTTATCGGCCCGATCGCCGCGCTGATCTTGACATAAGCCACCCGGTAGGCGTAATCGCATAGACTGGCTGCTCAACCGCACCGCCTCTAACCTTTCGGAGTTTTGGTCCAACCCCTTTTGCGCAATGAATCTTGAAACGACTTCCTTCCACGGTTGGGATAAAATGCTGCGGTTGTCGAATGGTTCCGTGGAGCTGCTTGTGACGACCGATGTGGGTCCGCGCATCCTTGTTTACAAAACACGCGCCGGCGAAAATGTGCTCAAGACTTACGACGAGCAACTCGGTTCCTCGAATGAAGACCATTGGTGCATCCGCGGCGGTCACCGCCTGTGGCTGGCTCCGGAAGATGAGGCCATCAGCTACCATCTCGACAATAGCGCCGCGACCTGGAAACAGGATGACTTTACCCGTGAGGTTTTCATCGAAAGCATGCAGCAGCGCCCCCAGCGCGTTCGCAAAACACTGGGCATCCTGCTGGACGAAAACAGCTCGCGCGTGACCCTGCGCCACACCGCGACCAACGACAGCGAACAACCCATCGTCCTGGCCACTTGGGCGCTCACCGTCATGCAGCCCGGCGGTATGGAAATCATCCCCCAACCTCCCTTAGGCGAACATCCGCACGACTTGCTGCCCAACCGCGGCATGGTCCTCTGGCCCTACACCGATCTTTCCGACCTGCGCTGGACCTTCGGACGGAAATTCTGGTTGCTGAAGCAATCCGACGATGGCCTGCCTACGAAAATTGGCATCGCCCATCGCGAAAAATGGATCGCTTATTTGCTGGGCGACAGCCTTTTCATCAAGACCTTTGACCACGCACCCGGCGGGCACTACCCGGACGGCGGCTGCAATTTTGAGACCTTCACCAACTCGGAAATGCTGGAAGTCGAATCCCTCGGCGAGCTGGTCACCCTGCAACCGGGGGAATCCACCACCCACTTCGAAAACTGGTATCTTTTTCCGCTGACCGTCGTCGCCAGCATAGAATCCGAGGAAGCCCTGAGCGAGTGGATCGCGTCCTTCATCGCACGAACCCATCTGGCATGAAGCTCCGCCTGCTCACCGCCGCACTTTGCGCTCTCATTCTGGCCGGGTGTGAAACGATGGACACCGGGGATTCCTCGCGTGCCGGCATGAATGCTGCCATCCAGGCCGAGCCTGCGGGCAATTACTTTGTCGGCCGCCGCATGTATAAAAAAGATTACAAAGTCTGGGGTTGGGTGCGCGAACCCGGCAAACCCTGGAAGACCGCCCGTCTCGTCATGCTCAACGAGCAGCGCAAACTTGCTCCCGATCGCGAACAAAACCAGATCGGAACGGATCACAATTACGAATACAAACTCACCGGTTTTTTCTCAGGAGAAACCGTCTATGAACCGGCCAGCAACAATTTTTATCCAGAGTTTGTCTACCTTGGCAGTGAGGTGACTTCCACCACGCCTCCGAACATCTATCAACAAAAACGGCAGAACGAGCCGTCTGTGCGCATCCTGCAAGCCCCGCTCTGAGTTTTTGAGTGGGGCGCTGAGAATCTCGAGCGCATGTGCGCCCGCCACAATGGCACCCGGATCTCGCTGTGCAGTCCGGGAAATTAAACGAGTGCGGAGCAGGCCGAAGGCGCTCCCGAGCCCCATGCAAAAGCAGCAGGGCTTTTCGATTTTCTCGGCCATAAACGACTTTCCCTCTGACCGCTAAGGTGCGAATGCTTAGGATGCCTGCCTGACCGTCCATATCGAATGAACTCCACGATTCCCATCGAACACACCGATCCGCTCAACGCCCGCATCCTGGCCGTCTCGGAGGACAAGATTGCCGGTTTTGTCCGCCAGCCTTTTCACGAAATCGCCCGCGGCACGGAGCTGCCCCTTGCGACCGTACTCGAACGTATCCGCGCCATGTTGGAAGCGGGAACAATCCGTCGCGTGCGGCAGACCTTGCTCGCCACCAATCTGGCCGAGGGTGCCCTGGTGGCCTGGAAAGTGCCGGCGGCGAAGCTGGATGCCGCCTTTGATTTCATGTTCCAGAAAGACCCGTACTCCGGCCATGTTGTGATTCGCTCAACAGACGCCAAAATCCCGGGTGAGGCCTATAAGTTATGGACCACCTTGAAGGTTCCGGCCGGGTTTTCCCTGGATGACCATTGCCAGCTTTTGTGCCGGATCACGGGGGCGGAAGCCTACCGGCTCATGCCAGCCAAGGGTATTTTTGCCCTGGGGGTGGGCCATGTCCGCCGCAAGACAATGGAGCCCGGCGATAAAACCCCGGAGAGGGCAAAAATGCATGTCGTTGAAACCATCAGGCTGACGGATCACGAGTGGCGGATTCTCACTGTTCTCAAGCGGGAATTCGCCCCGGAGGAAATCCGCGAGCCGGCCTGGGATGCGCGCGCTGAGGAAGCCGGTGTGACTACGGAGGAATTTTTTTCCGTGGCCGAATCCCTGGCCGCCCGCAAGCTAGTCGGCCGCTTCTCCACCTTTCTCGAACACGTCAAACCCAACCAGACCGGCACGCGGGTGACGCGTTTCAACGCGCTGTTCCACTGGGCGGTTCCGCCCGGTCGGGAAATCGAGGCCGGCAGCGAGGCCGGCCGTCATGAGGTGCTGACCCATTGTTACTGGCGCGAAGGCGGACCGGAATTTAACAATGTCAACATCATGGCCGTGGCCCATGGTACGGACAGGGACCGCGTGTTGGAGCACAAAGCCGCCATCGACCGCCACTTGGAAAATGTCGGTATACCGGTCAGTTACACCAATGTTTTCTGGGGTGGCCGCAGTGAAATCAAACCTTCGGAGATCTCGCCTTTTGCCTATAAAAATTGGATTTCGCTGCAGAATGGTGAGCTGTCATCGGTGCATTGATTCGTTTTCTCGGCCCTACAAAAACACTGCCGCGTCTCTTCGATTGATTCCGATTTTCGAGCCAGGGCGAAACACAGTGGCCGGCTAGGCGGGAAGCTACCAGCCGGGCTGAGTTGGCGATTAGCGGCTTGGTAAATTGGCCCGCAGCGTGACCGCGCCGGTTTCCACCGGACGGGTGAGGGATTCCCGCATGCGGCGATAGACGGTGGAATCCTTCCAGATGCCCCAGCTTGCAGCATAGGTGGCATCGCAATGCAGACAGACGCATTGTGTTTCCAGTCCGGCCAGCCAGGGGTTTTCCTTCAAGCAAGCGGGGCAGAACGTGACAAATGCGGGGCAGCGCTCCACGGCCGTACGCAGGGCTCTATCATGGGGAACATCGAGATCGAGGGCTTCCAGTTCGAGGTCCACGCGATTGGCCAGACTGCAGCGCTCGAGGTAGCGGCGGCGGGAGGCTTCGTAGAGCATTTCCATGCCCTTGGTGCTGGCAAATCTCTTGTCCTTCCTTTCGCAGTATAGATGAACGGCAAGGAGAATGGCGCGGGTGGCTTCGGCGCTGATTGGAATGCGGTCAAATGCGCAAAGATCGGCGAAGTACGTGGCGAGTTCCACCGGACCGAAATTTGCGAAATAAAGTGTTTTGCGGAAGGCGCGGTCGAGAACGGGGTTGGCGCGAAGCAGTTTGCGGATTTCGTCCCGTTCCCCCTCCAGAACAACGACATCGCGGGAGCCGGTTACTAGTCGCGACAGAATTTGCTGGGCGGCGATAAAATCCGAGGCGGAACTGGTTGCTTCACGAGCCCGCAGAAATACCATGCCGGCCTCGCGAACCACGGGAGGGGTTCCGTTCGAGGAAGAACCGTTTTCCTCCCCCAGGGAAATTTCCGTGATCTTGGGGCTGGCCAGTACCCCAAAGGCATGGAGGCCCTCGGCGAGGACGCGGGCGGCGGCCAGTTTGCCCGTTCCGGCCGGTCCCATAAAAATGCTGTGAAAGCTCTGATCGGGAACGGGTAAGCCCTGGAGTTTCCTTTGTTGTCCGGCATGCGCGAGGCGCAGGATGCGTTCCAGTTCGTTGCGCACTGATTCCTGTCCGACGAACTTTTTCAGACGGACGATCACGCTCTCGATGGTCGCCACTTCTGTATAAGTGACTGCGGTCGCCGGGGAGATTTCCGGCAGGGTTTCGCGGAAGTCGCAGGAATCAAGCAGGAGTTGAGGGGAATCCGAAAGGGTGGTCGGAGGCTGCCCCACAAACGTGCTGTCGCGCAGGGCACCCTGGCAACTGAGAGCGGCGAATGACGTGGAGCCCGAGGATTCGCAGGAAATATTCGAGCCGGAGAAATGGCAGGATTGCGCTTCGATGGAGGGTTCTCCGACGGCGGCGAAGCGGGTGTGGAGAATTTCCAGCCGGGTTTGAGTGGCGGTGAGGGCGGGGGTGGGAGCGGGTTTGATCACGCAGTGGGCAATGCCGGCCGTTCCACCGCTGAAGGACAGTTGCGGGCATCGTGCGGAATCCTGATGGTCAATCACGCAGGAGCGCAAGTGCAGCGGACTGCCGGCGGCCTCGCCCACGGCGATGAGGGCGGAAGTCTCGCTGGCATGGAAAAGCGAACCGAGAAGACGAACGTCGGGGCAGTTTTTCAGATACACTCCCACGCCGTTGCCTGCGAGCGTTGTCCCTTCGCAATAAAGGCCGGCTTGTTCGGCATAGATACCGACGCCGGGATCGGACTCATCCGTGCTGATACAGGCTTCCACCCGGCTGTTGTAAACGGCACCGGAAGCGCCGTCGCGCAGGGCCAGGCCCACGCGGCAGTTGGTGATCCGGCTGGTGGAAATTTCGATGGTGGCTTGATGCGCCAGGGTGACGCCCTCGAGCGCATTGCCGACCAGGCAGTTCTTCAGGAAGAGATGTGTCTTTGCGCCGGCACTGCCTGCGGTGATCTCGCCGTGGACGACACAATCATCCAGGACCAGGGTGCCTTTTTGCAATTGCACGGCCGGCCGTTCCGGTTCGGACCTCAGTTCCAGGCCGGAGATCAGGCAGTACTCGGTCGCCACTTTGATCGTTCCCTTGATGATGACCGGACCCATTTGCAGACTGCGCATTTCGATGTTCTTCTTGAGTTCGAAGGCGGGGTACTCGCCGGGCGGGAGCAGGATGACGTCGCCGTTGGCCGCGCGTCGCAGAGCTTTGGCGAGATTGGTTGCGTCAAAAAAACCACCATCCGGATTGACCACCAACTCGCGCCGTTTGCCCTGAGGAATATTTTTCGCCAGGACTTCGTCGAGTTTGGAGGGACGAAGATGGTTCTTCATGGTTGAGGCTCGGCCGGTGGGTTTGAGGAAAGATTCAATTAATCAAACTTTGACCGTTGCGCCAGTATCGTTTGACGTGAAACAGGCGTCGAGGAGCTTTTGAATCTCCGCGCCGCGGGCGAAATCGGGCTGGTCGTTGGCTCCGGTGCGGATGCTCTTCACGAATCGTTCGTAGATCGAGGGTGTGCGTCCGCAGTCCAAAGTCCTCCAGGTGCAGGTATCAACGTCTTTACCCCGGCAGATTTCCAACTGGGTGGTGCTTTTGTCCAAGTCCACGCGGATGGCACCATGTTCGGCATGAATGACGAGGCTCACGCTGTTGGCATGGCCGGTGGCCCAGCGCGAAGTGTGCAGCGAGGCCAGCGCGCCGCCTGCAAATTCGAGGGTGATGAGGGCGGAATCGTTGGCATCAAGAGAGTAGCCGCTCATGCTCTTTCCCTTGAGGGCGGAAAAGACCTTCAATTTTGCAGCGATGCTTTTGGCAGGGCCGACGGGAAAAGTGGCAAAATCGAGCAAATGGACTCCTACATCCCCGAGCGCGCCCCGGCTGCCGTGGGAGGAGGAAAGACGCCAGAGCCAGGCCGGGGTGGTTTGCCAGTCCCCCCAAACTTTCGAGGATAACCAGCTTTGCATATAGGAACCGTGGACATGAACCACCTGTCCCAGATCGCCGGTGGCAATGAGGGAGGCGGCTTTCTGAATCGCCGAGGCGTTGCGATAACTGAAGTTGATCATGTTGATCACACCTTTGCGCGCGGCGGCGCGGGCCATCTTGAGGGCATCGGCGTAATTCGTGGCGAGTGGCTTCTCGCACAGTACATGCTTGCCCGCCCCCACGGCCTGCAGAGCCAGGGGAGCATGGGTGGAATCGGGAGTGACGATCGAGACGGCATCAAACGTCGCACTGCCCAGCAGGTCGGAAAGATTCGGGAAGTGGCTTTTGACGTTGTACTTTTCGGCGAAAGCCGCGGCGCGTTTCGCGTCCACGTCGCAAACCGCGACGACCTTGCAGCCTTTGATTTTTTGGAATTCCTGGGCATGCGAATTGGCCATGCCGCCGGTGCCGACGATTGCGATACGAATCATAGAGGATCGGGTGTTGGCTTTTTGTCGCAGGAAATGCAAGCGCTGATGTGAGGGGAGTTGCCGCGCTGTATTTCGGGGTTGCTTTTCGCCAGGGGCGCAGCCACGGTGTCCCCCACCCAAAATATCACCGATGAGCGCCACTCTCTCCTCTACGAGCCAACTCGATCAACTCAAGAAATTCACCACGGTCGTGGCGGATACCGGCGATTTTGAATCCATCAGAAAATATTCACCGCAGGACGCCACGACGAACCCGACTTTGATTTTCAAAGCGGTTCAGCAGGAGGAATACAAGCCCCTCCTGGCCCAGGCCATTGCTGATAACAAGGGTTCCTCCCTCAGCGGTGAGGCCTTGCAGAAAAAGATCATTGACGATCTGCTCGTGGCCTTTGGCCGCAAGATTCTGGAAATCGTTCCCGGCCGCGTCTCGACCGAGGTGGATGCCCGTCTGTCCTTCGATGTGGAAGGCACGCTGCAGAAGGCGCGCTATCTGATCGGCCTGTATGAAAAAGCCGGAATCTCGCGTGAACGCATCCTGATCAAAATCGCCTCCACCTGGGAGGGTTCCCAGGCGGCCGGCATCTGTGAGAAGGAAGGCATCCATTGCAATCTGACCTTGATGTTTTCGCTGGCCCAGGCCATCGCCTGTGCGGATGCGGGGGTTACGCTGATCTCGCCGTTTGTCGGCCGCATTTACGATTACTACAAGGCGACCACCGGCAAGGACTATGCAGGCGCGGAGGATCCCGGCGTCCAGTCGGTCAACACGATCTATAACTACTACAAAAAATTCGGTTACAAAACGCAGGTCATGGGAGCGAGCTTCCGCAATACGGGTGAAATCATTGAGTTGGCCGGTTGCGATCTCCTCACCATTGGGCCCGAGTGGCTGGAAGCCCTGCAAACATCCGACGCACCGCTGGTCCGCAAGTTGAGCCCCGAAGTGGCCAAAGCCTCCGACATCGAACGGATCGCAGTGGACGAAAAAGCCTTCCGCTGGCTTCTCAATGAGGAGGCCATGGCCACGGATAAACTGGCCGACGGCATCCGCAAGTTCGCGGCGGACATCGTCAAACTCGAAGGCATCATCGCCAAGTCCCTGTAATTTTATGTGGAAATTACTCACGTTTATACTGTGCGTTGCCGCCTCCCCGCTGCTGGCCACCACGGCGGCGGTGGATCATCCCGGTGCTCTTCCCATTCTGCTTGGCCTGGATGGCGTTCGGGCGGAACTCAAAGTGGATTCCCTGCAACGGGCCGTGCTGGATTCCCTGCGCGGTGAATACAAATCAGCGGCCCGCAAGCTGACCAATCCGATGCCGGCCACCACGGAGCAACGGACAGCCGCAGAGAAGCAGCTTGGGCAAATCAACGAACGCTTCAACAAGCGGGCGCTTTCCGTGCTCAGCGACACTCAGCGGCAGCGTTTTCAGGAAATTGAGCATCAGATGTTGGGCGCGACCCGGCTGTATTCGCCCGCTGTGCAAAGCAAAATCGCCCTGACCGAAAAGCAAAAACAGGCCGTCGAAGCGATCCGATTGAAAGGCCTGGCGTATGTGGGCAAGGTGAATCAACAGTTTGAAAACGGACAGATCACTTTTCAGGATCGCCTGGAACTGCTGCGCAGCCGCCGGCTTTCCCAAGGAAGTGCCTTGCTCAAGGTGCTGACTCCCGAGCAACGCAATGCCTTTCTTTCACTGGGCGGGAAAAAGTTTGCCGTTTGATTCAGGACGAGCCCTTGCCGGATGAGGAAAAAATCCTCGTTGTCGCCGGGTTCTCCAATTGACCTTTGCCTGTGACGCAAACTGTTCCGCCAGAGCAGCGCGCAGCCATCGTCCTGCGGAAAACAATTTCTCCGTTGCGGGATGCCGCCCTCGTATCCCTGATTATTTTCGGATGCTTCGCCGGCAGCGCGTTGGTGATTTATTTTCAAGCCCGCAAAAACGAACTGGCGCATCATCGCGAATTGATTGAATCGGCGGCGACCCGCGCAGCCGCAAGCCTGGATCCCGGCCTTCTTCTTTTTGACGATGAGAGGCCCCCGACAGCGCAAGAGAGCGCCTCAGCGATGGCCCGGCTACGGGCTATTGAAGCGAAGGAGTCTCCCATTGGCAGGGTGACTTTGCTCCGCCCCATCGGAGAAGGGCATGTGGTTTTGTTCGACACTGCTGCGCCTCTGAATAGTCCGGAAAATGCTCTGGCGGCGGATGCGGCACTTGCCCCCAGGCTTCCCGCTGGAGAGAGTGTGCTGGCTGGGCAGGTGATTCAAACTGCGACGTCGCGCACGCTCTTCCAGTCCGACGGGACCGTCAAGGTTTACGCGCCAATCGTGAACGAGTTCGGAAAGGCCATCGGGATGGCCACGGCAGAGTCCGAGCCGCACTCTTTGGCAGACGGACTTCGCGCGATCGGACTGGCGGCGATATCCGCCATAATTGTGGGGGCGGTTCTGGCCGGAGCAGCGGCTTTGGCGGTGTATTCCTCCAGGCTGAAGTCCCGTAGGGCGGCCGAGCTGTTGGTCCGCACCGAACGCACGGATGGCCTGATCGTCGAGGCGATGGGGCAGGTTTTTTATGAATACGATGCGGCCACCGAC
>Ga0209591_10002034_pt1 | contig 24577 bp, 21 predicted proteins | sample MAT01_FD_187207 | JGI IMG/M metagenome (GOLD analysis project Ga0209591, IMG submission 187207) | Freshwater microbial communities from Lake Fryxell liftoff mats and glacier meltwater in Antarctica - MAT-01 (SPAdes) (version 2) | ecosystem: Environmental > Aquatic > Freshwater > Ice > Liftoff... | reverse complement strand
TATCTCAGTCTTCAGCAGTACAAAGACTAATTCGTGAATACAAAAACCACGGTGACTAAAGTCACTCGTGCCGCTTTCCTCCCAGCTTTGAAAAGCTGAGTTTCCCGCATCCCGTGTATTCCTATGAGCAGAAAAAGTCGTTACTGACCGTCCCGCACGCAGGGAACCACGAGTTCAAAAACGCCGCCCTAAAGCTTACCCCTTCATGACAAAACCTCAACAAGAATTACGGAAACAACTGCAAACTTCTTAATTGGCAACTGTTTCCGCTTTTCTTAGTACCATTTGTCTTTAGGCTACAGTGACTCCTAGCGTATAAGAACCAGGATCAAAAGAGCCAGAACTGAAAGTTCCGCCATTTTGAGGGAAGTAATCATAATCACTTATTGAAATGGAGTAAGTACCTGCCCCTAGTGAAGCGGTGATTGATTGAGAAGTACTAGAACTCTGTAAGTTCCCGGTACTATTAAATAGGCCGAGAACTGGAAAGAGACCGTTATAATTCGACGTGCTGATAGTCACAGTTCCTGGGTTACCTAAAGAAAATGTGAAAAAGTCGAAATCAGGATTGTTCCCTGGAAGTGTTGCCAGTTCAGCAGAGGTATTAACTTCTGAACCTGATGTTAAAGTACCTAGCTTCTCAGCAGTGGCTAGTGTGTTGTTTGTCCCTTGTCGAGCATCTTCTTTCTCGTAGAACAGGAAGTCGTCACTATCAAGCTTCAGAGGCGATGCTTGCACAACACCAACGAGTTCATCTACCTCTCCCCCTGAGTTGTCCAGAAATACCCTTGTATCGGCTCCCACAGTCTGCAAGCGATAGTCTGCCAGTGTTCCTTTGAGCTGGATTGTATCTTCGTTGGAGTTGAAGCCACTGATGGTAGCGTAGTCTGCCAAACCACTACTTCCACTGTTGTTATCGTCATAGAAGACATTAGTAGCATCTCCAAGTAAGAACTGATCTTCCCCAGGCCCTCCAGTTAGGATATCAACCTCCCCTAATCCAGGAGAATCAGAACCGTTAGTATCAACGCCTATGAGGACATCATTTCCAGGCCCTCCAAGGAGAGTGTCATTGCCGACCCCGCCACGGAGGGTGTCATCGCCTTCTCCTCCTTCGATTTGGTCATTGCCAGCCCCGCCAAACAAGCTGTCATTCCCATCCTCGCCCAAAACAAGGTCATTACCTTCTTGACCATCAAGAAAGTCATCGCTATCCCCACCAAGCAAGGTGTCATTGCCGCCTCTGCCAAAGACGGTATCACTGCTGCCTCCTCCAATCAGGGAGTCGTTAAAACTAGAACCAAAGACTTGCTCGATATTGAACAGGACATCATTCCCATCTCCCCCACTGGCAGTTCCAGTGCCAAGGTCAACGGTGACTCCGGCAGTGGCATTTAAATAATCAGCAGTATCAACGCCATCTCCACCAAAGAGTTGGTCATCCCCGCCTCCACCTTGGAGTTGGTCATTGTCACTTCCACCAAGCAGAATGTCATTACCGCTGCCGCCTAGCAGGGTATCATTGCCTTCTCTACTAATGAGAGTGTCACTCCCGTCCTCACCAAAGAGTTGGTCATTGCCAACCCCACCAAGCAGGATGTCAGTGCCGCTACCGCCAAGCAGGGAGTCATTGCCGTTCCCGCCATTGATAAAGTCGTCGTTAGTCCCGCCAAGGAGGGTGTCATTGCCGTTATCGCCAAAGAGGCGGTCATTACCAGCCCCACCATTGAGAGAGTCATTCCCGTCCCCACCACTGAGGAAGAAGTCATTGCCAGCTCCGCCAAGGAGGGTGTCATTGAACCTAGAACCAACGATTCTTTCAATCTCCAACAGGACATCATTCCTGCCCTGCCCTGTAGCGGTTCCAGTGGCAAGGTTAATCGTGACTCCGGCAGTGGCACTGAAATAATCAGCAGTATCAACACCATCTCCACCCAAGAGTCGGTTATTGCCAGTCCCACCACGCAAGGTGTCATCGCCAGCCCCACCACGGACAATATCGTTGCCTTCCTCGCCATCAAGCAGTTCATTGCCAACTCCACCATCAAGCAGGTCATTGCCACCTCTACCAAAGAGGGTGTCATTACCGCGCCCGCCAGTTAGGGAATCGTTGAAAGCAGAACCAAAGACTTGTTCCATATTAAATAGGACATCATTCCCACCCCCTCCACTGGCAGTTCCAGTCGCTAGGTTAACGGTTACACCAGCAGTGGTATTTGAATAGTCAGCAGTATCATTGCCAGTCCCACCAAAGATTTTGTCATCCCCGTCCCCTCCTTCGAGTCGGTCATTGCCAGCCCCGCCAAGGAGGATGTCATCGCCAGCCCCGCCAATCAAGCTGTCATTGCCATTCTCGCCATCAATCTGGTCATCGCCAGCCCCGCCATTGAGCGTGTCAAACCCTTCCCCGCCAAAAAGTTGGTCTTTACCGTCTTCTCCAGAGAGTCGGTCATTTCCGTCCCCGCCTTCGAGAAGGTCATTGCCAGTTCCAGCAAGGAAAGCATCATTACCGGACCCACCAAGCAGGGTGTCGTCACCGCCTCTGCCAAGGAGTTGATCGTCCCCCTCCTCGCCATCGAGAAGGTCATTGCTAGATCCACCAAGGAGGATATCATCGCCGAACCCACCAAGCAGGGTGTTCTCGCCGTCCTCACCATTGAGAAGGTCATTGCCGTCCTCGCCATTAAGTGAGTCATTGCCAGCCCCACCCAAGAGGTCATCATTGCCGCCCCGACCAAAGAGGTTATCATCACCGCCCTGACCAAGGATAGCGTCATTCTCAAACGTGCCAATTAGAGTGTTATTCTTGTTGTCTCCAATAAGGTCTGCCATATTAATCCCCTCGGTTATAAGTTTGATTCAGAGATATTGGCTGGCAGAGGTGTCATCTATGAGTAGCCCTGCCAAAAACTTCAATTTAATCTTTGTGACATTGGCCACCCTACAAAATAGCAAGATATCAGGAAAACTTAATTTTTCCGTTCACCCTTTTCCAAAGCTTGTTTTACTAAATCATCAGTGACATTAGTTACACCCTCAGTCTTAGAATTCCCAACTTCTTTGGCTAACTCCATATAATCGTCAGGATTACCAGTTGGTTGCGCTTGAGTTATTGTCTCTTGTGGTTTAGAGATTTGATATTTAGGTGCAGTGGCTGCTTCGGCTGCTGCTGCGCCTTCACCTGTGCGATCAACTTCACTAACGCTGAATTTTTGTGCAGTTGCATAATCAGCATCAAAATCGACCTTTGGCGCTTTTTCTTCACCACTAGCTATGCTTTCGGCAGCTAATTGGGCATTATGGGTGGAAGCTTCATTAACATTGGGCTTTACTTCATCAGGCATAATTAAAATCCTTGCTTTAAATTTTTTATTGCTTGCTTGAAAGAGCATAACAAAGTAATTAGTTATTTTCATGTTCCTTTAGGGGAGACTTTACCTCTATTAAAAGATAGATTAAAGCTGCAATTTGCAATTAATATAACTCTTTCTCTTGATAGTAGAATCTGATGCTAAAACTTTGGTAAGCCTTAGTTTAGCGTGTAAAATTTCTTTGGAAATAAAATTATGACTGCAAGTTACGATAAAACTATTTCTCAAGCCCAGAGCAATGAATCTCAAAATTTGGTAGATGCGTTTAACAATTTAGATACCGATGCAAAATTAGCCTGGTTTTATTTAGTTTATAAAAAAATGGGTGATTCTATCACCCCAGCTGCTCCTGCTGCTGCCGAACCTGAGTTAGCACCACTTCTGCTAGGAGACTATTTTGAGTTATCAGATGAGCAGCAATTAGATATTATGCGGGATATAGTTAACCGCAAAGATACAGAATATTCCCGCGCTTATGGGGCGATAAAAGAAAACAATCAGCTGTTAGTTTGGTATGCTTGGGCAGTAGCTATGGGAGATACGGTGGTTGACTTACCAGCTAGCTACCAGCCAACTAAGGCAATTAATGATCTGGTTTCCCAGATTGAAGGATTAGATTTTGACGAGCAAATTTCGGTGTTTCGGACAATAGCTGGCGAAGTGGGTTACACCGATGTTAAGCCAATTGAGACGCAAGCAGAAACTGGAAAAACGTCAAGTTTGTAATCGGGACTGGCGACTAGTACCGCAAGGCGGAAGTCAAAAGTCAAAAGTCAAAAATCACGTATGCTTTAATTATGGGCTTTTTGGCTGTGAAGTCGCTATTGCATAAACAAAGTCCGCCTACCCTGTGAAAAAGCCAAGGGTAGGCGGACTCTAATAAGTTATGAGATAGCAACGCTACTCAAGTCAGATGGTGTCAGATTGGAGTGTACTACTTGACCATCACGGAACCAAACGATGCGCTGGGTTTGACGAGCAACTTCTGGCTCATGTGTCACCATGACAACGGTGATTCCACTGGCATTTAGTTCGCCAAAGATGTCTAATACTTCTTGGGTTGTGTGCGAATCAAGTGCGCCTGTGGGTTCATCGGCTAAGAGTACCACGGGATGATTAACGATCGCCCGCGCGATCGCTACTCGTTGTTGTTGTCCACCAGATAGTTGAGTTGGTTTGTTGTTGAGGCGATTTGCTAAACCTACTCGCGTCAGAGCTTCTGTTGCGCGATCGCTTCTTTCTTTTGGGTTGACACTAGCATACACCATTGGCAACATCACGTTTTCTAGCGCTGTTAGTTGGGACAATAGGTGGAATTGTTGGAACACAAACCCCAGCTTTTTATTACGGATGTGTGCTAATGAGCGATCGTCCATTTGGGCTACATCGAGGTTATCTAAATAATAATGTCCGTCTGTGGGACGGTCGAGACAACCGATAATATTCATGGCTGTGGATTTACCAGAACCAGAGGGGCCCATAATTGCACAATATTCGCCCTGTTCCACAATTAGGTTGACATCATTCAGCGCTCGTACTTCTGTTTCACCACTACCATAAATCTTAAAAATGTTTTCTAGTCGAATGATTGCTGGTTTCGGTACAGGATTAGGAACCAGGGAATCGGTAATTGTAATAGTGTTTGCCATAAGGAGATAGGTAATCTTGGACTGGGAAGAAAGTACTTTACCAGTTGTCACTATAGTAACTATCGTCACTCTAAATATACTGCTTTTTAAAATCTAGAATCCAATCAGCAGAGATAGGCAACATGACAGACATTTCCTAACGTAGAATGCGAGGAAGCATCTTACAATGTTTGGATGCTACTTTGGAAATAACAGAAGAAAAATATTTTAGACTTCTGTAATATTTGGGTTGTAGTTTAAAGACGGAACAATGACACAAGGCAACTTATCCCAAACTCTAGCCGTCAATATTCCACCCACACTTATACTCACAGTCACCCACGAGCAGTTTGTTCAGTTAGCACTGGCTAACCGAGATTTACAATTAGAACAGCCCAGTCTCGTAAGTATTGTGGCTTCTTTGATGCAACAGTAGCGATGCCTGCGGTGGTCACTGAGCGGCTGGTGAGCGGAGTCGAACCATGCCGTTCGCGCAGCGTCTCGTAGAGAAGTGCGGGCTACGCCTACGCTAAAAATGTGCAAATATATAAGCAAGCCAGGGTGTCAAATAATAATGTGGCTAAATTCACCCATTTAGGTGAAGGCATACAGACATGCAACACCTATTATGAAGTAAGATTAAGCAACTGTAAAGCTAACTATCCGTCTAGTTGTTAGTTTATTAACTAAAAATGGCTCTTCCGTAGGTGTTATGCTGAACTTGAAAAGATAATTTGGGATTTGCCCTTAATAGCAAGGCTTTTGGGCAGTTTTAAGCTTGATTTTGAGCCTTTGGAACAAAATCCAAGTTCAAAAGCTATCTTTCTTGCCCAGCAAGGAATTTGAGCTATTTTATAAGCGTTTTTAGCATAACAAGTAATGAAGAACCCTAAAAATTTAATCCAAAAATTTTAACAACTCCGCATTTCTGCACCTACCCTTTAATATTTATGTCCGCTCAATTAACCATAGTTAAGAGGAACCCCCAACCACTCCCCACTAACGGGGAGGGGAGCAAAAGCGCAGATGTTTGCTATTTGGGGTGGTTTTACTATGGGCAATTCGATGGAAATCATAACTACAGACTACTTTCATAAAGCAAGATTTATAGGCTTATAGATATGGCTACGCACATAGAAATTCCTGTTGTTGGCAAAGTTAAATATCCATTACGCTGGCTGATGGGGCTGATCGCAGGGGGTGTCTTGGTTGTTGGTACCACAACCTACACCTTGGTAAATCAAGGGACAAATAAAGAAGACATTGCTCAATTAACTGTGCCAGTAGCAGCGAAAAACGTCACCTTACGGATTACAGCTAGTGGCAAAGTCGTGCCAGTTCAGAGTGTAAATATTAGCCCAAAGAACCCTGGAGTGCTGACGCAATTATATGTGGAACAAGGCGATCGCATTCAACAAGGGCAAATTCTCGCCCGTATGGATAGCGCAGGTATTGAGGCTCAAAGAAGCCAGTACCGTGCTAACTTAGCCCAAAGTCAAGCCCAACTAGCCCAAGCCGTTGCTGGTAGTCGTCCTCAAGAAATTGCTCAAGCAAGGGCCCGGTTAGCACAAGCTCAAGCCCAGCTAGCCCAAGCTCAAGCTGGTAATCGTCCCCAAGAGATTGCTCAATCTCAATCCCAAGTGGATGCGGCTCAAGCAAAGGTGAATTACACCAATGAACAGGTAAAGCGTTACCAATACTTATATAAAGAGGGAGCAGAGAAAAAACAATTACTCGATCAAGCCATCAGCGAAGACAAAAGTGCTAGAGCTAATTTAGAAGAAGCTAAAAAAAGATTGTCGTTAGTCCAAAGTGGCACTCGAACTGAGGAAATCGCCCAACGCCAAGCAGCTGTGAATGAAGCACGGGCAGCATTGGTACTGTTGGAAGATGGCACTCGTTCTGAAGAAATTGTCCAGCGTCAAGCAGCTGTTGCAAGCGCTGAGGCTCAATTGAAGGGTGTGCAAGTGCAGTTAGATGAGACTATTATTCGCGCTCCTCTTTCGGGAATTGTTACGCAAAAGTATGCTAACGTGGGTGCTTTTGTGACACCTACAACCTCTGCTTCTGCTAGTGCGTCGGCAACTTCTAGTTCAATTGTCGCCGTAGCACGCGGGTTAGAAATATTAGCTCAAGTTCCCGAAGCTGATCTTGGCAGAATTAAACCGGGACAGCAGGTGGAAATTGTCGCTGATGCTTATCCTGATCAAGTTTTTAAAGGTAATGTGCGCCTAATCGCTCCAGAAGCTGTAGTGGAACAAGGTGTGACATCCTTCCAGGTGCGGATTGCTCTGAATACTGGTACAGATAAATTACGTTCTGGCTTAAATGTAGATTTGACTTTTTTAGGCGATCGCGTCAATAATGCCTTGGTGTTACCAACGGTGTCAATCGTCACCGAAAAGGGTCAAACTGGTGTACTTGTACCAGATGCAAAAAATAAACCCCAGTTCCGCGAAGTTACAATTGGGGCGCAAATCCAAAACCAAACTCAGATTTTAGATGGAGTTAAAGAAGGCGATCGCGTTTTTGTTAATCCACCTAAAGACTACAAAATTGAGAAGGCGAAAGAACAAAATAATTCGTAATTCGGAATTATATAAGACATGAATTTTTTAGAAAGTGTTCAAATGGCAGGGAAAACCCTGTTGTCAAATAAGCTGCGTAGCGCCCTCACGATGTTGGGTATAGTTATTGGCAACGCCTCAGTGATTGCCATGATTGGTATTGGCGAAGGTGGGCAAAAATACGTTAACAAACAGCTGGAGTCATTAGGGCCAAATGTGCTATTTGTACTGCCAGGTAATCGAGAAACTCAGCGGATCTCCTTTGAAGTGCCAAAAACTCTGGTGTTACAAGATGCTGAAGCGATCGCCTCTCAAGTACCATCAGTAGTAGGGGTTGCGCCGGAGTTAAACAGGAGACAGGTAATTGTATACCGCAACAAAAACACCGATGTCAACATCATTGGCACAACTCCTAGCTTCCTGTCGGTGCGGGATTTTGAAACTGATAAAGGCAGGTTTTTCTCTGAGGTAGACATCAAACGAAGTAACCAAGTCGTTGTGCTAGGTGGAGACTTGGCAGAAAAACTATTCGGTAATAATAACGCTATCGGCCAGCAATTGCGAGTTGGAAATACCAGCTTTCAAGTGATTGGGACTTTAATAGCCAAAGGTTCCAGCGTGGGAGCAGATTATGATAATGCTGCTCTAATACCAATCACAACCTCAGCAAACCGACTTGTGGGAAAGAATTCTCCTTATGGTATCGCCTTAGATTATCTCGTTGCTGCCGCTCGTGATTCAGAGAGCGTGGATGCAGCAGAATTTCAAATTACTAATTTGCTGCGTCTGCGGCACAAAATTAATGGTGAAGATGACTTTACTATCCGCTCTCAAAAGGATGCTTTGCAAACTGTAGGTCAAATCACAGGTGCATTGACAATTATGCTAGCTGCGATCGCAGGGATATCGTTGTTTGTCGGCGGCATTGGTATTATGAATATTATGCTTGTCTCAGTCACCGAACGCACTCAAGAAATCGGATTGAGAAAAGCGATCGGGGCAACTGAGCAAGATATTTTGCTACAGTTCATCATTGAGGCAGTAATAGTTTCCGCAGCTGGCGGTTTAGTTGGCACTGCGGTTGGTGTCAGTGGCATTTTATTAGTGGGAGCCTTGACTCCTTTAGAAGCGGCACTTTCTCCAACAGCGATTACTATGGCAGTTGGTGTCTCTGGTGGTATTGGTTTATTCTTTGGTGTTGTTCCTGCACGTCGCGCTGCTAAACTCGACCCGATTGTGGCTTTAAGAAGTGCTTAGGAAAGTGAATTAAATAAAATGCAAAACTTCATCCTGTATCTAGCTTCCCTCTCCTTTATAAGGAGAGGGATTGAGGGTGAGGTAAGCTGTCGGACATAAATTGTATGTTATTTAATTCTTATTCCTTAGTGTATTATTTATAGCGGTTCCCACTCAGATGCGGTACAAAATTATATCGCAATGTGTAGGGGCAATTCATGAATTGCCCCTACGGGTGTACCTCACGTGAACGAGAACCGCTATAGGACTTACGCAAAAACCCTCTCAAACTCTCATTCCTCCGTTACCGGTTATTGAGCGACTTGTACTGAGCGTAGTCGAAGTAAGTCGAAATACTGCGCCCTCTGTGGTAGCCTGCGGCAAGCCGCTTCTCTACGAGACGCTCTCGCCTTTGCGTCTACTTTTTCCGTTATCCGTGCGTAAGTCCTATTAGTGTAAAACTAATACATCTGGACAAGAATTTTCCGCCACATCTTCTTGTACTTGATTCCTAATCATGGAAACAAATTTGTCAAGGTCGAATGGTTTGAGTAAATATTCTTCAAACTCTACATCTGGAATCTGGTCATGAGTACCTGTGGTAGATGTTGAAGTCACAATGATTGGGATATGATTTCCATTGTTTGCTTCCATAGCACTCAATGTATTTAGCAATGTATAAATAGTTTCACCTAAAAACCTAATTTCACAGACAAGAATGTTGGGTGTGAACCAACTCAGGATTTCTAAAGCTTCTTTTACCGAACCTGCGGTAATAACATTTGCGCTCAAGTCTTTGAGTAAAAATGCGTACAAATCTCTACTATCGCGATCGTTGTCTATAACGAGTACTTTTACACCTTTGAGTATCCCATCTGTCAAGCAAAAGCCATTGATTAAATTCATAACAAGACCTGCCATTAAAGCTCTAAGTGCAAAGTGGGTTGAAAAATGAGTAAGTTAGAGATGCGAAATTGCACTGGGCAACTCTCAATACGGTTCGGTTAAGAATATTGTAAGAATATTGTAGGTTGGGTTGAAGCTTTGCGAAACCCAACAAACGCCGCAAAATGTGTAGGTTGGGTTTCGTTCCTCAACCCAACCTACACATTTTTATTTTTTGGGCTTAACCGAACCGTATTGGGGCAACTCTTAGAGACGCTATCGCTAACACGCCTCTAGTTGATTCGGTCAAAAGGCGCATTCATTGGAAACGTTTCCAAACATCCTCTAAGTAAGCTACGCGCAACTTCTGTCTCAGGAGAAGAGCGGTTACTATGAAAAGTACCGAAAGAAGGATTTTTGCTAGAAATTAAATGAAAAACTTTCTCTAATATGGCAAAGTGTTGTTTGATTTACTAAATTAGTTGATTGACTACGACACAAAACGTAATAATAACCAATTTAGCAACCAACCTATTTACGTAATTAATCAAAAGAATTATTGCCATTCCCTGTCCTCAAGTTCTTTTTGAGGCAACAATAAGGTAGCTTCAATTTCCTGCCTAATAGCAGGCGTTACTTCACTATTACTATGCAGGCAATCGAGTAGTAACTGATTGGCATCGTAGTAGCGTTGCAGTACTTGCTCTTGTTCAGGGCTAAACTGCCACTGGTGATTAATGTTGCGATAATTAATGATCGTTATGTTTAACTGTTCAGCCCAGGCTAAATAGTTTGTCTGCCCCCATTGCTCAAACCGTTGTTCACTTTGACGAGAATTTGGCAATTGGTCAGAGAGTTGTTGCAGAGATTTATAGAGTCCAACATCCAGAACTATGCCCAGAATGTTCGATAGAGCATCTCCACAGGCGTAGATGTGGGCAAAGTGCTGGCTCCCATCAATTGCACACTCTAGCAGCAGGTCATCTAAAGCCGTATCCAGAAACATTCCCTGGTCGAGGCTGGTGGCTAGGGCAAAGCGAGAAGCTATCTGAGGAGTCCGACTCAAGGCAAGGTAAAATGCTCGAATTGTCGCATCTTTTGCTTCGCTTGGAATAGTACGAGATTTTTGGCTCGCCCAGGTCAAAAACTCTTGTAAATAATGATCTTCGCTAACCAGTGCATCAATCTGTTGCTTCATCAACTGTACCAGAGAGTCTGCACTCCGAAGCATAGTAGCCGTTAACAAGAAAATTTCGTGCCAATGCGGGTCAGTCATGTGACTAACTAATCCTTCCAGAGCTTGCCCAAATGCCTCTAGGTTATGGCTGGCAACGATTTTTCTCGCCGTGAAGTATTCTTGAAATGCCAGATAGGAGAAGGAAAAAATTCCCCGCGCCCGTTCTGCCAGTAGCCCATGTTGAGCCTCAATTGCTTTCAGCGCCGCTTCGCTTTCTATTTGCAGTTCTTCTGAATCCATTGGCACATTGGTCAGATTCTGAATATAGTCACCAATGTATTGCTCAACGATACGTTGCTCAAAAAAGTACTGACCTTGCTCAAATGTCGCTGCCGCAATCTGACTCAATAACTTGACCTTTTGTGGTAATAAAAACCCTCGGTAAACTTCATCCCGTTCAATGCCTCTGGCTTCATCCCATTTGCCCAATAGAAGGTCTAAAGCTTGCTTATAAAAGTCAGTCCGCTTAGTCGGAAATTTTTCTTGACCATGAAATACCCAGCAGGCAAGATGCAGAAATAGGGGCGTGACTACGAGTTGGCGAAATTGCCAGTTTTCATCTAAGTCCAACTTCTGAATAAACTGAACGGACTCCACCTGACCATCTTGAATGTTGGTTTTGCTAAAGGTCACAAACCATTTTTTAGCGAAGGCTCGGATTTGTTCTGAGGTAAATGGTGCAATCTCAACATCGGTAAAGCCTCGGAGTCTGAGCTTTTGAGTTGCTGTTCGACAGGCCGCCACAAACTGATTTTTGTGATACTTTTCTGAAAACCTGCGAACTTCGCTTAAGACACTATTGGTTTGTTCCTTAAGAACTTCATCCATGCCATCAAGCAAGAGTAGCACTCTGCCCGCATTAAGCAAGGTTTCAATGACTGACGCATCTGAAATTCCAGATGTGAGAAACTCTTGGCGAATGTATTTTAATAGGCTGAACTCATTGGTGACTTTAGACTCTTGGGCAAAATTTCTCAGTGTGATGAAGATTGGAACTAAGTTCGCCGCAAATGCACTTTGGTTACATTGAATGGCAAGATATTGTAAAAAGGTAGTTTTACCTACCCCAGGTTTGCCTAGCACCCTGAGCTTGGAGTATGTTTCAACTGCCTGCATACCAGGTATCTGTTTTTGGTCAATCTCACCTAAGCCAAAACGGTCAAATTCTTCTGGATTTAACTTTTGCAGTTCCAAGATGTCTAACAACTGAAGGCTTTCAATTTCCTCCAAAATATTCACATCTATATATATGTCATTGATCGCAACGGGATGGCTGATATCCCATAACTGCAAAATACCACACTGGTCTTGAATTTTGTCAAAGCGTCGCGATCGCACTTTTTCTACTAAGCTATCAATATCCACGACAGACGGCTTGGTGTATTCTTCTAGTTCCAAGAATTCTGCCGGCGGATTAGTAGCAATCTCCCGCCAATTCAGTTCTAATACAGAACAAATTTCAATAAAGGTATGACGCTCAACTGGACGACCACTGAAAAACCGCCAAATTGGTTGTCTAGTCTTGAGGTTCACTTCTGCTGCTAGATTGTCTTGCGTCCACCCCTTGCGAGCAAATGCTTTTTTAGCCTCTTGAATTCCATTGAGTGATGCTTGGAGCGATCGCTTGACCATACGACAATAACCCTGCTCCTCAAATCATTAACTTTAACTTTTATTAATATCTGCAATCTTATAGCTTTCTCTATTTTAGCATTTTACTCGTTTAAAGTTATACAAAACCCCAGAGTATACTTTCAATTTTTTAACTTTTTGTACAGAAATCAAACATTATACATTGTAATCTTTCGACGAGGACTGAATTCAAACACTGATCTGTAATGCTCAAGCATGAACTAAAGGATTATTTAGCAATTACTTCCTTACTCATAACACGAAGTCGCATTATATATATTATTGTGTCTATAACTTTTGTTAACATAAGTTTCTAAGTTTTCTCCATGCTTATTTTGTTTATGAACTCCAACTTAAATAAAAAATATGAATTTATTGTCAACAATCCAAAATTTTTATCCGGTTTGTCAGAGTGAAACTGTCACACTCCGCGACATTCCGCCCAGAACTGAAGTTCAGGGCTAATAGCTGAAGTCCACTCAAGTGGACTGAATTAATCATTTAGTCCACTTGCAATACGGTTGGGATAAGGTTTTTTGATGAAAATCCTAGATCCCAAAGACGCGATAAATCGCCGTCAGGACGAAGAACTAATCGTTGTAAAGACGGCGATTTATCGCGTCTCTTGCCTTAACCGAACCGTATTGAGTCCACTTGAGTGGACTTCAGCTATGAGACTCGGAATTCATTCCGAGGCGGGATAGAAACGCAGTGCGAGATTTATTAATGATATGGCTGCGGCAAGACTTGTGTGTACACCGTAGCTTTCCAAGGGGGAAAAAGGGGGTAAATTATACTTTTTTACACCACCATAGCCTTTTAGAAAAGAGGAATGGAAGTGAGGTAAAAGTATATTGCATACAAATAAAAAGCGCTATATTAGCCACACAATTGATTGCAAGGCTAATATAGAAGAGGTTTTAGTTATTTGGCTTTTTCAAAACTACATGGAAAGAATTTAAATATCCTGTAATGGTTTTAGCTAATGTTTTCTGCTGTTTTTTTGTAGTTATTGCCATTACTTGATATAATCTTCCTTCGGCAACATACATTCTACTTCTAGTGATTTTTCCTCCAGAATTGATATACTCAATTTCTTTACCTGGATGATTATTGGAACTACGAATATTCCTTTGACTAATTAAATTACTTTTCGTAGTCTTTAAAGCCATATCCCGTGCATTTTTAAGTAAAGCTTGGGGGTCAGTTATTTGACCGTAACTATAAGGAAAATCATTGTAAGCAACTACATAAGCTACTTGCTGTTTTGGTGGTTGAGCGACAAATATTTGTAAGGTAATTTCCCCCATGTAAGTTTTTTGGAATTGGGTATTTCTGTTGGGGTTTCCCGGCATTAAAATACTAAAGCGCCCATCTGGAGCAGTGTATAACTTCCATTTTGGCTGCACGGGTTGAGAAACCTTTGGTTTGACAACAGCCGCCGGAGGTTTGGGTTGACGCGCTTCCACAAAAACAGAACCACCACAGACAAGTGTGGCGGCTATTAGTGGCAACAGACTTTTAACTGTCATATTTTTTGCCCTTTGAGATGCCAATGTCACTGATGATGCCAGCTGTTATAACCTAGCAGCACATAAAGCAGCACCTATTAGCCCCACTTGCGGGTTGAGGGTAACATACACGGGGATCTCTTCGAGAAGACGGCGCATTCTACCTTTTTGGGTGAAATTTAATAAGAAACCGCTATTTTGGATTAAGGGCAGAATTTTAGGCGCAATTCCCCCAGCAATGTATAAACCACCATAAGGTAGGAGTTTAAGGGCAAGATTGCCAGCTTCTGCACCGTAAGCCTCGATAAATAATTGCAAAGTTTGTTCACAGAGGCGATCGCGTTTTTCTAGTGCAGCTGTGCCAATAACAGCACCAGGATCAACACTTTTCTCTTCTTGTCCGGCTTCTTGTTCCCAAGTTCTGACGATTTGGGCAATATCTGGTGATTCGACGGCAAATTTGCGATCGCGCAAAAATTGGTAAATTGCCACAATTCCCATTCCAGAAACCACGCGTTCTACAGAAACGCGCTGGATATCATGTTTATCCAGCAGATATCTCAACAGTTGAAACTCGATCTCGTTCCGAGGGGCGAAGTCAGCGTGTCCACCTTCTGAGGGAAAGACTTGATAGTAGTTTCCCTGTTTAATTAAAAATCCTTGTCCTAAGCCAGTACCAGCACCAATAATTCCAATTGGGGTTTCGGGTTGAGGTTTGCCAACTTGCAATGTCAGTAAGTCTTGTTTTTGTAAACCTAAAATGCCATAGCCAACGGCAGCGAAGTCGTTAATCAAAGAAATATGCGGGATACCTAATTCTTGTTGTAGACGTTCGGTATCTAAGAACCAGACTAAATTGGTCAGCTTGGCAGTATTTTTGACAATGGGCCCTGCGATCGCAAAACAAGCTTTTTCTGGTGTTGGTGTATTAGCTTTGAGCAAAAACTGCTGCACTATCGGTACTAAATCAGGAAAATCGGCACTGTGGTAACTTTCCTGATAAATAGTATGTATTGCTGATGAGTCTGATGTTTCAGCTAATCGCAAAATAGTTTTCGTACCACCGATGTCTCCTGCTAGTAATAAAGTCATAGAACTTATTCGTTAATTAATTACTTTATTTGTAGGATATACCCAACGTAGCAGAAGTCATGAACGCAAATCTCTATCAGAGGTTCAAGCAAATCGAATAACTTCTTCTATGTGGGTTAAATGGGAAGTATCTCCCTTTAGTTCTAATAACCATTCTGGATCTTCGCGTACCACTTTCACTAGGGAACATAAAGAAGCTTTAACTTCTGTTTTAGCAATTTCCCCCACTAACCCCATTGCTCCCCCCAACACAGATGCCCCATGCGCCACTAGCAGGATATCCTCTGGGAAGAACTCAGTAGCTAAACATCTAGCAGTTTGCCCAGAACGTTCTCGCACTTTTTCGTGAGTTTCAGGATATTTGGCGGCGATGCGCGAAGTGTAGCTGGTGTCAATTCTGGGGAATAACTCTGCTAAGGCTGGAGTTGAAAGTCTTTCGGGTTCTTCTGTCATCCAAGCTGGATTTAGCCATTCACTCAAACCTGTTTCCAATTTGATTGGTAAGTTGAGCAATTCTGCAACTGCGTTTGCCGTCTGTACGGTTCGCAGAAAAGGGGAGGCGAAAATATGACCAATATTTTCTTTTTTGAATCGTCTAGCTAACTGCTGTGCCTGCACCATGCCATCATCAGACAAGGGTGGATCGTAGCGTCGTTCGGCGGTGAGGAACCAATCGGGGTTTACGAAATCTAGGCGGTTGGCGTGTCTTGCAATCCAGACTATTTGACTCATGGGTTTAATTATTCCGGTGGATAGAATTCGCCGCTAAACAAATATATAGATATCTGCAAGGAGGGCTGCAAATATTAATATATGACATTATTCGTAATAATTTGTAATAATACTAATGATTAGTAAAAGTTATAAGTGCTGTCAATGTAGCTTTTACTAAAGCTTTTTTAGCCAAGTCTCTAAAGCAATATCGACTAAAAGCTCTAGAGAGTTAGTTCCACTCAGAATAAGTTTTTCGTAATTTTGATAGCAGATGCGTGGTCGATCATTTATTAATTCACTCTCCACACATCTTTTTATTGTTTCTATGAATACTGGATATTGATACATGTTATGACTTCTATTTTTATTACTAATAAAGGCTCTAGGGTAATTAATTAATATATAAAAATTCGTCCAATCTTTATCAAGGCAAATATGCATTCTCAGGGTATTTTGCTTTAAATATGGTTCTGGTTCAGGTAATCTTAGAAATAGGTTAGGTCTACCTTGAGAACCATAAATAGTGCTACCAAAATAAAACTCAGCACAGAGCTTATTTTTTCCTTTACCATATTCAATAGAATTAGCTTTAACAATTTCTTGGATGCGTTTGTCAAAGCCAAGAATTTTTTTACGAATTCTGAGTACAGCCTCTCGCTCGTTTTCACTAGAATTGTCACATTTAGCTAGGCGGTTAATAATTGCTCTAGGAGGAGCAGGTATATCTTCATTAACTTCTCTTTCCTGATGAGGAATTTCTACTTTTGAAAATTTACTACTATCTAAGTCTTTTAGTTCTAAATAGAATTTTTGATCTGCTACCAATAGTTGAAAACTGAGAAATTTAATAGACAGATGGCTGTACTTTCTATCTGTAAAATTATCTCGATGAAAATTAGGTTTAATTGCTATCAAGTTAATAGATTGTCCATAGTCTACCTCTTCTTGAAAGGGTTTATTTTCAAATAAAGCTTCATAATATCGAGTTAGTTGCTGAACAATATATCTGTCTTCGCCGTTTTTTAATTCCAGTACTACTAACTGTTTATTGTCATTCAATGCTAAAATATCACAAATTTGACCTTTAACATAATATTGTCGCTTTAGCGGAATTAACCCGAAAAGTTCCTTTAAATTCGCCCAGACGAAATCTTCTAAATCAGCTTCAGTCGCAAATTTCCAACTATTACCCGTTTTTATTAAATTCACGAAATCCATTATCTGGCTCTAACTTGAGTAAATTACTATCTTTAGTATTCCCAAAGCTAGATATGAATCTATACAATTCTCTATAACTTCAACCATCCAAATAATTGCCCTACAGTTAACTGAAAACCGCTAACTAAATCGGGAACTGGTAATATTTCTTGTTCTTCTTGTAAAAGTTCTGGTTGCTGCTTTGGTGGATAGACTAAAACAGAGCGATCGCCTGGATCAATTAACCAACCTAAACGACTACCATATTTTAAACAATGTAGAATATTTCCGGTTACTTTGGTTTGGTTTTGATCTGGTGAAAGAATCTCAATTGTCCAGTCTGGATAAGTCTTAAATACATTTACCACATCTCCATGTTCATCTATGGGAATCCGTTCCCAAGCAAACACAGCTACATCTGGTACAATTGAACGCCCGCCAAAGGTACAGCGCAATTCTGGGAAAGCCAGGGCAATTTTTTGACTTTCAGCTACTTCATTTATACCTGTGACTAACTTACCCTGTAATTTGCTATGTTTTCCTTGAGGCATTGGCTTTTGAATAATTTGACCATTGATGTATTCTGAGCTAGGCTTTGTTTCTGGTAGTTTCAAAAACTCTTCTAAGATTAAGGTTTTAGTTGGTGATTTTACCATTTGCTTGTACCTCCCAAATTCTTATTTAATTAATCATCCTAAATAAGCCTTTTTAACTCGCTCATCACTAATTAATTCTGATGCTGCACCCGTTAAGGTAATAGAACCAGCTTCTAAAACATAACCGCGATCGGCGATTTGCAGTGCCAAATTAGCATTTTGTTCAACTAACAAAATAGTCACACCTGTAGCCCGGAGATTTTCAATAATAGAAAAGATTTCTCGGACGATCGCAGGTGCTAAACCTAAGCTAGGCTCGTCTAGAAGTAAGAGTTGTGGTTTACTCATGACAGCCCGTGCGATCGCTAACATTTGTTGTTCACCACCGCTAAGGGTTCCTGCTAGTTGATTGCGTCTTTGTGACAAGCGGGGAAATAACTCAAATTGGCGCTGAATATCTGCTTTTATCTCGGCTTGATTGGAGCGAATATAAGCACCCAAAAGTAAATTATCAAATACTGTTTGTCGCGCTAATACTCTACGTCCTTCAGGACAATGGGCGATACCAAGTTTTACAACTTCGTGAGTTTGGCGGCGCGTAATATTATGCCCATTATAGATAATTACGCCACTCTTAGGATTAACTACTTTAGATATGGCGCGGAGTGTGGTAGTTTTACCAGCACCATTAGCACCAATTAGAGTAACTACCTCGCCTTTTTGAATAATTAAATTAATCTTTTTCAGAGCTTGGATACCGCCATAATTTACATCAAGTTCTTGAAGTTCTAAAATTGTATAGTTTGGTTTACTATCGGCGTTCATCGGCGGTTTACATCCAGAAATGTTGAATGCTGATTCACAATTTAACATACATCAATATAGGCGTAGTCCGTCGTAGACACCGCAACAAAAAAGAAAGTAGCAACAAAATACTGCAATTCTTGTGATGTATTATTAATTCTGATAAGCATATTAAGCATCCTGTGGCAAAAGCAGCAGATATAGGTAGTAAGCGACTGATTAGTTTAGCTCCCGATGCATGGGTACAATGGGTAACACAGCGTCCCGAAGTGGTGGCTAAGGAAATTCTCGGCTCGGAGTTTCAGTGGATTAGCCGCGAAACAGATGTGTTAGTGAAGGCATACAGTGCTACCCACGGCGATTTTCTAGTACTAAATGAACTACAGTTGCGTTACACGGCACAGATGCCTCTACGGATGAGAGCCTATGCTGCCTTGGCACAAGAACGCTACCGATTGCCAACTTACCCAGTACTGATCAATATTTTACCGCCCCCATCTACCTTAACTATTGTCAATAGTTACGAGCAGGAATTTTTGGGATTACGTGCCATCCAAGATTATCGCGTAATTAATTTGTGGGAAATCGATGCTGAAATAGTGTTTCAGCAACCACTACCATCGTTATTACCCTTTGTGCCAATCCTGCGAGGAGGGGGAGAGGTACCAGTTGTGCAACGTGCATTACAGGTGCTACGAGCAGATGCACAGTTGAACCAGTTAGAATCATTGCTGGCATTTTTTGCTAGCTTTGTGTTAGACACGCCTTTAGTGCAACAAATCATGAGGTGGGATATGGCAGTATTGCGAGAATCGCCTTGGTATCAGGAAATTGAGCAAAGAGGTATTCAGCAAGGTGTTCAACAGGGTGCGCGACAGCAGCTAATCCGAGTATTGCGACGACGCTTTGGTGAAATTCCTCATGAAGTGGAAGTAAGGCTTGAGGGTGAAAGTGTGGAAGAATTAGAAAATTTAATGGATAGCGCGATCGCAGTGAGTTCTTTAGAAGAATTTATGATAATTTTGTCCACATGAATTCAATCATTACCCAAATAAGCTTCAATTACAGCCGGATCGTTTCTAACTACAGATGGTTCACCCAATGCAATCAATTGCCCAAAATCTAACACTGCAATGCGATCGCACAAACCCATAACCAATGGTACATGGTGTTCTATAAGGATGATCGTTAAATTGAAGCGATCGCGCAGACTACGGATAAATTCACTGAGTTGCTGTTTTTCGTTGGGGTTCATCCCCGCCGCAGGTTCATCGAGCAGTAAGACTTGCGGTTGTAATGCTAAAGCGCGGGCAATTTCTAAGCGACGTTGATCGCCATAGGCAAAATTTTTGGCTTTTTCGTCAGCGCGATCGCTTAATCCCACCAAATCCAATAAATCTAAAGCTTTCTGCTTAGTTTTAAGTTCTTCACTAGGCGCTGGTGGTAATCCTAAAACTCCTGCAATCATATTACTTTTAGTGTGTAAATGTCGGCCGATTATCACATTTTCTAACGCCGATAGTTCCCCAAACAAGCGGATATTTTGGAAAGTCCGAGCTATCCCTAAAGCAGCAATTTGATGAGGACGCAGTTGGAAAAGTTCTGCATTTTGATAAATTAATTTACCGCTAGAAGGTGGAATGAAGGCAGTAATCAAATTAAACAGTGTTGTTTTGCCAGCACCGTTAGGGCCAATCAGTCCAAAAATTTCATATTTATTTATACTAAAAGATACATTATTTACAGCCACTAAACCACCAAAGCGGCGAGTCAATGCTCTTGCTTCTAAGATAATACTGCTGTTAGCTTCTGGAGTCCCGTATGATATCATGTCCGCCAAATTACCCATAACAAAAGAACCCCACCCCCCAACCCCTCCCCGCAGGCGGTGAGGGGAGCTAAAGCGCAGCTTTGGCGGGGTGGGGTTCCGGGTTTTATGTTTAATTTCCCGGGAATTATCTGACATCTTTGCATATTATTTATGAATAGTTGGCTTTTTGATTTTACGTCTTTGAAAAATATCTGGAGTAATTAGCCCTTGGGGGAAAAAGATTGTACCGATTACTATTAAAAAGCCAAAAATTATTAATCTCCCATCGCGCAAAAATTGTGCTAGCCAATTAGGTAAACCACCAGTATCAGCCAGGCTTCGCAGAATTTCTGGTAAGGCTGTAAACACCATACCTCCGACTACCGGCCCTAAAAAAGTTCTCGAACCACCAATCAAAACAAAAGTTAAATATATAATACTGCTATCAAAAGTACCTTGACGAGCATTCCAGGTATTAAGGAAGTGGGCGCTAATTGCACCTACAACCCCTGCAAGCATAGCCCCTAATGTAAATGCCAAAACTTTGTAATAAGTAGGATCAATCCCCATTGCACCCGCAGCTAATTCATCTTCGCGGATAGCGATAAAAGCCCTTCCTACACGGATGCGTTCTAAACGATAAAGCAGCACCATACTAATTAATAGTAAGGGCAAAGCAATCCATAAATATTCAATTGGTGTTTGGAAAGGCTGGGGAATGCCAAAAATTCCAACAGCACCGCCAGTAATATCTAGATTGAGGGAGATGACGCGGAGAACTTCCACAAAAGCGATAGTTGCGATCGCTAAATAAATTCCTCGCAATCTCAACGCTGGAATTCCCACTATTACACCCAATAACCCACAAATTACACCAGCAATTAACATCTCCAATAACAACAATGGAATGGGATATAAACTACTACTAGATGTCAAAACTTTGGTGGATAAAATTGCTGCAATATATCCACCTAAAGCATAAAATCCCGGACTAGCTAAAGACAATTGCCCTGTCATTAGCGGTAAGTAAAGCGATAGCCCTAATAGTGCCCCCAATACCATAGAAACAATTAGAGAACCGTAAGTAGCGAAAAAATCAGCCATTTTAAAACATTTTGATTAAGCTTAATTAAACTATCGCTTTTATCACCTATTAGGCTGTTAATATTTGCTCTGCTGTCAGCGCTAGTTCAGGAAAAGTTCGTGATACAATTCGTTCGGAACCTCTAAACTGTGTGCGTTGATATTTTCCCTCAGCATCTAATAGAAAAACAAATACAGCCGGAACTTTTGGATTTCCTAAATATTCTCTTAGTCCAATTGCCAAATAATCTACAATCCAATATTCTGTAATACCTAAACGTTGATATTCATCCAATTTATCAATGTAGTCATCTTCCCAATTAGTTGATGTCACCTCTATAGCTAACTGGATGGGTTCTTCAAGTGCAGAGTAAGCAGAACGATTTGAGCGCCATACATCTTTATCTATGACACTTACATCAGGCTTGCGTCCTTGCTCTATTCCATTAGCAGTTATAGTTCTAAAGACTGCTGTGTTTTTTACTACGTAATTCAGATTTAGACGTTTAATTTCATCTTTGAAAGAGTCAGCCGTAAAGTCAGCGACATCATCATGATTTCTGGTTGCACGCACTTCTACAATTTCTCCATCTACAAGTTCATATAAACCGTCTTCTGGACACTGTTCTAAAAATTCATCGAAAGTTAATTTTTGTTTGGTGTATGTTCTCATGGCGCTACGTCTCCTTATTTTTAAATTTTCTGAATAAACCGCCGTCCTAGCAAACCTTGGGGTCTAACTAATAGCATAATAAACAAAATTCCAAAGGCTACTGCGTCTTTATATCCAGAGAAGTCTGAAGGAACAAACGCCTCGACTAATCCAATTACTAAGCCTCCTAACACTGCACCTGGAATACTACCTAAACCACCTAAGACTATTACCGCTAAACCCCGCAAACCAAAAGCAATACCGAAATATGGCCCAGCTATACTAACACTAGAAGCAACTAAAGTTCCTGCTAATCCTGCTAAAAAACTGCTGATGAAGAATGTTAAGATGATAAAGCGATCGCTATTAATTCCTAACAAACTAGCTGTAGTTGGATCTTCTGCGATCGCTTGCATTGCCTTACCATATTTAGTCCGATTGATAAAATAGGTAAGAATTGCCACAATCACCACTGATACAGCAAAAATTACCACCTGAACGCTGCGAATAGGAATTGGGTTTTCTGGAGTACCAAAGTTAATCGCAGGTGGCAAATTACCGTAAGTATTTGCGGGATATGTATAACTTTCTGCCCCTACCAAATACTGGATTAAATTTACAATTACCACTCCTACCCCCAAGCTAGAAACAACAGTTAGCAAGGGATCAGATCCTTGACGGCGCAGAGGTTGAAAAGCAACCCGTTCCATCACTACCCCTACTAATCCTGCCAAGATACTTGCTAAAATTAAGGCTATAGCAAATGGTAATTTTATCGGCAAGGCTGCGTTAGCTAGCAAGCCGTTAAATCCAAAGTTACCACCCATCAGTGCATAAGTGAAATATGCACCCAAGGTAAAAATCGCGCCATGAGCTAAATTAACGATGCCCAAAATAGAATAAACTAAGGTATATCCCAATGCAAAAATTGCATATATACTACCGATAGATAATCCGTTTAAAAATTGTTGCAGAAATAGAGTTATATCCATGTTGCAACTATTTTATAAATACGAATTTTCCAGTGTTTCCATCTTTATCCATCTTAATTTGGGCGACGTAAAATTCTTTTTGAATCACATCACCAACTGGTGTAAAAGCAATTTCACCTAAAGGAGTATCATACTTTCCAGCGAGTATTTGCTTGTTCAATTCTGTCCGCAGTTTATCAAGAGGTAATGTGCTGATTTTGGTTTTTTTATCCAACGCTCTAAGAGCTTCAACATACACCTGCACCGCAGTAAAAGATTGACCAGTAAATTGGGCTGGTTCTTTCTTGTATTGCTCAATATAAATTTGGCGAAATACCTTATTAATCTCACCAGGATATTCAGGACTGTAAGCTTGAGCAATTAGCACACCATCGCAAAGTGCTTTGCACACTGATAAAACATTTGGTGTATTCAGACCATTACCACCAATAATTATGCCTTTATAACCCAGTTCTCGTAGTTGTCGCACTAAGTTACCACCATCAGCAGCTAGCCCCGAAATAATTACTAAATCTGGTTTTAAGTTAATTGCATTGGTAGCTTGGGCTTGAAAGTCCGTATCAGTAGTTTGGAACTTTTGAACTGTTACTAATTCTAGCCCTTGGTCTTTAACTGTTTGTTGAAAAATCTCCGTTTCTGATTTGTTAAATGCATCATTTTGGGCGTAAAAAACTGCCACTTTTTTAATTTGAGGATTCTGCTTGAGTGCAGCTTTCACCGAATTAGGGGCAACTATAGAGACGGGCGCAGATACACGAGCTACATAGTCACCGATTTCTGGAATTCCTTTTGCGGTATTTGATGCGCCAATAACTGGAACTTTAGCACGTTCGGCGATGGGATCAGCACTAAAAGCTTGCTGTGACAAAGTAGGGCCAACAATACCAACAACTTTATCTTTGTTAATTAAAGTTTGAAAAGCGTTAATTGCTCCAGCTTCATCACCGCTCGTATCTTGGCTTACCAATTTAATAGGAGTGCCATTAATACCACCTTTACTATTGAAATACTTCTCCGCAATTCTGGCTCCCACGAATCCCTCTTGACCAAGTAATGCTACGTTGCTGGTTTGTGCTAAGGCAATACCGATGGGAATAGCACCTGATGTAGTAGTTGTCTGGGCGGTGTTAGTTGTAGTATTATTTGTAGTACTATCTGGAGAATTTGCCACAGAGCCACCGCCACCACCACCACAGCCTGTTAGTAGTAAAGCGCAAGTTGATAATAATGCTATTGTCTGAGCGATCGCGTTGTTCATCGTTAAATAATCATGTAGTTATTAGATATTCAGGAAAAGCTCATAATCTGTAAACAAAATGACGCAGATTTATATTTTTGCACGAATTCTATTAAATCATTCTTATTTCACCATGCAAAGGCATCGCAACTAACAAAGGATGGTTTGTAAAAGGCTGAAACGACCTATTTACGTGAATACACAGGATGATTCGTTTGTACAGTGCGTAAGTCCTAGTTACAAGGGTTTTTCTCTAGGGTGAAGGGTAGGATTAGTTTAGGACATCGGATAAATTGCTTTCTCCCCAGTTATGCCCTTCCCCTTCTTCAGTAA
>Ga0209591_10002032_pt1 | contig 24582 bp, 15 predicted proteins | sample MAT01_FD_187207 | JGI IMG/M metagenome (GOLD analysis project Ga0209591, IMG submission 187207) | Freshwater microbial communities from Lake Fryxell liftoff mats and glacier meltwater in Antarctica - MAT-01 (SPAdes) (version 2) | ecosystem: Environmental > Aquatic > Freshwater > Ice > Liftoff... | reverse complement strand
TGGTTCTACCGATCCCCTTATGCAAAATCGGGTTGAAAATCCTTAAAAGCTTTACCCCGTAAGTATTTCAACCAAAATAATATGTTGAAGCTTGATAAGCCTTGCCTTATAAGACTTTCACCCTGATTGAGGTTTAATTACCATAAGGGGATCGGTAGAGCCATATTAGTAACAAATTCTCCATTTTCTCTAAGCCCGTCCAGCAAGTCTGGCAACTACTGTAGCTAACTCAGCTGCCTCGATAGGTTTAGGTAAATGTAGCTGATAACCTTCTTGTATAGCTCGCATCCGATCCTCTGCCCTGGTATAAGCTGTTAACGCTGCGGCTGGAATATTTCCCCCTAGTTCTGGTGGTTGCGATCGCAGTTTACGGATCAAAGAATAACCATCCTCATCGGGCATACCAATGTCGCTAACTAAAACATCTGGTTTCCACTGTGTAATTAGCTGCAATGCTTTTGCAACTGATTCTACAGCCTGAACTTCGGCTTGGTACTGTTCGAGGATTGTGGTGATAAAGTCACGGGTATCGGCTTGGTCATCTACTACTAGCACGCGTACACCAAGGAGGGAGAGAGAGATAGAGGGAGATAGGGGTGGAGGGGCAATGGTGTGGAGGGGCGGACTCTTCAGAAGTGGTAGTTTGACTGTAAATGTCGCCCCTTGTCCTTTTCCTGGACTATTTGCGTAAACAGTACCGCCATGTAATTCCACTAAATTACGCACGATCGCTAATCCTAGTCCTAATCCACCATAGGATCTAGTGCTAGAACTATCAGCTTGACGAAAGCGATCAAAAACGTAAGGAAGAAAATCAGGGCTGATACCAATACCTGTGTCAATTACCTGAATCTGGGCATATTTATCCGTTATCTCTTGTTTTTCTGAGCCAGTGACTACAGACAATTGCACCTCTACCCGTCCTCCTGTGGGTGTGAATTTGATGGCATTGGATAGCAGATTCCAGATTATTTGCTGTAAGCGCTCGAAATCACCCGATATTAAGAATTGAGAATTTTCGCCCAACATGGTTTGGGATTGTGATTCTCTTGATTCTAAATTTTCGTGATTGATTCCTAATCCCAAATCTGAATTTTGCGCGAATGTTACCACGGGGAGTATCCCCGGTGGCGCATTTCGCGTTTCTTTTGAAGGAATAAGAGAAAATCTTAAATCGATTTCCTTGGATTGGGCGGCGAGGCTAACAGTCTCTAGGCTCGACTCAATCATTGGAACCAAATTACAAGTACGGACGTTAAGGCGTAACTTGCCTCTCATCATCCGTGATATATCCAGCAGGTCTTCAATTAGCTGGGTTTGCGCCTTTGCATTGCGCTCAATTGTCTCCGTAGCCCTAGCTATCAGGGTTTCACTAAGCTTGCCTCGTTGCAGTAGTTGCGCCCAGCCAAGGATGGCATTGAGAGGCGATCGCAATTCGTGGGATAATACTCCCAGAAACTCATCCTTCATGCGGTTAGCCTCTTGCAACTGCTCAGTTTGTTGTTGCAAAGAAGCAATTAAACTAGCTCGTTCCATTGCGATCGCTATTTGGTCGCATACTGCTTGCATCATCCCCTTTTGATTCTCGGTGAAGCTTGACCGAGTGCGGCTGCCAAAAGAAAGAGTACCTAACAGCCGTCCTTGGGCGATCAATGGGTATGCATAATAAGCAGTAATACCTAAAGAGCGAATCAATTCTGTTTGCGGGTCAGTGGATTGTTGTACATTCTCTACAGCTAAGGGATGGCGTTTCTGCGCTACACCACCAGAAACCCCTTCACCAACTGCCAACCACTCAATTTCCTTTGCCATCTCTGGGGAAATACCACCGTAAGAACCCAACCGCATTACTTGAGAGTTATCCTCAACCAAATAGTTCAAATAAACTTCTATTCCAATTTGCTCTGTTAGTTTTCGGTAGACGCTATCGATTAGTAGTACTGGTTCCTGGCTTGATAGTAAATTGTTGGCTGTGTCAAATAGTAGCTTTAGCCTTTTGTAACCTAACGAAAGTGCTTTTTCTACCTGCTTGAGGTTGCTAATCTCTTGGAACACCAAGATACAGGTAGCCGGATGACCGTGCATTGCTGGCAAGGTATCAGCAAATACTAGTAGAGAGCGCACACCGCCGGGGGTGTGCCAGTCTACTTCCAATCCATTCAGGCGTTCGCCAAGGGCAACCCGCACTCCTGGCATTTGTTCATTGGGGATGCGATCGCCATCTGCATCTGTATAGTAGTAAACTGTGTGATAATCTTTAGCGGGTACACCTTTGGGAAATTCGCCCCCAGCTAATTCGTTAGCAGAGCGATTGGCAAAAGTTACCCGCGCCGTTCCTGGTTCGATAAATAGCAACGGTCTTGGCATCAGATTTAATACATCCTCCAGCCATTTTTGCTGATTTAGGAGTACTTCTTCTGCCTGTTTGCGCTCCGTAATATCTAAAAATGTACCAACGCTTCCTCTGGTTTTACCCTCTTCGTCAAATAAAGGTGCAACGTACTCCAACAGGTTGACGATTTTTCCATTTTCATGGATGACATCGAGTTCACAACCTAGAACTTCAACACCATGAGTTGCAGAGTATTGCATTGGGAGTTCTTCTGCTGATAGTTCCCTTCCCTCGCGGTAGATTTTAAAGCTTGTCGGTTTTTCGTCCAAGGGAGCGCTGAGGGAGGCATTTGTATCTGGCAATATTCCCAACTGCTTGGCAAAAGCAGGATTTACTTTGATATTTTGGCATTCTGGATCTTCGGCAATGCCAATTCCAATGGGAATTACCTCCAACAGAGTTTGTAACTCAGTAATGCGGCGCTGTAGATCCTTATTTAGTTGTAAGATTTTTTCCTTAGCCACTTTTTGCTCGCTGATGTTGCGAGTCACAGTTGCTAAAGCAATTGGCTGACCTGTGTTGTTGTCTGTAACAGTGAAGATATTGTAATCAACTGGTATCGGTTGACCTGTTTGGAGATGCCGAAAGCAGAATTCTCCTTGCCAGCGCCCTTCCGATAACACAGTGGGCAGTATATATTGTTGAAAATAGGCTTTGTCTTTGGGCATGAAGTAATCTAATACTGCCTTTTGCCTCACTTCATCAAGGCTGGAAAGCCCTACCAGCTTTTGACCTGCATCATTTATGTAGAGTAACTCACCCTCAAGGGTAGCGATGCCGATAAAGTCAGAGCTATTTTCTACCAGCGATACTAATTTTTGTTGCTCTGCTTCTGCTTGCTTGCGTTCGCTCAAGTCGAGGATAAACGCTACTGACTCTTCCCGGTTTTCTCCTAGCAGCACGTAACCAACTAAAACTGGGATGCGGCTACCATCTTTGCGGATATATTCTTTCTCGTAAGGCGTACAAGCAGCATTGGTATTTCCTTGTGCTTCGGCGATCGCTCGCTCATCCAAGTATAAATGCTCCGGTGGTGTGATATTGCTCCAACTTAAGCTACCTGCTAACAAATCCTCCTGTGTGTAACCAATCATTCTCAGAAATTCGTCGTTTGCCTGCTGGATACCGCCATACACATCGCCAAACAGAATGCCGATGACGTTAGAATCTACGAAACTCCCCAGTTTATCTTTGTAGGTTTTCAGCGTTTCCTGGGCAAGATCGCGCTGATTGCTAAGACGTTCAATAACCCTGGCACTTTGCCAAATCAAAATAGTAAAAATTACAATCAGGACGATCGCAAATACCGATACTGCAAAAGCCGGATCGTATTGTCCCGCCCGTTGACCTTCAACAATTAGCCACCCCAATATAGAAGGGACTGCGATCGCGGCAATTAATAAACGACGTGCAAGTAAACCGCCGTAGGTATCACTTGTAACTACTCTCATTAACCCTTGTTCTGCCCGCGCCCACAGAATACCCATATTTAGTAAGCTGAACAACACCGCAGTATGTAAAGCCATTGATGTTGTATAAGGGGCAAGTCCGTAGAGAACTTTCACTTTGTAGGCATAGCCCATGAGCGCCTGAAAGGAAATTAAAGTAGCTATCAGAGCAATAATCTGAGCAAACCAATAACTGCGCTGAGTTTTTGGATAAATCAAAATCTGTAGGGCGACGCTAACCAGCATAAAGTTCAGTGCTGTGTTCGCGCCCATTCGCCCCGGATGCGATGTCGCTATACTAGTTGGCAAATCACGAAACAGTAGCTCGTCAATGCCGAGATTCCAGCCAAACAGATATTCACAAAGTGTAAGCGCAGCTATTGTGGTGACAGCTATTGCACAGACCCTAGAAATTAGAAGGGAGCTATGGGGGTAATTTTCAATTGTTCTTTCCTCCCTGCTTCCCTGATTCGTTGCTTTTAAAAATAGCCACAGCGACACACCACACAGCACAAAACACAGCGCTGTATTTACTTTCATTGTGGCAGGGCTACCAGGGAAGCCGCGCTTAAGAACTTCAATGCCAAGACACCAACCAACTAGTACCAAGCTGCCAACAAAAACAGCGATCGCACCTGCGACTTTTGCCACAAGTGAATTTGTAGTGATTTTAGATATATCTTGCAGCCGCAAGCGGTTAACATTTAACATTGATTGTTCTCTAACCGCATCTATTTAGCGTAGTAAACTTATCTATTTCTTACGGTTTAATTATTTCTACCCTTTGTATTGTATGCTCCCCGTTGACTTGCTTTTCATCTACCTCTATGCATATTTTTTATTGAATAATTTGCAGTAAGAAATAATGGTGGCTCAAAAAACCACCTTTGCGAGTATTTCAAATAGTACTTACGCAAAAGTACACGCTGTAGGGGCAATTCATGAATTGCCCCTACGTGAGAAGAAGGGTTTCGGCTATTATTTGCGTAAGTCCTGTCAAAATTGCAGAGTATGTCGCTTACCATCATCTTGGAAACGTTGCTCTCCAACACCAACAAGTTCTACAATCACTTCACGCGGTGGAGGTGTCCATTCTCCCATTCTCGCTCCAATTTCAACTACTGTTTGATTAGATTCAGTAAATACGCTGATACTTGCTAGCGAAAACTTTTTATCTAGATATTCGTTTGTCTGTCCATCATCTTCAAATAGCTGATATTCGTTATTACCAGGCCAAATCCGTAATCGGATCTCGTCGAGTGGCGCTTGATCAACGTATTGTCTGACAGGTTGCATGGGAACGATCGCACCACTACGGACATACAGTGGCATTCTTTCCAATGGTGCATGAGCAAGAATGTGAATCGGGCCTTCGTAGCGATCGCCACTCCACCAATCATACCAAGTGCCAGCAGGTAAATAGACAGATCGGTGTTCAACTCCAGGGCGGTAAATTGGTGCAGCCATCAGGGACGCACCTAGCAATACTTGATCATAGAGGCTATAGGTTTTCGGATCATTAGGGAAATGGTACAATAATGGTCTTAAAATCGGTGCGCCTGTTGTTACCGCTTCCCAGAAAAGACTATAAATGTAGGGAAGTAGTTGATAACGTAGATTAATATATTCTCGACAGATATTTTCAACGCGATCGCCAAATACCCAAGGTTCATGACGAGCAGTAGACATTGCCGAATGACCGCGCATTAATGGGTAAAGCATTCCTACCTGCATCCACCGAGCGAATAATTCAGCTGTCGCGTTACCAGCAAACCCGCCAATATCGCAACCCACAAACCCCACACCCGAAAGTCCCATATTGCAAAGCATCGGCAGAGACATTTCTAAATGCTCCCACAACGATTGGTTATCACCCATCCACACAGAAGACCAGCGTTGCACACCAGCATAACCCGATCGCGTTAACACAAACGATCGCTCTGAACCTCGATGCCGTTGCAACCCTTCATAGCAAGCTTTAGCCATCATCAACCCATACAAGTTATGCACTTCCGTATGAGTCACATCAATTTTAGATTTTGGATTTTGGATTTTGGATTGAGAATTATCCTCATCTCCACCCTGCGGTGCATCTAGCGGAAACCAAATTTTGTTACCATCATCGCCGAAAGAGCGATCGTTTATGGCAGGTTCATTCATATCATTCCAAATGCCCGCCACACCAATATCAGTTAGGCTTTTGTGTAAATCAGCCCACCAATTAGACACATCAGGACGCAGAAAATCAGGAAAAACAGCTTTCTCAGGCCAAACGTAGCCGTGGAACAACGCACCATCAGCTTTACGCACAAAATAGTCGTTTTCTAATCCTTGGTCAAAAACATGATAATTAGCTTCTGGTTCATATTTCACACCAGGATCAATAATTGTGACTGTTTTGAAACCATCCTCTGCTAATTCACTAATGAGTTTTGCCGGGTTAGGAAAACGTTGAGGACTCCAGGTAAATACCCGATAACCCCGCATATAGTCAATATCCAAGTGAATAACATCACACGGAATACGACGCTGACGAAATTCTTGCGCCAGTTCCCGCACAACGGTTTCTGACTCATAACTCCAGCGACATTGATGATAACCTAGCGCCCATTTCGGCGGTAATGGCATTCTTCCAGTTAGCTGAGTGTATGTGTTTAGAATTTGGGCAGGTTCGGGGCCGTAGATAATGTAATAATCCAATTCACCCCCGCGAGTTTCCATCTTCCAAATACCTGGTTGTTCAGCACCGATATCGAACTGACTCCAAAAAGTGGTGTTGAAAAAGATCCCATAGCCTAACTCTGGGCGCAAAGCCATAAAAAATGGAATTGCTTGGTACATTTCATCAGTCAGTGCATCATAATCTAAGGCATCCGTTGTCCAGTTGGTTTTTACTTCGCTGAGTTTGTCCAAAAAGCCTGTGCGTTCACCAAAGCCATAGAAATGTTCATCGGCTGCAATTTCTTTCCATGCTGCAACTGCACCCATCCGCCAACCTATACCCATCTCTGCATCTTGGGCAAAAGGGCGATTATCTTTGTCGAAACAGACAATGCGGCACTTTTCTCGCTGGACGCACACACGAATCTGCGCTGTTTCAATTTCTACCGTTGCTTCATTTTCTTGCACCGTAAAAGGTATTGTTGCCCATTCTGCATCATCTGGCGTCACTGCCCAAGAACGGCGGGGCATAAATTCTCCAGTTGGTGCAAAACGTACACGGAGTAAATTGGGCGCAAGTACGCTGACAGTAAGGCGTGAGTCGCCACAGTCAAAATTAATAATATTATTGTCGGAGGTTACAGCTTTTACATTGCTAACAGTTGTCCAAGGTTGGTTAGTAGTGGGTAGTTTTCCGAAATATTGCGGCATATCAGTTATTCAGCAGGTTAATACTTGTCCGCATTCATGATTACAGAGATATTCACCATCAAACTCTTTCTTTCGCTAGAAGTTGGGTGAAAGATTAGTAGATATTTTTTTAGCAAGAGTAGTTTTTGTAATGCACAAGCTTGTGTCTTTACCAGGCTAAATACAGCGTTTCCTAATCACATGAGGTACGTCATAGCCCCCTCATCGCTTGCGGGAAGGGGGTTGGGGGTGGGGTTCAGTACCTACTCAACTAAGAACCGCTATACAGCATTTTATTACCCTACAATGCCGATGCGTGGGCTTACATTGTTAGTGCGTTGGCTTACATTGTTAATGCGTTGGCTTGCATTGTTAATGCATCGGCTTACAATGCCAATGCGTCAGCTTACATTGTTTAGGACTTACGCAAAAACCCTCTCAAACTCTCATTCCTCCGTGACCTCTGCGCCCTCTGTGGTTCGTCTTCCGTTATCCGTGCGTAAGTCCTAATTGTTAATGCATCGGCTTACAATGCCAATGCATTCCCCTGGATTAAAAACGAAATCTTGGCGCCCCTACCTTGCGGGAAGGCGTACCCCTCCGGGGAAGCAAGCTACGCGTAGCGTCTCGTAGAGAAGCGCCTATGCATTTACTTTGCGTCTCTCTGCGTTTAAAAACGCCACGACTTTACGTAAAGCTGTACTATAGGATTCCGATTTGATTTCTGAAAAGATACGTAGGGTGTGTTAGCGACAGCGTAACGCACCAAACCCTTGATAATGGTGCGTTACGAACTACGTTCTAACACACCCTACAATACCTAATTTTGTTCAAAAATCAAATATGATTCCTATATAACGGAAATCCACTTCAAAAATTAGGATACTGCTTTCATTTCTAGTAAATTATCACAGTTCCAATGTCAAAGGTTTTACAAAATACTCTAAAATTTCTTTCAAAATTATAAATACTTAGTAATTGCATCCCCTATTAAGCATATTTTCATGTCTATCATGATGCAGATACATTATTTACAATTAATAGTCTAGGCTTATACAATAACAAGCTGGAATATACATCTTAGCTTGGTTGTGGCAAAGTTGAAAGACACATAAAGGCGCAATCGTAGAAGGGAAAATCTCAAAATATTTTCCCTTTTAGTTTCCCATTCCTCTTACCTTCATAACCTTCTTTTCAGCAGAATTAAGTTAGGCTTAAGACTCTAAAAAAATATGCAAAACGACTCTGGTAAAACTATTTCTATTTGGATGACAACGGCAGAAGTCCCAGATCAATCCGTGCTTACCGAAAATACTCATGCAGATGTGTGCGTTATCGGTGCTGGGATAGCGGGGATGTCAACTGCCTATATGTTAACCCGCGAAGGTAAATCAGTGGTCGTGCTGGATGATGGCCCCATTGGTGGCGGTCAAACTGCAAGAACAACGGCACACATATCGAATGTGCTGAGTTATCATTACTACGAACTGGAGCAAATGCACGGTCAAGAGGGCGCAAAAATTGTTGCTCAAAGTCATACAACAGCAATTAATACTATAGAGGCGATCGCTACCCAAGAAAACATTAACTGTGATTTTGAGCGGCTTGACGGCTATCTTTTTCCGCCAGACCTGAAATCAATAGATGAGATTCAGCACGAGTTAGAAGCAGCACACCGGGTTGGACTAACTAACGTTGAAATGGTGAAGAAAGCGCCGTTGACTGACTTTGATACAGGAGTGTGTCTACGCTTTCCCCAACAAGGGCAATTTGATCCATTAAAATATCTCGCTGGACTTGCAGAAGCCATAAAACGCCGTGGGGGTAGAATCTATACAGGTACGCACGTAGAAAAAATCCAAGGTGGTTTACCCGCCCGCATTGAGACAAGCAGTGGTAAAATTGTGACAGCCGATTCGGTGGTAGTAGCAACCAACTCACCCATCAGTAACTTAGCTACTATGCACTTTAAGCAGGCTCCATATATAACTTTTGTCATCGGTGCAAAAGTGCCTCGTGGTTCTGTTCCCAAAGCGCTTTATTGGGATACCCTCGACCCCTACCACTACGTAAGATTACAAAGCATTGATGAACAATATGATGTATTAATTGTTGGTGGCGAAGACCACAAAACTGGGCAAGCTGACGATGCCGATGCCCGCTATGCCAGACTCCAAACGTGGACGCGAGAACGTTTCCCGATAGCACAGGAGATTTTATTTCGCTGGTCAGGCCAGGTAATGAATTCTGATGATGGTATTGCTTACATTGGCAAAAACCCCTTTGATGAGGAAAACGTCTATATCGTCACCGGTGATACAGGCATAGGAATGACCCACGGCACGATCGCGGGGATACTGTTAACTGACTTGATTTTAGGGCGAAATAATAGCTGGGCAGAACTTTATGAGCCATCGCGTGTAAAAATTGGTGGAGTCGGTGATTTTATCTCTGAGAATCTCAACGTTGCTGCCCAGTATTTAGAGTGGGTGACACCAGGTGATGTTGATTCCGTTGAAGAAGTTGCTCCCGGTACAGGTGCAGTGGTACGACGTGGTTTGACAAAAGTCGCAGCTTACCGAGATGAAAATGGCACACTGCACGAACATTCGGCAATCTGTACTCACCTCAACTGTATCGTCGCCTGGAATTCCTCAGAAAAGACCTGGGATTGCCCATGTCACGGTTCGCGGTTTGATACACAGGGAAAGGTAATCAACGGTCCAGCGATTAATGGACTGACACCAGTGGAAAACAAGTAAAAAGTGGAGACTAAAGCTTTAGAGCTTTAGTCTGACTCGAAAGAACTACTTAAATTTCCATATATTGAGATCAGTAATATCATGTCCGCATAAATAGTTATGCTAACCACAGTCATTGCAACCTTCCCCACTTGCGGAGAGAGGAAACAAAGCTACCCTTCGTCTCCCCTCGCCGCAAGCAAAGAGGGGATTAAAGAGTGGGGTGCAATGACTGTGGAAATCATAACTAATTACCCGGACATGATATGGCGTTTCCTAATCACATGATGTACATCAGAGCAAGCTCATCGCTTGCGGGGAGGGGGTTGGGGGTGGGGTTCAGTACCTACTCAACTGAGAACCGCTATATTAGAGATCAAAGATTCATAAATATTTTTTTGAGTGGGCTGTTTGCCCACTTTTTTATTGTCAATCTCGTAAATATACGGGAACTTCTTGTTCTCAGTTATGGTCACTTGATACCACCTTAAACAGTAAGTAGGTTCCCACTGTAATCGATCAAGCGTGGACGTAGCCCAATCCAGGCATCGCACCCTTTATGTCTAATTTAACGTACCGTAACTCTTCGCCAAACCGCCGTTCGCTTCTATTGGTGCGTACACTTACTATTATCCATTACCAGCTTTTCCTAGATTGTCTTTATATATACAATCATTATAATTTTTTAGTCAAATTAACGCAGACTTAAAATACTTTCAAATCCCGACAATGGATGTTTCTTCATGGAAAAATTTCGCGCTAATCAACCAAATATTAGCATAATTCTTTATATATACACTAAAACTTGATGATAGCTATATCAAACGGCATATTAAAGATTTTTGCGACCAAAACCCTCTATACTAAATTAGACTTTGATAAATTTGAGAGTTTTGTTAATTGCAACACCAAAAACTATTAATTTTTAGATGAAATACTAGCGTATCTTATAGTCTATAGTTTTTAAGGTTTAGTCAAAACTATATCCAGTATCATCAAAAAACTGCAAACTTCATGTGGTGCAAAAATCAAGTGGGGAGTGAAAACATGAATTTACGTAGAGATGCATTGCAAATCCTCAAAGAAACTAGCCGAACTTTTTATATCCCAATTAGTCTTTTACCGCCAGGATTACAAGAAGCAGTAGCATCAGCATATTTGTGTATGCGTGCCATTGATGAAATTGAAGATCATCCCGAACTAGATAACGCTACTAAAGCAAAGCTGTTAAAAACGATTAGCCTGACATTACAGGCAGGGGTTGATGGCTTCGCGGTAGATGCTTTCTTTGCAGGATTTAGTGGGTATGAGAATACCTTAGAAGAAGTCACTGTGCGGGTTAGAGAATGGTCGCTGCTAGCACCAGAAACCATTGCACCTCGAATTTGGGATGCCACTGCTGCAATGGCAGACCGGATGGCTTACTGGGCAGAAAGAAACTGGAAAATTTATACAGAATCTGATTTGGATCGTTATACCTTTGGGGTTGCAGGTGCAGTGGGATTGTTACTATCGGACTTATGGACTTGGTACGATGGAACCCAAACTAACCGTACCCAAGCGATCGGGTTTGGTCGGGGTTTACAAGCAGTTAATATCCTGCGTAACCATACTGATGATTTAGGGCGTGGGGTAGACTTTTTCCCAGAGGGTTGGAGTGCAGAAAATATGCAAGAGTATGCCCGGCGCAATCTAGCCCTGGCAGAAGCTTATACCAAAAACCTTCCTACTGGCCCAGCCTTAGATTTTTGCCAAATTCCCTTAACCTTGGCTAATGGTACTCTTGACGCCCTTGCTAGTGGTAAAGAGAAACTCAGCCGGAGCGATGTTTTTGCACTTCTTGAACAACTGATTAGTGTGAATATGAAAGCCAGCTAATAGTCTCTTAACGACTAATGGAGATGATTCTAAATTACCTCCAAACTTGGGCATCCAAAATTCTACAGCGATTTTCTGTAAGGGAGTCAGTGCGGTCTTATATCAGGTTCGGTTAAACACTTTTATAGAACTTACGCACTGTACAAAAAAATCATGTTGTGCATCAACGTGAATACGTCGTTTCAGGGTTTTATTAATCATTTTTTGATGATAAATATACCCGTGCTGTAGGGGCACAGCAATGCTGTGCCCTTACGACAGATGTGGTTTTTCAAATCAGTCATATTTGGTCTTTCCTGTCAATGCGTAAGTTCTATTTTAACGAACTTTGGGGGTTTAAGTCCCCTGCCTAAGAAGGGCAGCACGTTTTGTGTCGGGGTTAAATCCTCCGAAGTTTTGTGGACGGAAACCGTCCCCACAAACTTCTCTCCGTTACAAAACGTAATTGCGAATTGCGTTAGCGAGTCATCGTTCGCTTTTAGCGTCTCGTAAGAGAGCGTCATTGCGAATTGTTTTAATATCTGTAGGTTGGGAAGCCACTGCGCCCTTGCGGTTTACCGACTTGTTAGCGCAACGTCTCCTCTTCTCCCAAAGACAGAAGGGGAGACGTTACCGTAGGATGCTCGAAGGGCTTCGACTTCGCTCCAAATAGAGCAACTGGCGTTGGGCACTGCCCTCCAATAGCTTTAAATACCAATTCTCGAAAATAAGACTACAAGTATAATAATTATCTGATTTGGCAAAAATTTTACGTAATATTAACTAAACTTTAGAAAATCTTCAAAGTATTTCCAGCAAAAATTACCTGGCAAGAGTTGATTAATATCTAAATAATTGAAAGAGAGTATAATAAATCACCGTGATTATTCGTGCAGCGAGTTGACAGTGCATGAGCTACTGCTTAAATCCTACCTGTCCCAATCCAGAAAACTTAGTATCTAGCCAAAGGTGCCGCTCTTGTGGCTCGCAACTACTATTGCGCGATCGCTATCAGGTGATCAAACCATTAGGTCAGGGTGGCTTTGGAGCAACCTTCTTAGCCAATGATCAAGGCTTACCAGGAGAACCGAGTTGCGTAATCAAACAATTACGCCCATCAGGAAGCGCCCCACACGTTTTACAGATGGCTAGAGAACTCTTTGAACGAGAAGCCAAAACTTTAGGTAAGATTGGGAATCATCCCCAAGTACCAAGATTGTTAGACTACTTTGAAGATCACGAGCAATTCTACTTAGTTCAAGAATACATCAGTGGTAATACTTTACAGGAAGAGGTCAAACTTAAGGGCATCTTAAGCGAAACTGGAGTCAAGCAATTTTTGAGCGAGATTCTGCCACTATTGCAATACATCCACGATCAAAAGGTGATCCACCGTGATATCAAGCCAGCCAACTTAATTCGCCGCACTCAAGATACCAGAATGGTACTCATCGACTTTGGTGCCGTCAAAGACCAAGTTAGCCAAGCTGCGACAAGTAAATCAGAACAGACTGCATTAACTGCATATGCCATTGGTACTCCTGGTTTTGCACCTCCAGAACAAATGGCTATGCGTCCAGTCTACGCCAGTGATATCTATGCACTGGGGGTGACATGCATTTATTTACTGACTAGCAAAACTCCTAAAGATTTAGATTACAATCCCAACACTGGCGAGATGATGTGGGAGCAACTTGTGCAAGTGAGTGACCACTTGAGCAATGTATTGCGAAAAATGTTAGAGGTGTCTGTACGTAATCGCTATCAGTCAGCTACAGAAGTTCTCAGAGCATTGGAAATAGAACCATACTTAGAAAGTTTAGCCAAGGGTTTACTAATTAAATCAGATACTGGGTCTAAAGAGCGAACACACAACCACCTGGATAATTCTGCTGTTTTATGTAACAACTCTTCTGCTCCTACCAATACAGGAGTGGCACAGGTAGCGGCAGCAATTCGCGCTAGACGAGCCAAGACAGCAGCAGAAGCAGGTGGATTACACCAAGCTTCTGGGATGGCCAAATCAACGACTTTTGTTAACAGCAACAGTAATGGTTCACAAGTTAAAACTTCTAAAGTTGAGCGTAAATTAGATACCCAAGGTTTATTAACTGCTTATCAGAAGGGAAGACGAGATTTTGCTCTACACAATTTAAGTTTACTGAATCTGCAAGGTGTTGACTTATCCCAAACAAATTTCCATTCCACTCAATTGCAAAAAACCAATCTCCAGGGAGCTAATCTTCACAATAGTGACTTTGGCAGAGCCAGTCTCACTCGAGCTAATCTCAAGGATGCTAATTTGAGCAAAGCATACTTTAACCATGCTGATTTAGAAGGGGCAGACCTGCGAGGCGCAGACCTTAGCAATGCTTATCTCAGTAATGCCAACCTCCGAGGAGCTAATCTGTGTGGTGCTAATCTCACCAGTGCCAAAGTTTCTGATGAGCAGCTAGCACTAGCAAAAACAAATTGGATGACCATCCGCCCCAATGGAAAACGAGGCTTGTTGTAAGTTGAAAGTTTAGATTTCAAAGCCATGCTAATAATCAAAGCTTTTACTTAATTGATTTCAAACGAAAAAACGCCATAAAAATGATTGCTACTATATGAGGAGCAATCATTTCGTTAGGCTTGTTGTAACTCATCAATACCTTGGAAAAGGTGGGTTAGCTGTCTTTATAACCCACTACACATTAAAAGTTGCAGATTAATAAATCCACATTCCTTATTCTTCTGGCTCTAAATCGACTTCTTCCTCTTCATCTTCTTCACTGGGTTTAGCTACAGAGTTAGCAGAAACAACAGCGCCTTTATCTAGCTTTTCACGCACCAGTTTCTTAATTTCCTCAGCAAATTCAGGCTTTTCTTCTAGATACTTAATGGCGTTGTCTCGTCCTTGGGAGATATTATCGCCGTTGTAACTATACCAAGCTCCTTTGCGGACAATAATGGCAGTTTCTTCTGCCAAGTCTACAATACAACCCAAGGTAGAAATACCTTTGCCGAAAATAATATCGAATTCCGCTATTCTGAAGGGCGGCGCTACTTTATTTTTAGCGACTTTGACTTTGACGCGATTACCATATTCGTCTGTACCTTTTTTCAAGGTTTGAATTCGGCGAATATCTAAGCGCACCGAAGCGTAAAATTTCAATGCGTTACCGCCAGTTGTGGTTTCTGGGCTACCGTAGGTAACACCGATTTTTTGCCGCAACTGGTTGATGAAAATTACTGTACAACCAGATTTACCAATGTTACCAGTAATTTTACGCAAAGCTTGGCTCATCAACCGCGCTTGCAGACCTACGTGGATATCACCCATATCCCCTTCAATTTCAGCACGGGGAACTAATGCTGCCACTGAGTCAATTACTACAATATCAACCGCAGCAGAGCGAACAAGCTGATCGACAATTTCCAAAGCTGATTCGCCAGTGTCAGGTTGGGAAATCAGCAAATTATCAATATCTACACCCAATGCCGCAGCATAGGTAGGATCAAGAGCGTGTTCTGCATCAACAAAGGCAGCAATACCGCCATTTCTTTGCACTTCGGCGAGCGCATGTAGCGCTACTGTAGTCTTCCCGGAACTTTCGGGGCCATAAATTTCAATTACCCGCCCCTTGGGTAAACCACCACCCAATGCTAAATCTAGGGTAAGCGCTCCACTGGAAATTGTTTCCACCCGCATCCGGGTAGCATCGCCCAGGCGCATGATTGCTCCTTTACCAAAGCTGCGCTCAATCTGGTTGAGCACCATAGTCAGCGCTTTCTGCTTGCCAGAAGTATCGGTGTTGATAGCCATTCCTGCCTCTAATGCCTCTAAATATATGGTTTTAAGGAGTGTTTCTCTGGGAATTTGAGTAGAACAGATATACTATTTTAACCAGAAAATTCTGGAATAGGACTTCTCAAATCAAAAAAAGGTATGACAAGATCGTAACTTGATCGCTACCAGATTAGGGTAGTCTTGCACAATGATACCAACTTGCATTCAGAGATAGCTTTTTTTGGCTGGGTAAGCAAGGGGTTTTAAAGAAAAAATTATCTAAATATACAGTATCAGTAGAACCGGACTCGTGAGCATTTGCGAAGGTTGATAAATTAGGAGCGATCGCTATGCCAATCAGCATATCATCTACAGCGACTTTGCTGGGTCGGGGTAAGCTGTAGAAAGCTTCTAGTATGAATCTAGTTACCATAATTTAGTAATATAATATACTAATAAATAAATGTCAGCCTCATAAAGAGTTGGTTGTTTTCGCATTGTCATCTGGGGTAGTCCTCTAAGTCATTTATTAGAAGCATAAAGTTCAATTTTGGTTGTGACTCAGGAGAAACGAGTTGCGCCACTAAGAGGACTTTAGTCCTCATTTGAGGGCTGAAGCCCTCACTACGAGCTAATTCCAATTTAATTTACATTCCTTAACATACCTTGACTTTTTCTCGCCTACTTACTTAATCCTGTCACAGGAATACTAAAGTCAAGCAAGCTCAACTACTGCCAGTAACTCAATATTCTGGATTTTATTTATACAGAACTAATACATATAAACCTATGCGTCTTGACTCCATTTTCATTAGATTTTGCATAACTATTCTATTTACATAAACGAGCAGCAAGTTCTGTTAAGTCAGAATTGAGATGAGAAGATTTATCTGCTAGAATATAGTCAAAATGTCTAAAATAGTCAAAAGTTCTATGCAGACCTACACTCTTACAGATGCTCGTAACAAACACGGTGAGGTTTTTGATAAGGCTGCTACTGAGCCAGTTCTACTAACCAAGCAATCACGGCCTAGTCATGTGATTATTTCAGCCGAGAGCTACCAAAAATTAATTAATCGGCTGGAAGATTTAGAGGATATGGTTTTCAGTCAAGCTGCTGAAGTTGCGCTGAGTCAGTCCAAAATGATTGGTACAGAGGCTTTTACATCTGCATTAGAGCATTTAGCTAATGGCGAAGCTTGATGGTCTAGCAACTGTTCTTGATTTTCTGAACGGTTTACAGCCTAAAATAGCAGCACAGATTGCAAAAAAGGTTTTGGCTTTGAATGTTGAGCCTTTACCTACTGATAGTAAGCAGCTATCTGGTTATCAGAATTTATATCGAGTTGATAGTGGTGAATATCGAATTGTTTACAGGTATTTTCCTGAGCAAGATTTAATAGAAGTGATTTTAGTCGGTAAGCGCAATGATGATGATGTCTACAAAAAATTAAAGCGTTTACTAGGATAAAGTTCGGTTTTCATGAAAAATGCTAAAATCGCTCCAGCACAAATGCTTTCAGGCATCTTTGATGACTTTCGACCTTCCTGACTCTCTGATTCTTGATACAGCGCTTTCCGTAGCTGGATTAACTGACTATATCCGCTTGTTATTGGAGCAAGATCAACAATTGCGGCAAGTTTGGGTAACTGGCGAAGTTTCCAGCGCTAACCCTCATCGTAGTGGGTTATTTTTTACGCTGCAAGATACCGATCGCACCGCCGGAATTAAGTGTGTGGTATGGAATAGCCAATTGCCAAAACTCGCCCAGATACCCGTTCCGGGTGAGCAGATAATCATTTTGGGTAGTATTCGCGTTTATCCGCAACGGGGAGAGTATCAGTTATCAGTTTGGCAAACTCTACCTGCTGGTGTCGGTTTACAAGCGCTGCGCTATCAACAACTTAAAAATCGCTTGCTGGCTGAAGGGTTGTTTGATGCTCAAAGAAAACGATCGCTCCCAATTCATCCCCAAACGATCGCTGTTGTCACTTCACCCAGTGCGGCTGCTTGGGGTGATATTCAAAAAACTCTCAAGCAAAGGTATCCAGGTTTACACGTTTTATTTTCTCCGGCCACAGTGCAAGGTGAGCAAGCGCCGGAATCTATCGTCAAAGCAATTGAGCGAGTAGAAAACGATGGACGCGCCGAAGTGCTAATTTTATCGCGGGGTGGTGGCGCTGTTGAAGAGTTGGCTTGTTTTAATGATGAACGAGTGGTGCGATCGCTTGCTTGTTGTTCTATACCCGTAATTACTGGTATCGGCCATCAACGAGATGAATCTTTGGCAGATTTAGTTGCAGACGCTTGTGTGCATACACCCACGGCGGCGGCGGAAATGGTTGTACCAGCCCTTTCAGAGTTGTATACTGAGCATCGGGGGCGAGTTGTGGTTTTGCATGAGGCGGTGCATGACTTTAGGGAAAGTGCTGAGAATAAACTGCAAGTATTACGAAATCGTTTGCGACGTTTGCGGTTAGATCGGCAAATGCAGCAGGAGGTGGAAAAGCTAGCTTGGAAGCGTCGGCAATTGGTGCAAGTAACAATGGGGCGATCGCACCAAGCAACACAGCACCTCGAATTGTTGCGGCAAAAGTTGGCTAGTCTTGACCCGAAAGCGGTGTTACAGCGTGGTTATGCGGTGGTGAGAAGGGAAGATGGGGCGATCGCGCGATCGGCGGCGGAGTTGGCTGTGGGAGAAGATTTGTTGATTCAGTTGGGGCAGGGTGGGGTTAAAGTGAAGGTTATGGAATTAACGAACCGCCAAGACGCCAAGGACGCCGAGAGTTGAATGGTTAAACGTAAGAGTGTTTCTAGTTCTGAGGAAGGTTGGAATTATGAGGCGAAGGTTGCTGAGATAGAGGGAATTATTACTCGCATTGAGGCGGGTGAGTTGGAGTTGGAAGCTGTGTTTGAGCAATTTGCAAGTGCTGTGGAGTATTTGCGTCAGTGCGAAACTTTTTTGCAGCAGCGACAGCAGCAGGTAGATTTGTTGATTGAAACGTTAAGCGATGAGTAGAAGTTAGAGCCTCTAGTGTGAGTTAAATTAGTCAGTTAAATCTAATTAAACAGCTAAAAATAAATAATCTAAATCTCGTCCATTTTGAAACCTTGAGTAGTGCGGGCATCTTGCCCGCTACTACCAGCAGGGAGCAAGATGCTCCCACTACTTTTAAAAACTATGGGTCTCAAAATAGATGTGGTTTAAATCTCCGTTTTCACTACATAATTAAATTTTTCTAATTTCTGCCAGAGTTATAATGAGGAGTTTGAGAAGCTGAGAATGACTGATGAGACGATTGATTTGACAAACTGCGATCGCGAACTGATCCACATTCCAAGTCTGATTCAGCCTCACGGCGTTTTACTGGTTTTACAAGATCCCACCCTAGAAATCCTTCAGGTGAGCAGCAATACCCAGGAAGTTGTTGGCCGTCAACCGGAAGAATTGCTGGGCAAGCCTCTGTCATCCTTACTTGATGTCAAGCAAATTAAGCTGCTTCAAAAATGTCTGGCAGAGGATTTTGAGAGCGTTAATCCCCTTAACTTGTCTATCAAATATCTGAATAAGTCAATTTATTTTGATGGTATTGTACATCGTTTAGATAATATCATTATTCTGGAATTGGAGCCGAAAAAAGCGAAGGGAGAAACAGGCTTTTTTGACTTCTATCAACAGGTAAGAGGAACCATTACCCGCATTCAGAAAGCACCCACGCTGCTGGAAATGTGCCAGATTGTAGTTACAGAAGTGCGACGAATCACTGGCTTTGAACGCGTCATGGTCTATAAGTTTGATCAGGAAGGGGGAGGCAGTGTGATCGCTGAAGACACTAATCAGGAAACACCCTATCTAGACTTACACTATCCACCCTCTGACATTCCTAAGCAAGCTCGACAGCTATATACCCTCAACTGGCTGCGGCTGATTCCAGATGCCAGCTACCAGCCTGTAGCCTTAATTCCAGCGAACAATCCTTTGACAAATCAACCGCTCGATCTCAGTCTCTCGGTGTTGCGGAGTGTTTCTCCGATTCATCTAGAGTACATGCAAAATATGGGCGTGACCGCCTCTATGTCTATTTCTCTGATGCACGAAAAAAAGCTTTGGGGATTGATTGCCTGTCATCATTCGTTGCCTAAATATGTCTCTTACAATATCCGCACCATCTGCGAGTTCATTGGACAGGTGATGTCTGTGGAACTGTTAAATAAAGAAGCGAGTGAAGATATTGATTACAAAAATCAATTAAAGTCATTGCAAACTCAATTTGTTGAAGAGTTGTCTCAGGCTGAGTATTTCATTGATGGCATGGTGCAACTGAAATCTCAATTACTCAATCTGGCCAGTGCCACGGGAGCGGCAATATGTAGTGGCAACCAGTGTGTTCGAGTGGGTAAAACGCCGTCTGAAGAAGAGGTTCACGACTTACTGGATTGGATTAAACCTCAATTTTATCATAACTTGTTTGAGACGCGATCGCTCACCAAAAATTATCCTACTGCCGAGTCATATAAAGCGATCGCTAGTGGGGTGTTAGCCCTAGAAATTTCTAAAGTTCATCACAATTATATTCTCTGGTTTCGTCCAGAGATAATTCAAACCGTGAACTGGGGCGGCAACCCCAATAAACCTGTAGAAGTTTTGTCAGATGGCAGTTTACGAATGTCTCCTCGCAAATCCTTCGACTTGTGGCAAGAAACAGTGCAAGGGTGCGCCCTACCGTGGAAACCTTGCGAAATTGAAGCGGTTACTGAACTGCGAAGCCTAGTTGTGGGCGTTGTGTTGCGACAAGCAGACAAAGTGGCATCAATGAATTTTGAATTACAACGGAGTAACGAAGAACTCGATTCCTTTGCCTACGTTGCCTCCCATGATCTGAAGGAACCTCTGCGGGGCATTCATAACTATGCTAACTTCTTAATGGAAGACTATGCAGACGTACTAAATGACGATGGGATTGCCAAACTCCAAACCCTAGTGCGGCTAACGCAGCGAATGGAAGACCTGATCAACTCACTCCTCCATTTTTCCCGGTTGGGACGCGCCGAACTGATCCGGCAACCAGTGAATCTGAGTGAGTTAGTGCAGCAGGTAATCACTACCTTGACCATTGCCCGGCCACAAAGCGAAGTCGAGTTTCGCATTCCTCAACCTTTTAAAAGCGTTCAATGCGATCGCGATCAGATTAATGAACTCTTCAGCAACCTGATCAGCAACGCCATTAAGTACAATGATAAACCCCAGAAGTGGGTTGAAATTGGTTTCATTGAAGGAAATGCTGAAAGCAAAGTTGCTCCCACTTCTCTGACTTTTTACGTTCGTGATAACGGTATTGGCATCTCACAAGAACATCTCGACAAAATCTTTCAAATCTTCCGCCGCTTACATGGGCGGGACGACTTTGGCGGGGGGACTGGCGTAGGATTAACCATAGCTCGCAAAATTGTCGAACGGCACGGTGGTAGAATTTGGGTGGAATCTACCCCAACTCTTGGCAGTACGTTTTACTTTACCCTGTCGGGGGAGGCAAACAGATGACTCGTATTTCAGCCCCCCCGATTCACCAAACGCCAGTACTTTTAATTGTGGAGGACAGCAACGAAGACTTTGAAGCACTGCAACGTTTTCTAGGGCGATCTTCCGTTGCGATCGCCATCCAACGGTGTATAAATGGGGAACAAGCGTTGGCGTTTCTTTATCGGACTGGTAGCTATGTTGATCGCCAAAGTGCGCCCCGTCCCGGCTTAATTGTCCTTGACTTGAACCTGCCCGGAACTGATGGACGAGAAGTGTTGCGCCGAATTAAACAGGATGACAACTTGAAGATGATTCCGGTGGTGGTGTTTACTACCTCTAACAATCCCAAAGATATCGAAGTATGCTATCAATACGGTGCAAACAGCTATATTGTTAAGCCAATCAATTTTGCTCAACTGAAACGAGATGTTCAGATGCTCGTGGAGTATTGGTTTGAGGTGACGACGCTGCCCGATTGCCCAGAGGATTAGTTATGAGTTTGAGATCGCGCATTGGTAATAATATTGACATATAGGAAATTGTAGGTTGGGTTGAGGCTTTGCGAAACCCAACAAACCTGCCCAAATGTTGGGTTTCGTTCCTCAACCCAACCTACGCAGCTTATTTTCTAAACTTTAGATGAGGATTTTAGCGCTATTTTACAAAAATTAATTTCTCTATGGTAATCTGCGAAATGTGGGTTTAACTCTATTTGTCCGTTCAATTAGTTCCCGATGTCTCAGCAACAACGTACCATCTTAATTGTCGATGATTCACCAGAAGATCGAGAACTCTATCGGCGGTATTTGCTACGCGATCGCGAGTATTCCTATAATATCCTAGAAGCAACGCTGGGACAGCAAGGACTAGAACTTTGGCAGCAACATCAGCCAGATGCAATTTTACTTGATTATCGACTGCCCGATCTGGACGGACTGGAATTTCTGGCACAATTGCAACCCTCGACCCAGCAGCCCTGCCTAGCTGTAATTGTTGTCACGGGGCAGGGCAATGAGGCGATCGCAGTTCAGGCGATGAAAGCGGGCGCACAAGATTATCTAGTCAAAGAGCAAATTACCCCAGAAGGGCTGCAAATAGCAGTCAATGGGGCAATTGAAACAGTACAGCTACGCACCCAACTGCAACAGAGGATTGAACGAGAGCGATTAGTCGGGCAGATTACCCAGCAAATTCACCAATCTCTGAATCTGGATGAAATTCTTCAAACAACTGTAACCGAAGTCCGGCAGTTTCTCCACACCGATCGCGTCCTGGTTTTTCGGTTAAAATCTGACGGAGAGGGTACAGTAATCGCAGAATCAGTTGGGGCAGAGTGGCGATCGCTCCTCTCCTCTAATATCAACGATCCCTGCCTCGCTGAGAGCTACCTCGCATCGAATCGACCGGAAACTGTCAGCTACGATCCCGCCTTTGTCGAAAATTATATCGAACGCTATCGTCAGGGTTACGTAACCGCGATATTTGATATACAGGATAGCAGTATTGACCCATGTCATGTTGAATTGTTGGCTCAGTTTCAAGTCAAAGCTAATCTGGTTGTACCAATTCTCCAAGATCACCAGTTTTGGGGATTGCTGATTGCTCATCATTGTGCATCCCCTCGATTTTGGCAGCCCTTAGAGATTGACTTGCTCAAAGAATTGGCAACTCAGATGAGTATCGCCTTGCGACAGGCAGAACTGTATCAACAAGCACAGCATGAACTAAAGGAACGCCAACAGGTAGAAGCAGAACTCCGCCAGAGCGAAGAACATCTGCGATTGGCCTTGTCAGCCACTCGCATGGGAACGTGGAACTGGAACATCCAAACGGGAAAAATTTCTTGGTCGGATAATCTGGAAGCCTTATTTGGGCTGGAACCAGGAGAGTTTGACGGCTCAGTTGAAATGTTTGCCGCGCGGTTGCACCAAGACGATCGCGATCGCGTACTAGCAGCCGTCGATCATGCTGTCGCCACCGGAGAAGACTATGACATTGAATTTCGGGTAGTATATCCCAACGGTACAATTCGGTGGGCACTGAGCAAGGGCAAGGTTTTCTACGACGAAAACGGGCAACCGATTCAGATGGGGGGTATTGATTTAGATATCAGCGATCGCAAACAAGCAGAGCAAGAACGCGATCGCCTATTGCAGCTAGAGCAAGCAGCCAGAGCCGAAGCCGAACGCGCTAATCGGATCAAAGATGAGTTTCTGGCGGTTCTCTCCCATGAATTGCGATCGCCTCTCAACCCCATTCTCGGCTGGACAAAGCTGCTGCAAACCCGCAAATTTAATGAAACCAAAACAGCTGAAGCCTTAGCCACCATTGAACGCAACGCCAAACTGCAAACTCAACTGATTGATGACTTGCTGGATGTTGCCAAGATTCTGCGCGGCAAACTCAGCATAGATGCTGCTCCTGTAAATCTGGCATCTGTGATTGAATCTGCGATCGATACAGTCAGGACAGCAGCCATTGCCAAATCAATTACGTTGCATCCAGTACTGCCGAATATAGGGCAAGTCTCTGGAGATTCCAATCGGCTGCAACAGATTGTTTGGAATTTACTTTCCAATGCTATTAAGTTTACCCCCAATGGAGGACGGGTAGAAATCCGACTAGAGCGAGTAGATGAACAGGCACAGATTATCGTCAGTGACACGGGCAAAGGCATTAACCCTGACTTTCTCCCGCATATTTTTGAGTCATTCCGTCAAGAAGATGTCTCAATTACTCGCAGGTATGGAGGGTTAGGATTAGGGTTAGCGATCGTCCGGCAGTTAGTTGAGGCTCACGGCGGCATCATCACGGCTGACAGTCCTGGTGAAGGGTTGGGAGCCACCTTTACAGTCCGGTTGCCACTGCTGAATGTTGAACCGGAAATCAAGCAGATAGATGAGTTGCCACAACAAGCACTCGAACTTACGGGGATTCGAGTCTTGACAGTCGATGATGATCCCGATGCCCGTGAGCTATTAACAGTATTGCTGGCTGAATACGGAGCGTCAGTTTTGACTGTTACCTCTGCGTCAGAAGTGTTGGCAAACCTGGAGTCCTTCCAACCAGATGTGTTAGTCAGTGATATTGGGATGCCCGAAGTTGATGGCTATTCCCTGATTAAACAGATCCGAACCTTCACCCCCGAAAAAGGCGGACAGATTCCAGCGATCGCTTTGACTGCATACGCCAGAGTTGATGATTACCAGCGAGCCATAACCAGTGGCTATCAACGGCACGTTACCAAGCCCCTCGATCCAGAAGAGTTAGTTCAAGCTGTGCTAGCACTCGCACACAGTAAACCATCCCCTTCCTTAAAATGATTCGGTTTAACCCTTTTTAAATACTTATTTGCTGAATAAACATTTGATGCTCCACCAGGGGATAGCGGGAAGGATGGGAGCCGCGTCTCTTAAGAGCGCGGGGGAAATCCGACTCGTGCGAATTTATTCGCCTCCAATATTATCCATGAAACCAAGTAATATCAATGGTTTCATGA
>Ga0209591_10002028_pt1 | contig 24597 bp, 12 predicted proteins | sample MAT01_FD_187207 | JGI IMG/M metagenome (GOLD analysis project Ga0209591, IMG submission 187207) | Freshwater microbial communities from Lake Fryxell liftoff mats and glacier meltwater in Antarctica - MAT-01 (SPAdes) (version 2) | ecosystem: Environmental > Aquatic > Freshwater > Ice > Liftoff... | reverse complement strand
ACTTTCGCCGGGTCGGTCACCAGGGCCTGATACGTTCGTCGCTCCATGCTGCACCTCCATAATAGGTGGATGCAGTATAGCACAAATCGGGATAATCTCTAATGAAAACAGATGGTAGCGTGCACGGTCAATCACAGGCAGAGATATGTCAAGGGTAATCTCTGAACTCATTATCCAGTCAGTTAAACCATTTTCATGCCTCCAGATACGAAAGCGAGGGGACTTTAGTACCTTGTCAATATCTTGAGACAGCCTAGAAGGGCTTTCGTGATAATCTCTGAACGCACGACTGTCAAGTACTTGCTGGATTGTACTTGCCGCAATTAGGTCAATATCTGCACCTAGATATGAGACAATAGTGCGCTCGACCTCATGTTCTACATAATTAGGTCGAGTTGGTATCTCTAAATGGCCAATTGAACCATAAATGGACTCGAAACGCTTCGTAGTCATCTTTCGGAAGTTTAAATACATGTCTCCTTTTGGATTGATGTTTGGACTCTCAACCTGTCGAGTTGAACGAATCAGAACGTCTTGCCAAACTGAATTAGTATATTGCAAGCCGGCGCTTTCGCAAGCAGCCACAATCGTCTGCCACAAGCTTAAATCTCGGTGCTTGTAGACAAGCGTAAACCAGCGATCAGGTTTGAGAACACGAGCAATTGTTTCTGCCGATAGCAGGAACTCATCTTCAAACTGCTTGCGAGTTTTTCCTCGTTTATTGTCAATTAGTAATTCTGCTTGACGAACTTCATCTGATATTTCTAAGTCTAGCCAAGACGCCCACAATGTAGATAAATCTACAAAGTAAATTTCATTACTATAAGGAGGATCTGTGAAGCAATAATCTACAGAGTTTTCTATTACTTCTTCGCCCACGCGAGACGCAGGAAGTGATAACATTCTAAAGTTGTCTTCATTATACCAGTTGCCAATTAAGCTATTAGTTTCCTCTTTGGCATCAACAACGTTTTTGAAAGCGCGCTCAAAAGTTTGCCAAACAGGTAGTTCATAGAAACGTTCTTCTGACGCCAAAGAGTAACTTGAGCGGCGCAAAAATCCCACATCTCCTCTGTATGGAGAGCGCCGCTTTCCACTCTTATCGTATGGTAAAATGTACATTCGATTGGCATATCGAACAGTATTTGCTAGAGCTACACGCAATAAATCTCGAAGTACTGGCTGACCTACAGTGTTAATTGCTTGGCGAAGAAGTGCCAAACCAGCCAATTGCTTTGGCGTATGTAATTGATCTACTGTGCTAGCGCCCGCCCGACGCACAGTTAATGGGATTTCGTTTCTTGGGTAATCCAATGCGGCTAGCAAAGACTGTGTTTCTTCTTGACTCATTAATTCCAGGGCTTCAATCCTATCCTTGACTAAATTTTGGACACCCTCAAAAACTGCGCGTAGATCCTTAATGTTTACCGGACTTATTGCCGTAGTGTACGTGATAAACCGTGCAACCGGATTGATATCTCCAGCAATAGCACGGCGACCTAGCACTAAAGCCTCTACAGGCGTTACACCACTTCCGGCGAAAGGATCCAGTACTATCTCTCCCACCGACGTGTAGTGCTTTATATATTCTTGAATAACAGGCCATGGCTTTTTTGCGAAGAAGGGAAAGAAGCCAAAGTGCCGTGCACTCCCTCTTTCACGGGCTCGATATGCCACACTGTAGTCAATGGGTTCATTTGTTACTGACGGTACTTCGGGTAATGCCCGAATATGATTCTTGCGAGCGATGCTAGTCATAATTAGGCGGCTTCCTGTATTTTCGCCACTTGTTCCTGAATAGGCACTAGTAATAACATTTGGCGATGATGTTTCAAAATGTCTACAACCGCATTGTTATCTTCCGCATAGTATACAGAATAACCATCTGTTAAAAGATAACCAGAAGAATTGTCTAATCGCATATTTCGTGTAGCTAAGTTTTGTGCAACCTGCTGCACTTGTTTAGGTGAAAAACCGGATTTCCGCAGTTCACATATGATTAGACACTTAACCGCGTCATTTATTGAATAAAATGATGCTGGCTGACCAATATTTGCGTCTGGATACCTAATTGTGGGAACTAGCAATTGTATTTTCGCCCAGTACGTAATTTGTTTTCGAGTGGCGCATGTAAGACGCATTAGCTCAGGCACAGTAAAGTACCGCTTTACTTGACTACTTGGCGAGACCGTGGCTGCCACGGCATTGAGCAATTCGTTAGATTGGCCGCTATCCCTTATCATAAACCTTCCCGTGAGCATTTGTTAATTATTTTGCTCATTGTAGCATAAGTGTTCAATAAAAACAAGATGATAATCGCGAGATGGTTAGCGAAATAGCGAAGCCGCCGAACGCTGAAGCGTCAGTTTCACAAATGGCAGGCGTGTGGAGCGAGACTTCGCCCCTACTGGCGACCAGCCGCAAGAGCGAGTAATATAGAGCAGCTCTGATTATCACAAGGCGCACCCATGCTCTTCACAACGCTCGCCCTGATCAATGGCCAGGTCGTTGACGCTGAGGAGCTGCTGTGCGAGCCACTTCCTACCCGTGTGCTCCCGCCGATCGGACCGCGTGGGCTCCTCGTGACTGTCGTCAGCGTCGAGGATGCGGCGTATCACCTGGCCTATACAGCGGTGATCGTCTATGTACTCGCGTTGGACGCAGCGGCTCAACCAGTGAGCGTTGACCTCCTGCACCCGTTGACAGAGCTGACCGTGATCGAGCAAGCGACCGTGCGCGCAATCCTCGTCCGCCAGTCCTGGGCCGCCTGGGCGCGATCGCCGCAGTACGTGCGTGCCCTACTCGGCTACCTGGATCCTCCCCTGCTGCTCGCTGACGCAGCCCGACAGCTCGCCATGCCTTTGCCGACGCTGGCGAATGCCGCCGTGCGCGACCGCCTCCCGACGATTCGTGCGGGCGACCGGCATCTGATCTATCTGGCAACTATCACCGAGGCCCAGGACCAGGGCCTGCTGTCAAGGCCGGTTTTGTTTTGACCCATTTGGCCGACGGGAAGTGACCCACCCCGGCGATGTGGATCGGACGGTCGTACGCCGTGGTCGCCACAGCACGTGTGGTCGTCACGCGTCTGCGTTCCCCGGTTGCCCGTTGGTGTGGTCAGCGGTGCGCTGCGCCTGAAGGAGCGTGGCCGCGACGGCGGCAAGCCGCTGGGCAGTGACGACGTGTGACCGCCCCAGATAGCGCTTGCGCAGCTGCGGCCCCTGCCGACGGTAGACACTCCAGTACCGTCCACCGCGCTGCCGTGCCTCCGGGCGCACGGTCATGACGCCGACCGTGTAGCCACAGGCCGGGTCGAACAGCGGATAGGCAAACCCAGTCGTCGTTGCAGCGTCGAGCCAGACGAACCAGGCTGGCGTATCCAGACGTAGCCCCCCGCCTGGCAGCGCGCTGCCATAGATCCGGTCGCCCGCGACTGTGGCTGTTTTTGCGCCCATTGTCCCCCTCCTTTCTGGGAAATGTTACCCAACATCCGCCGCAGCGGTGGCGCGCTTCCCGCCCGCTCATGGCCCTGGCTCGCGCCCGCCGGACGGCGGCGCCGCCCCATCCCCTGTCGCCCGCTGCCGCATCCGGTAGCTCCGGCCGTTAATGGCGACGACTTCCGCGTGGTGGAGCAGACGGTCCAAGAGCGCGCTGGCCAACACATCGTCGCCCAGCAGGCCGCCCCACTCCGCAAAGGTTAGGTTGCTCGTCACCAGCGTGGGACGCCGCTCGTAGCGGGCCGTGATAAGCTCAAACAGCCCGTGCGCCTGGTCGGCACTGAGCTGACTGTACCCCACCTCGTCCAGGACCAGCACGGTCGGCTGGCTATAGCGGCGCACCACCGCCAGCCCGCCGCGCGGCGCTGGTTGCGCCAGTTGTTGCCCCAGCTCGCGCAGCGTCACGAACAGCGCAGAGTGGCCCGCGTCCAAGGCAGCCGTCGCCAGGCTACAGGCGAGATGGGTCTTGCCCACCCCTGGCGGTCCCACCCAGACCACATTCGTCGCGGTTTGGAGGAACGCCAGGCTGGCTAATTCTCGCATCAGCCGCTCCGACACGCTGGGCTGGAAGCGGAAGTCGAAGCGCTCCAGGCGGGCCGCAAACGGCAGCCGGGCCGCCCGCACCCGCCGCTGCTGGGCGCGGTCCTGGCGCCCGTCGAGCTCCACCTGCAAGGCGGCCTCCAAAAACGCCTCGTACGAGAGCTGCTGCTGGCGTGCGGCCTCCAACACCGCCGGGAGCTGGGCCGGCAGACTCGTCAGGTTGAGCCGTTGGTACTGCGTCGTCATGCCGCCACCTCCGTCGCCAGCTCCGTGGCCACCAGACCACAGAGCTGGTCATACTCCGTCAGGGCCCGGCGCACCGGCGTGGGCGGCGCGACCTGATGCGCCAGCGGCGCGGGCTGGGGCTGGCGCGTGCCTGCCGGCGGCACGCCCGTGAACTGCTGCGGGTGGAGCACCTGCGTGCCGGAGACCGCCCGCACGCGGCGCTGGGCGACGACCTGCCCCTGCGCCCAGATGGTCAGGGTGTGCTGGCGCACACCCACCTGGACGACCCGCCCGGTGAGTTGGGCACTGGCCGGCAGGCCGTAGAGCACTCCGTCAAAACTCACAAACCCATCGCTCGTCACCCGGCGCTCCTCCAGCGCAAAGCGCTCCCAGGCAAAGCCCGACGGCAGTGGGCCTAACGCCTCGTCGACCCAGCGGTCAAGCGGCTTCGCACGGGTGGTGGCGTGGACGAGTTGGTTGCGCCGGTCGCACCAGGCCAGCGCCTGGCGGTTGAGGTCGTCGAGGTCGGTGAAACGCGCGCCGGGCCAGAAGCTTTCCTTCACGAGCCGGATGGTGCGCTCGACCTTGCCCTTGGTCTGGGGCGCATAGGCGCGGCACACGCGGGGCGTGACGCCGATGGCCGCGAGGAAATCGGCCCAGAGCGGGTTCCACTGCGGGGTATTCCCGTCCATGTGGAGCAGGACACTCTTCATGCGGTCGGAGAGAACGATCTGGGGCAGGCCCTCAAGATACGCGCAGGCATGCATAAAGCAGCGGATGAGACTCGCCGCGTCGCAGCGCTTCATGAAGCAGACGAAGCGCATGCGCGAGTAGCCCAGCACGGCCGTAAAGCCAGAGAGTTTCTGCACCCGGCCCTCCTGCTCGAAGAGAAACTCGCCCCAGTCGATCTGGAGTTGCTCACCGGGCTTCGTCTCATAGCGCTGGACGGGACGACGCCCCCGCCGTGGCGGGCGCATGGGGGTGACAAAGGCCTTGAGAATGCTGAGCGAGCCGGTGTAGCCCTCGGCCTGGAGGCGCTCGAGCATGGTGGGGCAGTTCAGCAAGCGGTCTTCATGCACCCAACGGCGGATTTGGTCGCGAAAGCGGTCGAGTTTGGAGCTCCGGCGCGGCCGAGGGGCCGCGTCAGGCGTGCCACGCAGGTACTTGCGGACGGTGTTGCGCGCGATGCCGGTTGCGTCGGCGATGGCACGGATGGACTGGCCCTGAGCGGCGAGGTCGCGAATGGTATGCACGGTCTGGCTCCTGAGCATGGGCCTTCTCCTCTAGCACGGCTAGGGAGAGTGTAGGCCTTGTCAGGGGTGGGTCAATGCTCGTCGGCGATCTGGGTCAATTGTACGTCGGCTTTAACACCTGCTTCATTTCCAGCGCGGGCGACCGCAGCGGGACACCCAGCGCTAAGTCCCAGCTACCGTACTCGGAAAATAGGTGTGCTGACGCACAACCGTGTTACTCTGGGGGACACTGGAGAACCTCTGCTTCTCCCGTATCCTTGAGCTGTGCCAAAACCTCTTGTACGAGCAGTGTGCTTAGGTCATCTATGGCTTGTACCAGGGCGTCGTAGTCACGCTCGTCGGCCCAGATCCGCTGGAAGGCATCGAGTCGCGCGTGGCCGTCGTCAATATCTGACTGGAGACTCTGCCGCTCGGTCAGCTCGATGGCAATAATGTCGCCCTTTGTACCCCACGGTGGATTGCCCGCCAGAACGCCCAAAACGTAGGTGTCGCTGTGCAATCGACCCGCAGGCCGAGGGTGCGAACACCTGTACGGATTATCTCACGGTGAGGAGCGTGTTGCAAGGTCCCAATGGGCTAAAGCCGCTCAAGCGCGTGAAGGGCTCATAGCCCAGGGCAAAAGCACCTGGGCTATGAACCCTATCATTGTAATCCTTACCTCTGCACCGCAGGTAGATAGACCTTGATTTCACGGCTAACGTAGATGTCATGCCAGACCGTACTACTCACTCCGCCCTGCTCAAGGACGATCCGTAGTGCTTGAGTACCCTGTGGCGGAGGAAGGGTCACCGCAATTGTGTTCGTCTGCCTTGGCGTTAGCACAAATGCCTCGCCCTCCTGCCACGTTATGGACCCGTCGCTATGTATCAGCTCGACCTTGATCATGCCAGCCTGAGTTAGCTCCGTGTGATTGGTGAGCTGGACACCCATATTCGCTGGGGTGCCCTCAACCGCTGTTGGTGCGGCGCTTGTAACTTCAACTGCCGGCAGGACAGACAGTGCAACTGGCTCAGACGCCGTACGCAGGACTACCTCGCCAAGGCCATTCTCAATAGTGAGGGTTGCTGGTGGCAGGTCTTCTACTGGCGTACCTTCTGGGAGACGAAACTTGTAGAAGAGCGTTGCTACACCCCCGGCTGGGAGAGAACCTGACCAACTAAGGGTCAATCCAGTACGGCTAAGATCGCTTGCGATCAGCTCCGCGCCGGCTAGTAAGGGCTGGGTCAGCCTGACTGTACCACTAATACTGGTGGGGTTGGCCACGCTAACGGTAACGATGTAGGACCGCTGTGTCAGGTCGCCTCTCACGAAGACGTCAATCGGGTTTTCAACCTCGAACTCCTCAATCGCCGGGGCCTGCTGCACGAGCTCGGCCGATGCGACCTCAAGCGCCACCGCCTGCCCAGCAACCTGATGCTGGGGCTCCCAGAGCAGCGTCTGGCTGGACGGCCCCACTGAGAAGCAGCCGGTGTCATTGCAACCAATAACCGAAGTGAACAGGAACCCACGGTTATTTGGCGAGCCACCGAGATTATTCTGCTTGTAGTACAGTCGGATGGTGCCGCGCTGGCCCGGTGCCAGCTCGATACCACTTTCGCTCACCTGTGGGACATAGGCAAGGAACAGACCTAGCGACTTTGTGTCATAGCCATAGCGAACGACACCAAGATATGTCGTAGCACTTCGCCCGGTGTTGACCACGTCGAGTTCTGTGTATGACGCCGTCTCGCACCAGCTCCAGCCGAACATCCCGCAGTTGCGCCCTTGGCTGATGTGGCGGATCCCATCAATACGCCCTGTGGCCGTGTTCGGGGCTATCCTGTTCGCCAGCTGGTTGTAACCAGTGGTGGTATTCAGATATAGGAAGCGCCCTATCTCGGGAGCGCCCTTGATAATCGCCGCCGCAGCTCCATATGCCTGAGTTGACGCCGACAGCTTGCGGTTCGCCATGTAGGCGTCGAAGCTACTGTTGAGTGAGCCCACAATGAGCGCGCCCGGACCGTCAAAGGTCATAGTCGCGAGCGTTTGCGCGCCGAACTGGAGAAAGAATTTTTGCCATGGGGGCGTTTCGTTCGACTCATGGCTGTCCGTCATCATCTGGACGAGATACTGCCGCTGGTAGAGCGTCTCGGCCATAATCCAGCCAGCCATGGCTCGCCGGCCGAGGTCTTCGGCGTATGCTTGCTGTTCAGCATCACTCATCTGAGGAATGCCGGCGTTAAGGCGGTCGCGCTTCGTAGAAAGATCCTGATCGAGCACACGGGCGTCGGCAGCAAAGAGCGACGCGAGCTCGCTTAATTCCGTGCTGCTCGACCAAATGGCGGCGATCTGTTGGGTTCCGAGGTTAATTACCTCATTACGACCTGCTTCTAGCGCCTCCCTTACGTAGTACTTAAACCCACCTTGAAGGATCTCTCGTCGCAGCACCTCCTTATTTCCTGTTGTCAGGAGCAACCGCAGCGACTCATCAAACAAGACTTTGCCACCGTAACGCGTTGATATTTCAGAGATGGCCTTGCCACTGTCAGAGATTGCTCCTGGAAGTGCGGCCCGGACAGCTGCACGGGCTGAAATCTCCTTTACCGTATCTTTGTATGCGTCGCTTACACCGATAAAACCAAAGAGGACTGATAGCATGAGCTCTGCGCTATCCTTGCCTATGTCACGAAGTAGGACATCCCCGTTGTTACCAGCCTTCTCTGCAAAACCAATAACCCGTGGCAGGCTCACTGACCCGGACATTAAAGCTTCACGTAGCTCCTCTCTCGGACGAATCGTCGACGGTAGGGGAGGACCCACAGGATCAGCCGGCTTTGTCGGCGCGCAGCTCGACGTGTTATACAGGGCGAACGATGCAATCTGTCCATTAATCAGCGAGCCATCCTCGAAGGTATTGTCGGCCAGCGTTGCGTCGCTTGTTGTAAGGCAGCGACTCAGTCCCTGCTGTGAGGTTCCTTTGTAGACGCGCACGGCCCACCCACTGAGGAGGCGGATCGAGTTAATGCGGCCCGCGCAGGACGCATGAATATCGGCAATCGTCGGAGCATTTGCGTAGCAGTACGAGCCGGCGTAGCTACTGCCGGTGTACACCTCAAGGGCCATCTGTGGCTGAGGGGTCGGAGGTCGACCAATAGCAGGGCACTCAGTCGACGCCGCCAAGGTGAAGGATGAGATCGCATCCTGCATCGGTGAGCCGTCCTCAAACGTGTTGTTTGCGAGGTCTGGGTCGCTTGTGCTCAGGCAGGCGCTCGGCCCCTGCTGGTAGGCATCGCGGTAGACGCGAACCGACCAGACAGCACGGAGTTTGATCGCCGAGATGCGCTCGTTACAGGACGAGTGGATGTTTGCAGTAAGGGGCGTGTCAGAGTAACAGAAGCTACCAGTGTAGCCGGGATCGGTAAACACTTCGAGGGCATAGGTCGGAGGGACGTAGGGCGTCGTCGGACATGTGGGCTGGCTGTAGAGTGAGAACGACGAGATTGCGTCATTCATCGGTGCCCCATCCTCGAAGGTGTTATCCGCGAGGTTGGCATCGCTTGAGGTGATACAGGCACTCGGCCCGACCTGGCCACCATCGCGGTAGACCCTAATGGACCAGCCAGCACGCAGGAGCAGAGCCGAAATCTGATTATCGCAGGTTGTGAAGATGTTGGCAGATTCGGCACGCCAGGAGTAGCACCAGTTCCCGCTGTAGCCTGGGTCGTTAAACACTTCAAGCTGGTAGGCCGGGGTAGGCCCGCTACCACACCAGGGCTGATTCACAAGCACGAAGGAAGAGATTGTATCGTTAGCTGGTGATCCGTCCTCAAAGGTGTTCTCGCCAAAGGTTGCGTCGCTGCGGGAGAGGCAGAAGCTTGGGCCACCCTGATTGGGGTCGCGGAAGAGGCGGACAGACCATCCGGGTTGGAGCTGAATCGACGAGATCTGGTCGTTGCAGGACGAATCAATGTTTGCCGTGAGAGGCGTGTCGGAGTAGCACCATGCACCGCTGTAACTGGCCTCGGCATATACCACCAATGGGTGGGCCTGGGCGTTTAGGTTAGCAGGGACGGCACTGAACAGGAGGGTGAAGGTAAGCAGCAACGCGAGCGGAAGCGTGGAGCGGCATCGCATGACGAAGTCCTCCCAGGGGAAGTGCAGGGAGGGCCTGCATCTTGTGGATCTCGATCCGTCAGGGGGCAGGAGCTATCAAGACGCTGGCCCAGTCCACGGCGCTAGTACCGTGAGCTGTTCTTCTATAAAGTATAAGAGATATAGACCAGAATAAGCATAAAAAAAAGATAATATTACAAAATCGAAATCGGCCTCGAACTAGAAATTCCTGTTCCGACTAGCACAAAATAGTTTTACTGAAAATTGCAGATGACAAGCGATTCGACAAGAAGATTGAGCACCAAGGAGGAATACTCTGCAACACAGGGCAATACGACCAGAGATCTGGCAGTGGGCGCCGATAAGCATCTACACTTGGTGATAGATCGACTGCCATTCGGAGACATAGGGAGAACTCATTGAGCACGCTACGCTCTACCACGAATCCCTATCTCTTAGGAGCGAAGATGTAATAGACATTATTGGGAATAAGAAAGGGCTTGTCAATCCTCATGGCTCCAGCGTATCAGGACGCGGAGTAGAACTTTTGAGCGTGCCGATTCACGGGCGTTCTGCCTTATTCCCAATAATGTCTAATGTACAACGCTAATGGTCTCCTTGTAAACATAGGCTGCTTTTGACGGCGTATAAGGCTCATGTCGGCGGTTGAAGCTATTCTCCGACAAGCTTCTGCCGCAAACTATCCCTGCTGATACCACCCTGTGGGCGCTCATGGAACTGCTCCACAGTCAGCTCGTCAGAGTTTGTAGGTTCTGAGCCAGGTCTTCTCAGACGAGTTGCTCCAAAGGCCAGGGCAGCCCCCAAACTTTGTGAAATATTTCGATAGTGTTGTACATTACGTCGCGTTCACCATCGGCAACAGTCTCGACGGTCTCGATCTCTACACTGCACCCGCTGATGGCAGCGCCGCCGCCGTGCAGGTAAGCGGCGCGCGGGGAGTCAACCGAGGCGTCCGCACGCAGGGCTTTGCGCCGGGCTATATGTTTTCGAGCGACGGTGGCCGGATGCTCTATATGGGGTCTGAGTAGCAATGGAACGGAATCTATAATAAACGATTTCGTGTACGTCTACTCTGCTGTTAGCAAAAGTCACCCGCTAGCGGACGAAACATACCTGACCTGGCAACCCGCGCTACGCCTTTGCGACGTGCCAAGGCGAGGGCTCGCGGTCGTTTTGGAACAGAAATCGCGCTGATCGATAGCGTGTATGCTTACTTCCGAAGCCGTCACACTCTACGTGATAGAGCGTTTTCGCATGCCGCTCGCAGCCTGGTCGAGGTGGGTGAGCAGATGACGGCGCGCCCGCGCTTACCATAAAAGCCCTTGACAGGCGCAGGAAATACTCCTATGATAGGTCGTATAGGTAAAGAAATAGTTAAATTACGCCAACGGCGCCTGCACACCTTCGCCTGCTTCACTGCTCGCGCGTCCTTCAATCCAGAGGTCATACCACTATGGGCCGTCTTCCTCGCCTGCTGGTGCTCGTGCTGCTCACGGCGCTCTGTACCACGACACTTCCCGTCCACCCGCTGACGGCCCAAGGGTCGGTTCCTGTATCGCCTGCGGATACCCCCTCGGTGGACTCACCACCAGCAACGCCCATTGAGGTCCCGCCCGCACCATACAACCCAACGCCGGCATTGGTGGTGCAGGTGGCCATCACGCCTGATACCGTGACGGTCGGGATGACCGCCACCGTCACAGTGGTTGTCGCGAACCAGGCACCTGATCTCGCCACCGATCTCGTGCTGACCTTGCCGATTCCCGCCGGGGCGCAGGCCGTTCCTAATGCTGCGCTCGTGTCTGCAACCGAGGGTTGGCGCTGGAACGTGCCGCAACTCGCTGGCGGGCAGCGTTTCACCACCACCACCACGCTTACGGTGGTTGGTATTCCTACGGGGGATGCGCTGTTGGCCTACCCCGCCGCGACGGCCAAGGGTGTTGTGGAGTCGGCGCGGGCGGTTGGTGGTGCCATCATCGAGCGCCGCCCCAGCGAGCTTGTCGCACCGCGTCTTCCCCGCACAACCGTCCAGCCGGATCGCGGTGGGCTCCTTGAGAGCCAGGATCGCCGGGTCCAGGTGCACATTCCACGCGGCGCCAGTGACCGTGCGCTGCGGGTTCGTCACCGTACACTTGCCGACAAGCTGCCCGAGCTGCGCGCGGCGAACATGGTCGTCCCGCCCAATCCCGGCGGTCGGCGTGGGCTGGGGATGTTTTTCTTGGAAGCCACCGATCTCGCCGGGAAGGCGGTCCATCAGTTCCAGGCGCCACTGACGATTTCCGTCCAGTACACGCCGGAGCAGTTGCTGGCGCGTGGGCTGGTCGAGGGCGATCTCACGCTGTTCTGGTTCGATGAGCGCCGCACCGTCGTTAGCGCGGATGGGAGCTCCACCAAAGGCACGTGGGTGCCTGTATCCACCACCGTAGACCCGGTGGCGCATACCGCACACGCCACGGTCGATCACTTTACACCCTTCCAGATTGGCAGCGGCCTCTCCGCCTCGACCGCGTTTGTCCCTTCGCTCCAGGGTTGGCAGGTTTCACCGCTGACGGGTGGCGCGAGCTACACGTATCCGATGGCCGTGCCCGCCGGTGCCGGTGGTCTCGCACCGGCGCTCGCGCTCGCGTATAACAGTGATGCGAGCGACGGCCCAACCGCATCCCGGCCAAAGTATCAGGCAAGCTGGGTTGGGCGCGGCTGGAGCTTTGATCCGGGCGGCGCCGTTGCGCGCATCAAGAGCACGCAGGGAACGGAGTACGATTCCTTTACTCTAACCGTCAATGGTAAGGCCTATGACATTGTGCGGATGGAGCCGATTGCGGGCGGCAACCCCGATTACAATCAGCTCGACGAGTGGGTCTGGTCGGTGGTGGATGAAAGCTTCGTGCGGGTACGAGCTAACTGGACCGCAAATGGGGCCTTGAGTTGGACACTCTGGGAGCCGGACGGCACGCGCTATGACTTTACCCAGGCGCTGCGCTGGGGGTGGAAGGCCAACGCCCCAAGCCCGGCCTACTTTGAAACCTACAAGTGGCTTCTCACAGCTGTGGTAGACCCCAGCGGCAACAAGATTACGTACGCCTATCAGGTGCAGAGTTACGGTACCGCGCCGAATACGGCCAATCCGACCTACTACTTGCAGAGCATTTCCTGGGGCTACGATGGAGCGACACCGGGAACGGGCAACCCCCGCTATACCGCCGAGATGGAGGTCGTGGCGCGCTCGGCCTCGCTGAGTGGCACGGTGGATGGCGCCTGGGAGTGGGCCGATAATCAATACTACGCGACGACGACCGCTGGCCCTGATGCGCCGCGTGAAGCCTGGCGCCTGGAAAGCGTCTCGATCAAGAGCAAGGCGACGGCCGGTGGCAGCTTTCAGCTCGTTACCAAGTATGATCTGGCCTATGAGCTTGCGGCGAACAGCCGACAAACCGACTTTACCCCGTCCGGGTCTACCCAGTGGCAGCGCGTCTTAACGCTCAAAAGCGCGCAGGTGATCGGCAACAATGGCACCTCCGCGTTGCCGACGACGGTCTTTGCCTACGGCACCACACGCGGGACGGCCACGGAGCCGACACCGGGCTGGAATCGCCTGCTCAGCGTGGACAATGGCTATGGCGGGAAGCTGAACTACACCTACGAGCACATCTGGACCAACGCCCAGAAGCCGTATGTAATGGGCGGCGACTGGGCCTTCCGCTTTCGTGTCAAGGAGACGCGGGCGGAAAGTGGGCCGAGCGGCCAGAGCTACCGCACCGATACGCTCACGACCTACGCCTATGAAGAGCCAGCGCTCAACGAGCAGAAGTACTCGGCGATGGTCTTATATGCCAAGAACCCTCCACCGAGTGGTGGCGCAGCACCCGAGTATTTGACCCGTCGTGAGCTGAGCGAATTCCGTGGCCATGCCACGACGACCATTCGCAGCTATGATGGGGCCACTACCGGCGCAGCACTACTCCAGCAGACGAAGCTGTGGTTCTATCAAGGCGATGCGGAGCCCGCCTGTATCCCGGCCCTCCTCGGCTCTGCCCCCAATACCTACGTTGATGTGACCGACGCCTGTTTCCAGGCGATGATGCGCGCGGAGGGCTGGCGTGGCCGGACCTACCGCACCGAAGCGCAAAACGCGGCGGGCAACGCCCTACAGCGTACAACCCACACGTTTGCGCGTGTCGATCTGCCCTTCTACCAGAGCCTGTTCCAGGGCACCTACCGTCGTGCGGGCCTCTGGCGTGCCTTTAACCCCGAGACGCAAACAGTCGTCGAACAGCTCGAAGGCGGGGCGACGATCAGCAGCCGCACCACGACGTACACGTACAACCTCAGCGACACGGCAAATGGTGGGCAGTATGGCAACCTGCTCGCGGTCGAGGAGCGCGACCAAAGCAACACGCTGATTCGTAGCGCTAGCTATGCCTACACGTCGCTCTACGGTCCAAATAGTTATATCGTTGATCGCGTCTGGCAGGAGCAGACGCGCAATGGAGCCAATGCGGTGCTCGCCCTGGCGCACACGTTCTACGATGACCAGAACACGTCGCCCAAGGCACTGGGCACGCGAGGACTGCCAACTCGCACTGTGGTTTACGCGGATCTGAACAACACGACGACCCTCTACGGAACCTACCAGGGCCGCGACAGTGTGTCTACCTATGATGTATGGGGCAACCCGCTTACCGCAACCACGTACAGTGGCTACGGGGCCGCAACCGTCTTTGGCAGCACCTGGATTATGAGCGCCCCTGGCAATGGCAGTACGGCGCGCACCACGACCACCACCTACAACGATAATACCCTCCACGTCTTCCCGACCCAGGTAACCTATCCCACGGTGGGCAGTGTAACGCTCAGCGAGCAGGCGGCCTACGATTACCGCATGGGCACGCTTACCAGTGCCACCGATGCCAACGGTATCGCGACGAGCGCCAGCTACGATGTCTTTGGCCGCCTCGACAAGGTGATTAAGCCCGGCGATAGTACGACCAACCCGACCGAAGATGTGGACTTTTTTGACACCGAGAAGCCGCTGCGTGTGCTGGTCAAACAGCGTGAGACTGCGGGCAGTTCATCGGTGCGCCCCGTGCAGCGGTTTATCGATGGGCTTGGACGGCTGATTCAGGAGAAGACGGAGACCATCAACGTCACGAGTTCTGCGGGTCGGAATGTGGTGACCGATACGCGCTACAACGGGCTTGGCCAGGTGACGCAGGCGGCACAGCCACGCTATGTAAGCGAGACGTCAGGGACGACCTTCTACAAATATACGCCAATCCCTGGCAGTGGGGTCAACTGGACCCTTTCGACGTACGACCTGCTCCAGCGACCGTTGAGCGTGACCACACCCGACAGCCAAGTGACCACCTTGGCGTACACCGTCGCGGCAGGCAGCCTGTTCAGTGCGAGCGAGGTGGTAGATGCGAACGGACACAAGACCCGCCACCTGACCGACTCCCTCGGACGCCTGCGTACAGCGGAAGAGTACAGTGGCGTCAGTGGCTCCTGGGCACTCTATGCCACCACGGCCTACGTCTACGACGCCCTAGATCGGCTCACCACCGTCACCGACCACAAGGGCAACAGCACGGCGCTCAGCTACGACAGCCTAAGCCGCAAGCTGAGCCAGATCGACCCGGATACGGGCACGTGGGCCTATCTCTACGACGCGAATGGAAACCTGTCTCAGCAGCGCGACAGCCGTAATCGTGTGGTCTGCTTCTCCTACGATGCGCTCAACCGCCCGACGGGACAGCAGCACAACGGCACCAACAGCACCTGCCCGGCCAACCCGACCACGATCACCTACGGCTACGATGCCTTTGTGAGCGGAACCAATCTCGGCAAGGGCAGGCGCACCAGCATGACTAGCCAGGGCCATAGCGTGGCCTGGCGCTACAACAATCGCGGCCAGATCATCGAGGCGAGCCACACCGTTGCTGGCGTCACCCGCCTGTTTGCCTGGACGTATGACAGTGCCGACCGGCAGCGGACGCTCACCTATCCGGCGATTGGTGGCAGCGCTGCCGAACAGATGACCATGACCTACGACGCCGGCTGGCGTCCGAACAGCCTTTGCAGCGGCAGCTGTGTCGTGCAGAGTGGCGCAACCTGGACGGCCCTCGGCCAGCCCGACACGTGGAGGTACGGCGACGGTTTCGAGCGTGACTGGAATTACGATGCGCCGATGCAGCGGCTGCAGCGCATGACTGTACGGAATCCCGCTCAATTCCAATCACCGCCATCGTATGAGCGCACCTACACCTACGATCCTGTTGGGAATGTCGAGACGATCACCAACCATCGATCGGGCCGAACCGATCACCATACCTACGACCATCGCGACCGCCTGGTACATGCCTGGACAAGCGTCGCCGTTGGTGGCGGCCCTGCGCCCCAGGGTATGGGGACAATGGAGCCTGTCCTGGCCTCGCCCCGCGCAGAAACGACCGCAACGTCGGCACCTCAAACGCCAGCTTCGGTGCGTGACGGTGCCGTTCGCGCCCCTTCCTCGGTCGCTAGCGAGGAGTACGAGTCGAACACGCTTCCGCTCGTCTTCGTGCCGAACACAGGGCAGCTCGACGCGCAGGTGCGGTATGTAAGCCCACTGTTTGGCCAGGTCTCCTTCTTCACGACCAATGGCATTGCGATGACGTTCGGCTATCGCGAGCGCCCCGCGACTGAGCGTCGCACACAGGTATCAGAGCCCGAAGCTGTACGTGAAGGATCGGCCACAACGGTGTTGCGCTACCTGGGCGCCCAGACGAGCCCGGGTATCCAGGCCCTCGATCCGCAGGCTGAGACGTTCAGCAGTTACATCGGCAACGATCAGGCCCTGTGGCGGAGCAACCTGCCCTCCTTCGGCGCACTCGCCTATGAGCAGCTCTACGCAGGCATCGATCTGCGCTTCGACGGTGCCGATGGCAAGCTGAAGAGCACCTACACCGTTGCGCCGGGGAGCGATCCAGACCAGATCCGCTGGCGCTACGACGGCGCGCAGGCGGTACGCGTTGATGCCCAGGGCAACCTACAGATCACGCTGCCCGTGACGCTACGTGCCGATGGAGCCGCTGCGGATGCGGTCGTGCAGCCATCCGCAGTGGATTCGACACGCGTTGTCACCTTGACGGAGGAGGCTCCCATCGCCTGGCAGGAGCACGACGGTGCGCGAGCTTTCGTGCCGGTCTCTTTCGCCGTGGGCGCGAATCAGGAGGTTTCCTTCACCTTAGGCGCGTACAACCCGAACCTGCCCCTGCTGATCGACCCGACGTTGACGTACACCACCTTCCTTGGCGGTAGCAACCAGGACTACGGCGCCGCAATCGCGGTAGATAGTGCGGGCCAGGCGGTCATCGTCGGCGACACGGTCTCGACCGACTTTCCCGGCTTCGGCGTGCCCGCCGGATCGAGCGATATTTTCGTGATCAAGCTCAACGCCAGCGGGCAGGTGATTCAGCGCACCATGATTGGTGGAACGGGAAGCGATACTGTGACGACGATCGCTGGGGGCCTGACAGCGTATCACGCGCTCGCCATTGACGGGTCTGGCAACCTCTACGTCGCAGGCGAAACCCGCTCCACGAACTTCCCCACAACGTCAGGGGCGTACGACACGACCTGCGGCAATAACGGCCTGTGCAATGATGCGGGCGCAACCTACCCCGATGGCTTTATCCTCCGCCTTACCGGAAGCGGCACTCTGAGCTACAGCACCTATCTGGGCGGAACGGATGGTGACGAAATACGGGCGATCGTGTTGGATAGCAGTACTGCGGTCTACGTCACCGGCACAACCCGCTCATCGAGCTTCCCGCGTCTCAATCCGTACGACAACGTCATGGTAGGGAACAACGAGGCGTTCGTTTCCAAACTCCAACTTGCCGGCAATGGAACCAGCGACTTACTCTACAGCACCTTCCTTGGTGGTTCGAGTGATGAGGAGGCGTTCGCTATCGCAGTGGACGGCTCGGGGAACGCGACCGTTGTTGGTTGGACTGCGAGCACGAATTTCCCGACGGCGTCGGCGATGCAGGGGTCGCTGGCCGGCGGCTACGACGGCTTCGTCACGGAGTTGAACGCCAGCGGTAATGGATTGAACTATAGCACCTACATCGGCGGCACGAACAACGAGGTCGTGCAGGCCGTCGCCCTCGACAGCAGCGGCCGCGCCTACCTCACCGGCTGGACGAATTCGGGCAACTTCCCGACCACTGCGGCCCTCATGCCCAATGCTATCGCCGCTATGGACGGGTTTGTCACGCGGTTGAATGTCGCCGGCACGGCACGGGAGTTCAGCACCTACCTGGGCGGCGTATCCGACGACGAGGGGCTGAGCATCGCGGTCGCCTCGAACGGCGATGTGACAGTCGGCGGTTCGACCTACTCGTACGACTTCCCCATGTACGACCCGCTTCAGGGCTACACCCCAGGTCAGCAAGGCTTTGTCACCGTCCTGCTGAGCGACGGGAGCGCCTACAGAATGAGCACGGCAACGCCGGGCGACGCGGTGACAAACCTGGCCTATGCCACGGACGGCTCGCTCCACATCGCCGGCTGGAAGTACCAGGGAACTTCGAATCACGATGTGTTCGCAGCCCGCATCACGCTGGCAACCCTGAACCAGGATGCGTGGTACACGTACGATGTGCTCGGGAACCTGACTAACAAGGGTGGCGTGGTGATGAGCTACGGCGCCAACGGCAACGGTACGGGCGTGGGGCCGCATCAGGCGCGCAGCGTGGGTGGGCAGAGTTACAGCTACGATGCGACGGGCAATCTGCTGAGCGGGGGCGGGCGTACGTACCTATGGGACGACGCCGGGCGCCTGAGCAGCGTCACCCAGGGCGGCGTGACCACCAGCTACGCCTACGACGGCGACGGGCAGCGCGTGAGCGAGACTACGAACGGGGTCACCACCCTGTTCCTGGAGGGGCTGTGGGAGGAGACGCGCGACTCTGCCAACCGCGTGGAGCAGCGCTACGTCTTCGGCGGACAGCTCGTCGCCACGCTGGTGGTCACGCAGAGCCCGGCCCAGACGAGCTTCCAGTACGCGTTTATGGACCATCTGGGTTCGGTGAGCACGCGCAGCGGGGGCAACGGTTCGGCCCAGGACTACGGGCCCTGGGGCGAGCGGCGGACGAGCGAGGCGCTGCTGGCGAGCGGGCGCTTCACGGGGCAGCGCCAGGACGCCACCGGGCTGTTGTACTATAATGCGCGGTATTATGACCCGGCGCTTGGGCGCTTCCTCTCCGCCGACACCATCGTCCCCGGTGCGGGTGGGCTCACGACCTGGCCCAGCGATCCGATCGCCGCAGGCGCGTGGGGCGCGGGCAGCAGCGGCCCGGCCAACCCACAGGAGCTGAATCGCTATAGCTACGCGCTGAACAACCCGGTGCGCTTCACCGATCCGACCGGGCATTGTGGCGGAAGTGTTGTTGATAACCTCGTAAGTGTCGTTGATGGGAGCTGTTTGGCGATGTCTGTCGTTATATGGAACTCACCGAACAAGAGCTCTGCCGACAATCTTCTTGCCTCAACGTACATCGGCCTGTCTGGTGTCGCCCTCGTGTATGGTTCGCTCGGAGCATCCACAGCGATTGCAGGGAGCACAGCCATTGGTGTGTCAAGTCTTGCAACATCAGCTGGCTTTGAGGGGACGAAGGCTATTGTGCTAGGCACGGCAGTAGGAGGCGCTGTCTCCAGCGCTACGGGATCTGCGGTAGGGCAACAGGTAAGTTCTGGAACGATAAATTGGAAGACCGTTGGAATTGCGGGAGGCGTAGGATTTGTTGCGGGTGGCATTGCTCCTGTGTTCGCATTGACCCCCTGGAGAGCAACGCTGCTAGGTGCAGGTGCAAATACAACGCAATATGCTCTGACCACAGATAATCCTTCACTAGGAGGAGGTGCAATGAGTATAGTTATCGGCGGCATTGGTGGTCGCATCGGCGGCGCATTTACTCATAGGAGTGGCTTCTCGTCGAGATTTGCTGACTACGATTTCATGCGTACGTCATCGACGATGAGCGCCAACTTCAGCAAGGGTGCATTTGCACGCAGCCTTGCTGGAAACACGTTTACTAACTGGGATTTCGTATCCGCTTGGAGGAAGTTACGACAGTGAAATGGAAATGGGGGTCGTAACGCTCGACAACAAACAAGCTATATTGTTCTGATAGAGCAAAGCTACGCGAGTCGCGAAGGCAACTCTGGCAGCCTAACGTCTCAAGGCTTCGGAGGCTGAAGGGTACTTACTGGTCTTCATGACCCAATAAGATGCTGTAATAAGAGCGCCTTGGGGCTCTCCAGGATTTCCCGGAGTATGTACCAGATATGGTGAATCGCCACTTTAGTGATTCGGCATCAGAAAGCCAAATCCCATAACTCGCCCCTGGGTTTCGGCACTAGATGTAGGGGCTACTCCGGGAAATGCTGGAGAGCCCGCCTTGGAAGCAGAGTTCTTTATCAGAAAACGTCACATTCTTTCAGTTGATAGTGGAGAATATCTATATGGATAGGTTAAGAGTGGAGAGGCACTGGTATATAATCTACGTCAGTGTAGGCTTGCTGATTATCACCTGCTTCTTCTTAATATGGCGATTTAACCAAGATATTATTATTCGCATTTTAACCAATGATACGCTATTCTGGAATGACGTAGCAGTTTTGATTGGGTCTACCGTTGTTCTGTTTCTAATGTTTGGCGGTATGGCCTGGATTATTCTTTCCGATGCATATATTAACTTTACTAGCGAGGGTATACATAGGCCGGGCCTCCGAAATGCATATATTCGATGGAATGATATTAAGCGCATTGATAATTTAACCTATCAACTAGTCTTCACTAGTGTTTCTAATGTGAGTATTCGAGTCAATTTATTGATGATAAAAGATCTTAAATTTTTTCTTCACGAAATAAATCAGAGACTACCTCAACATTTACAAAATTAAACGTAATTGGTGGTGGGTAAAAGACAACGAACGAAAAGTTTCTGCGTCCGTGATTCTACGATAAAGCCACAGGAGGCTCCTTGCAGTACGCAACCTGAAGCATGGAGATGCGAGATAATTAGACATTATCGGGATTAAGAAACACCATTTACTGCTCCCTGGCGGTGGCTTCGATGAGACCTACGGCTACGATGAGCTGGGCAACCTCACGACGAAGGCCGGTATCAGCTACAGCTACGGCGCGAACGGAAACGCCACGGGCGCCGGGCCGCATCAGGCGCGCAGCATTGGCGGGCAGCGCGCGACCTACGATGCCGCCGGCAACCTGCTGAGTGACGGCAGTCGCAGCTACAGCTGGAACGCCGAGGGCCGGCTCACCCAGGTGGTCCAGGGTGGCGTCACCACGACCTATGGCTACGATGTCAACGGTGAGCGCGTCTCGGCCACCGCCTACCTCGAAGGACTGTGGGAGGAGACGCTGGGCGTTGGGGCTACCGTGCAAACCCTCTACGGCTTCGGCGCCCAGACCATCGCGGTCCGCGACAACACCGCTGGCAGCCTCAACTATCTCTTCGGCGACCACCTCGGCGCGGTCAGCCTCATCACTGATGGCAATACGCTCAGCGGGCAGGACTACGATCCCTGGGGGCAGGTGCGCGCCGGCAACGCCCGCCCAACGAGCCGCAACTTCACCGGCCAGATCCGCGACGCCACCGGCCTACTCTACTATAATGCCCGCTACTACGACCCGGCGCTTGGGCGCTTCCTCTCCGCCGACACCATCGTCCCCGGTGCGGGTGGGCTCACGACCTCGCCGAGTGACCCGGTTGCGGCAGGGGCGTGGGGGATGGGTAGCAGCGGCCCCGTCAATCCCCAGGAGCTCAATCGCTACAGCTACGCGCTGAACAACCCGGTGCGCTTCACCGATCCGACCGGGCACTTCGTATGGATTCTTGGTGCTGCGGCAATTGGCGCTGGAGTCAACACGTTAATTTACGCGGGAACCCAACTGGTCACAGGTCAGGAGATAACGACTGGTGGCGTACTGTCAGCGGCCCTCTCCGGGGCTGCGACAGGAGCACTCATGGCAGTGGGCGGGCCTCTTATCGGCACTGTGGTCAGAGCTGTAGGCATCAGTGCTATTTCCACAGGAGTCGGAGCCAAGGTTGTGGAAGGGCTAGTTGCAGGAGGTGTTTCTATCGGTGTAAGTATTGTTGCTGATCAGGTAGCTGGCAGCTTGTTTGAACCCATGGGCAACGCAGTTCAGGGATGGATAAATGGTACAACTCCCAATACTGGTGGCCCGAATGAGCAAAAAGCAGCTGCGAGCGGCCTCGCTTCAGCCCCACTACTTATCGACACTGAGGATACGTGGGCCACCATGACAAACTCAATGCGTCGGCCAATACCGCCAAGATACCGATGGAATCGCGTCGCTTGGAACAACTACAACGCACGATTGCTCACCAGAAGTGCAAACTGGCGTGCCCTAGTTGTTAATACTGTTATTGGCATCGCCCTAAGCGCCGCTGGTAGCAACGCCTGGGGGGTAGTCCAAGAGTACAATCAACGACAACGAGGTCCCCGTTAGATAACTCCTTCAAACGTTCCAGTGTGACGATTGGCTGCCGTAGGGCATAGCTTCAACAGCTAATCGTCGCGCTGAGTTACACACGAGATACGGTTTAGCCCAGAGGTTTGAGAAGTGGCAAAAGCGGCATTCGTTCAATACGCTGTGCAGATTATTCATAACCAGCCTTTGCCTCCACGTAGATTTGATTGGTGGCAACTGCGCGCTTTGCTCTTCAGCAAGATAACTATACTGCCAATAGGATTAGGGGTCATTATTTTGCTCGGTGTATTTGCCACGTTGACAACATCCACATCCCCTTTATGGTTCCCATTACGTATTGTTATCTTTTAATTGGTGATTGCAGCTGGGATTTTTCTTATAATTAGCCCGTTAATGTATATTTGGAGATGGTTCGCGGCAGTGAAATGGGGTAGGCTAGAGTATGCACAAATCATTGAATTAACAATGGCACCACCAGGCAATCGCTCGTCAATTGAGGCACTTGAACATGGAGCGGCGCAGGGGCGATGGATCATTAACGTACGAGAACAGCAATTTACACAAAGATTTTATGTCGATGAGACATGGTCACAAACACTATACGTTGGTTCAACTGTGCGTGTGCTTGTGCATCCACGCAAGGCAAACGTCTGGATGCCTATTGGCCCATCATAAACAGGATAGGGTTCGCCAGGTGCATGGCGCATAAGGGTGGCGGGAACGTTGACGATACTGAACCTTATCGCAAACGTCCTCGCCTAAAACTGCACCCCACGTTTGCGATAAGCTGTTGACTTTTCGGTTCCCCCGTGCGACAATCGCCTTAGCGATAATCTGCACGACGCTCCATACTGCTCCAGACTATCGCTGCTCCCGTAGATGTAGCGTGTCTTGGAGCAGCGCGATGGCCGATACCCTCACCGCATTCTTTGCGACGCTCGATGACTCCCCGCTCGCTGTGGCCAGCCGCCGCGCCATCCGCGCCGACCTGCGCCAGTTTGTGCAGTGGTGGGAGACCACCCGTGCCCGCCCCTTTGATCCCAGCCTGTTGCTCGACCGCGACCTCCGCGCGTGGCAGGTCGCGCGCCAACAGCATGACGGTGCGAAGCCGAACACGATCAACCGTGCCCTCGCCTCGCTGCGCCGTTTCTCACGTTGGGCGCTGACGACCGGGCTTCTCATCGACAATCCGACGCGCGGGATTGCCGATATTCCCGCTGAGTCGCTGTCCCCACGGAGCCTGCCTGATGCAGCGGTCGATGCGCTGCTGCGGGCGGTGCGCAGTGAGCCCAATCGTGTCGTGCGCGCGCGTGACGAGGCGCTCCTTGCGGTGCTGGTCTATGCCGGCCTGCGCGCCCAGGAAGTCTGTGATGTGCAGCTGCGGGATCTCGATCTGCGCGGCGCCAGCCTCATCGTGCGCAGCGGCAAAGGTGGCAAGGCGCGACGAGTGCCCCTGCACGTCGACGCCGTGCGGTTGGTCGATCACTATCTGCGCACGCTGCGCTGTCCGACCGGTCTGCCAGCAGTTGGCAGTCTCACCGAGCGCGAGGCGCTGCTGGTTGGCATTGACGTGACGGCACCAGGACAGCCCTGGCGGCCGGGTATCACCACCGCGCTCGTGCGCCACCAGGTGAAGCTGCGCGGACAGCAGGCAGCGACGACCCTGCGGGCTGCTGTGCCTCATGAGCCTGATCGCGTGCGGGCGGCGACCCTTACGGAGCTTGCCCGCGTCCTTGACACGGTCTCGCCGCATACGCTGCGGCACAGTCTGGCCCGCCGCCTGCTCAAAACGGGCGCCCAGTTGCCTGAGGTGCAGCGCGTGCTGGGCCACACCCGGCTTACCACGACCGGCATGTATTTGACGCCGAGTGACGACGATCTGCGCGACGCCATTGGTCGGGCGGGGATCTAACCACCGATGCCCGTCGATTTTCTCAGCGATGCCCAGGCGGCGCGCTATGGCGCCTATACTGCCGAGCCAGAGCCGGCGCAACTCGCACGCTACTTTTGCCGACCGCAGTGTGCTTGCGTCGCTGCGCGGCGCCGCGACCCGGCTTGGGTTCGCCCTCCAACTCGGCACCGTCCGCTTCCTCGGCACCTTTCTTGCCGACCCCACCGCCGTGCCGCTGGCTGTACTGCGGTATGTTGCCCAACAACTTGACCTCCCCGCGACGACCGCGCTGGAGTCGTACCGGGCAGGCAGCACACGCTTTGTGCATATCCGCACCATTCAGCAACGCTATGGCTACCGCGACTTCCACGCGCAGCCCCAGCATTTCCAGCTCGTCCGCTGGCTCTATACGCGCGCCTGGCTCAGTTCGGAGCGGCCCAGTGTGCTCTTTGACCTGGCCACTGCCCGCCTCGTCACGCAGAAGCTGTTACTTCCCGGCGTTACCACCTTAGTCCGGCTCATCGCGCAGGTGCGCGACCGCGCGGCCACGCGCTTGTG
>Ga0209591_10002027_pt1 | contig 24599 bp, 19 predicted proteins | sample MAT01_FD_187207 | JGI IMG/M metagenome (GOLD analysis project Ga0209591, IMG submission 187207) | Freshwater microbial communities from Lake Fryxell liftoff mats and glacier meltwater in Antarctica - MAT-01 (SPAdes) (version 2) | ecosystem: Environmental > Aquatic > Freshwater > Ice > Liftoff... | reverse complement strand
CAGGTCCGTCGAGGAGAACTTCGTGCGCGCTGTCATCGCCCCTCAGCCTGCACGACCCCGGAGGACCCCGTCCCGCACGCTTGCCGAAGGGACACGTTGCAGGAGGATTGTCCCCGCACGCGCTGCGGCAGTTCCGCCACTAGGTTCTCTGATTTACTTCGTGTGAGCTATTCCCACGATTCATCTTTGGCCGCCTTCACTCCACATCCTCAGCCGGGCCGCACCGTCGTGTCCGTCCTGCGTCCGAGAGCCCCTTCCAGCACCCAAGGCACTCCTTCACACCGTTGCGGGCTCAGCGGTTCGAGCTCATTTTACCCGCGGAGAACTCACTTTGACCCAGGCCATGCTGACGCCCAACCCTCCGATGCTCGGGGTCGGGTAGTTTACCGATACTTCCAAGGCCTCCTCCGCGCCTTCGTCCAACCTAGTTCGCTGCGGTGTTGGGGCCTATTTCAGGGGCAACTGAAAGCGTCCTGCGACAACACCGGGCACCGTGATGTCCTCGTCAAGCTCCTCCCACCGCAGAGCATATCCATTGAGCACCACCTCAACTCCTGCCAATTGTTCCTCGGAAGCTCGTGAAAGAATGCGGAATCGGTCGGCCGGAAACCCGACTGTGCGCCCGTCATGCAGTTCAAGAAACACCATGCGGCCCTGTGTCCAGACGCGAACCGCGGCAGGCTCAACCGCAAGTTGGATATCATCGATTGTGGAATTCATTGAATGCCCTCAACAGTTGGTCGTGGTGCTCGAACACCAATTGCTCAATACGTCGGAGATCAGCAGGCCGGACCCCATGATTGCGTGCGAGACCGATGGTCGGGCCCAACCAAAACTTGGACTCGCCATCGTTCGTCCGCACATGGATATGCGCCGGGTCCACTCCCTCATCGGAGTAAAAGTGGAACCGGTACGACCCGATTTGCAGGACCGTCGGCACAGACGCAGCGTATACGCCTGGGCAGAAGCGGCGAGTGCATTCTTGGCCCAACGACCACACATGCCGCCGGAACCGGGCGCTGGCAGCGAATGCAGCAACCAAGTAACCCGGACCATCGAAACTGAAACGCGGGGCGGCGGTTCGTGTGCATCCGATTGTTGTGCGTTTCGATACCACATAATTACAATCCCCCCAAGCAATCGGTTTCGCTCCGAGAAAGCAAGCAGGGCAAGCAAGGGCAACACGAGCAGGGTCAAGCCCGCAACGACGTAAGCCCATCTCGGAATCATCGCTTGCCCGAATCGATCAGTCATGACGTCACCAGTCAGGCCTTTCTAAATCAGCCATAATCCCATCCCTGCCAGAGCAAAGATTGCAGCGTTACCGCTCATGTTTCACTTCCGCGCACCACGACAGAGGTGGGCGATCGCCGCCGACATTAAAGGAAGAGCGCACGAGGCGCTTCCGAACCTCCGCCCGGTTTGGAGCGAAGAAGCGAGGCGGCGGTTCGCTCGACCGATTTTAGGCCGGGCCATTTCGAGACTCAATGCCATTGGGAAGGTAAGTCTCACGTTGATTTGAGGTGCGAATTTCAAGAACAGACATTCTCCAGAGTGTCGGTCGTAACTCCAACCCCAACCGCTCGCGGGCAGTCTGGATGACCCTCTCGACTTCGGGCTCTGAACCTGATGACGGTTCCAACTCGGACATTGCCCAGCTCACGTCTGCAGCCCACAGCCCCTGCAATCCGCTTTCGTCCACAACCGGCCTTTCAAGACGCGACTCCAAATATGAGGCGATGCCTCTCATTCCACTGCCACCGAGAAAAAAGGCGCCGGGCACTTCACCTCCGCCCGCGCGTTTCTGAACAGGTTTCAAGCCTGGCGCGTTCGTCGAGCAAACGCTGATTATATAAGCGCTCACCGCCTGGGTCGAGGGTTCAATGGTGATGCCCCATTTTGTTCTTACCGTTTCAATAAACTGCCTTCTCAGTTCCTGTGTTTGATCGGGGGGCGCTGCCGCCGAAATATCACAAAGCCCCTCAGGCAACTTATCGTGCTCCAAAATCAGTTTGGGGCTGACCTGGAAGAATTCGGCGAGCGTGTCAAATAGGGACGCTTTCCGGGCTTGAAAAACAAAACCTCCCTCTTTGCATCCTCCTAATCCAAATGCGCCTTCAAGCTGAGGAAAGGGTCCGTCGATTGCAATCTCGACGGTGGATGGCAGAGAATTTGTGACCGCTACGACTGGAGCATCAGCCTTGGGAACGAAATCGGCTCGAGGAGTGCAGGGCTTTCCTGCGAGAACCTCCTCCAAGTGTTGGACCTCAAGGAGGGTTGGATGGGTAACGACAGCGACTCTTCCTTACGAATCGAAAATCACCGTGTGTGGTATTCCGGTCACCCCGAATGCGCTCGCCGTCGCTTTGAAGGGGCCGTCGAGCGCAAGCCACCCCTGGATCGGTCCATGCTTATCCGGTTGCTTCCTAAACGTGATATGGCAAAGATTTTCATACCTTGGCCGCCACGATCCCGTTCCCGACGTCGCTGCCGGATTTCATTCGGCTTTTCCCGGAGGACGCCGCGTGTGCGGCGCATTTGGAGAAGGTGGGGTGGCCCGAGGGCTTCGCCTGCGGGTTCTGCCGGTGGCAGGGCGAGCCCTGCCGTTTCCCGAACCGCTCCTCCGTCGTCCTTCGGTGTCGCCGATGCAAACGGGACACATCGCTGCAGCGCATGGTTAGGCCCTTGTTGCATTGAGATGCTGCTCCAGGCGTCTGCAGGCCAAGCAATAATCATAAAAGCTCTTTGCAAAGGCACTCATGTCAGTGTTTTGGATTGGAGTTCGAGCGGCGCTCTCCACAACGGAAAAGTGGCTACAGTCATCAATGGCGGTGAGAAATGAGACAAGTGGGGCATCAAGGTAGATGAGCTGCGCCATAATCTTGCTGATGTATGCTTTGGAGCGGGTTCGGTAATGAACCCAGTTTTGAAGCCAGTTTGCGTAGTTTTTCAGCGCGAACAACAATGGAGCGTTGGAATGGGGATCAATTCGTTTAAGGGCGTCGGCGACGGCGTCCTTAGTGAAAGTAGCAATATCAAGAGCGACGCCTGATGCCTTTTCGAATTCGGTAAGTTGTAACATGCAGTCTCCGACGACGCAGCGTGCCCACTTGGTAATGTGTGGATAAATGATCGTCTTGTCTCGGGTCTCCTTGGTATGAACCACGATCAAGTAGAAGGCGTAGCTGGCAAATACTGACGCGAGAAGCCCCTCAAAGACGATACCAAGCTCATAGCATCCTCGGAAGGGTTCGGGGATGTGGTTGAAGTAAAACACCTTGGCGAGCAGGAGGATGAGAGACAACAAAGCAAGCCAATGGAGAGTTTTCGGGATTGTCCTAAAAAAGACCATAATCATGGCAGAAGGCGTCCAGGCCAACGATTCAGTTCAGCGGCGCCGGAGGCAACGGGCTTAGCTTTTCGTGCGGGGTGAGAGTGTTGTGGTCAGATTCCTTCGAAGCGTGCCGGTGTCCGCTGCAACGAATGGTTATAGGTCCGACTCCTGCCACGACCGGGAGAACCGAAGGCATCCCGACAGCAACACGTCGGTGCTCTCGGTCTGCCCCAGTCAGTCCGGTCGCTCTAACTCCGTTGAGCGATCGGACTGACTGGGGCAGACCTAGGTTAGCCTTCGCCGAGGGGGTGGTGGCGATGTCTTTCATATCGCTAAAAGTCGGTACCGATAACAGTGTAAATCAGCGACAGCTGGCTGTCGGACGATTATTCATACCGCAGTTTTCAATCGTCGGAAACAGCTTTTAGTACGGGAGTTGCCAATTGGGTCAGTCGCCTATCACGCAATCGTCCGACGAAACTGTCGGACGACTATTCGTACCGCAAATTCGGATCGCCGGAAATCACTGAGGGCGTGTAATTTCCCCGATGGGCTCGTCGCCTATTCCCCAATCGTCCGACACGGGAGGGTCCATGAGGTCAGGCGGTTTCACTATTACGCACACCGACCGAACTGCGTCCTTTCCCGATCCCGGCCCGGCCGCGCATCCTCGCGGGATAACATGATGGAACTTCCGCCCCTGAAACCGCGTCGCCGCATTGAGGGTATCTCCGCCGTGCTCCTCCCCTTTCGCCCCGACGGCACCACCGATTTCGACGCTTTCGCTCGTCTGGTGGAACGGACTTGGATCGCAGGTCTAACCCCAGCGGTGAACATGGACACCGGCTACACCCATCTGCTGACCCGGGAGGAACGCGCGGATATCCTCGGCTTGGTCAACAGCCTCGCCCGCGGCCGCCGCTTCATCGCAGGTGCGTTCATCGAAGGTCAGGCGGGCGACCCCATCCGTCTCTATCGCACCGAGGCCAACACCATTCAGTGTGCCGGCGGGACTCCCATTCTGTTTCCGTGTTCGGCCGTGAAGTCCCTCTCGGGCGCCCGACTCGTGGCGGTCTTTCGAGCGGTGGCCGTCGAGTGCGAAGAATTCCTCGGTTTCGAACTGGGTGAGATGTTCGTGCCGTTCGGACGCATCTGGGACCTGGAAACCTTTCGCGCGTTGCTCGACATCCCGCAATTGAAGGGAGCCAAGCACAGTTCGCTCTCGCGGGAACTGGAGTGGCAACGCCTGATGGTGCGGGATGCCCAACGCCCGGACTTCAAGGTGTACACGGGCAACGATCTGGCCATTGATCTGGTGATGTGGGGGAGTGATTATCTTTTGGGCTTATCGGCCTTCCACGTGGAGGCTTTTGCGGCCCGCGATCGTCTCTGGGAACAGGGCGACACGCGCTTCTACGAACTGAACGATTGGTTGCAATACCTCGGCATGCTGGGCTTCCGCGCGCCGGTGCCCGCGTACAAACACACCTGCGCCCAGTTCCTCCACCTTCGTGGTCTGATCGCGTCCTCCGAACCGCATCCTCGCAGCGCCCGGCGTCCGGAAACTGATTTGGCCCTACTCGAACCCCTGGCCCATAAACTTGACGCCCTCGTGAGCGCCGCTCACTAACGCCTCACGCTTCACGTGCTATGACGTTTCCCAAACTGGCTTCGCTCAAAACCACGGCCGACTTCCGCCGCCGAACCGCTGAACTGGGCCTCGAACTCCCGGTGTCTGATGAAGCCCCGGGCCTGGCTCTGGGCACCCCCTACACTCTTCCGCTGCCGACACCTCGCCCGGCCGGCAACCGCTTTGCCATCCTGCCAATGGAAGGTTGGGACGCCTCGACTGAGGGACATCCCACCGACCTGGTGCGACGCCGCTGGCAACGATTCGGCCAAAGCGGCGCGAAACTGATCTGGGGCGGCGAAGCGGTGTCGGTGCGGCCCGACGGCCGGGCTAATCCGCGCCAACTGGTGTTAAATGCCGAGACCGTGGGCGAGCTCCAGTCCTTGCGCGAACTTCTCGTCCGAGAACACGCCCTCCGCTCCTCTACCGAGGATCTCACGATTGGTCTGCAATTGACCCATAGCGGACGTTGGGCGCGACCCACCGATTTCAAACGCCTCGAACCGCGCGTCGCCTACCGGCATCCAATTCTGGACGTGCGCTCCACGGTCACCTCCGACGCCGCGGTCCTGACCGACACTGAAATTGCTGATCTGATTGCCGATTTCGTCCGAGCGGCGGTGCGGGCGCAGCAAGCCGGGTTCGACTTTGTGGATGTGAAACATTGCCACGGTTACCTGGGGCACGAATTCCTCTCGGCCGTGGATCGGTCCGGCCCCTACGGTGGAACGTTGACCAACCGAACACGTTTCCTTCGGGAGATTGTGGCAGGAATTCAGAGGGACGCCCCCGGATTGGGCCTTGGGGTTCGTCTGAGCCTCTTCGATCAACTGCCGTTCCAGAAAGGCCCGGAGGATCGCGGCGTGCCGACGGCCTGGAACGGACCCTATCCGTATGCCTTTGGCGGTGACCCGCTCGATCCGACGCAGATTGCCTGGGAAGAACCCCGCGCCTTTTTGCGCCTACTGACGGAACTCGGGGTTCACCTAGTCTGTCTCACAGCTGCCTCGCCGTACTACAATCCCCACCTGCAACGTCCGGCCGCCATCCCGCCGAGTGATGGATACCTCCCCCCGGAAGATCCGCTGGTGGGCGTCGCCCGCCAGGTGAATGCCGTCGCCCACGTGAAGCGGGAGTTTCCGCATCTGGCGGTGGTGGGTTCGGCTTACAGCTACCTGCAGGAATGGTTGCCAGCCGTCGGCGCGGCCCAGGTCGCTGCGGGTCAGGTCGACTTTGTCGGGCTCGGACGCAGTGTCCTCAGCTATCCCGATTTGCCGCATGACGTCATCGGCGGCCAGGCGCTGCAGCGTCGCCAGATTTGTCGGACCTTCAGTGAATGCACGACTGGGCCCCGCAATGGACTCGTCAGCGGTTGTTTTCCGCTGGATGACTTCTACAAGCAGCATCCCGACGCGGCCCGGCTCAAGGAGTTGTCCCAGCACTAGCAATTAACGGCAATCGGTCCTTCGTCCAACCCCATGAACACGTCTTCGCCATCGGCCCGACCCAAGACACCGTCGGAAGCGGCGACGGATCGACCATCTTGGTTCCGATTGTTCGTTGAGATCTGGAACGACTATCCACTCGCGACCCGACTGTCGACCCTACTTCTGGTGGCGGCCGCACTCTTAAACATCGCGGTCGCGGGCAGCGGTGACGAACCCAGCCGTCTCGGACCGCTGCGTTGGGTGCCGGGAAACGTGCAAGCCGCCCTCTCCAGCGATGGCATGCTTACGCTCCTGACCCTTTCGGTGGCTCTTGGCGTTGGACTGCACCTGAAACAGCGACAACTCAGGGGACTTCTCGACGGCACGGACCACCACGATATCGGTCGTGCCCTGGCCTACGGTTATTTCTCGAACTTCCTCGTCGCCGCCTTGCTGCTCGTGCAGATGGAGAGTCGCAAGAGCGGCCGGCCCCTGGTGTTTCGCATGATCTTTCCGCGGAACATCCGCGACCTGGAGAATTTCAAAACCACCGTCGAGCCGGCTATCCGCGAACTGGCCGGTAAACGGGAGCTCGAAGGAATTTACAAATCCGGATCGAGCGTCATCAAACGGTTAATCCTCATTATCTGCCGCGCCACGGGAGGACCCTCCTCGCCGGAGGACATCTTATTCGATTTTCCGACCACCCTCTACACCCTTCCCGACTACTACGATTCTTGGAACGTTTGGCTCCGTGAGAACGGTCGAACCGAACTCGCCGACGTCACGATCGAAACGATGCAAGAACGCCAGGTCGGCGCCTTCAAACGTCATCTCACGGACCTTTTCAGTTCGGAAGTAGGGCTCAAGGCGGTTCGGCATCTGGGCCTCACCGAGGTAGTGGATCTAACCCAACTCTTCCAGGATCACTTTCGGGATATCGACCCGGGCGAGATGTTGGATCTTCTGAAAGCCTACCGAGGTGGACCCAGCGGTACGGCCGTTTCCTGACGCGTGAGGTATCGTTAAACCGAAGGAGCGGTCGGTCGGCTGTCGCTTTCCTCCAGTTCACTGACGGTCATCCGTCCAAGCGTTGGCGAGACAATCACCTTCCCTCCGTTGCCAGAGGCGCAGTTTTGTGCGAAAGCATTCCCATGAACCCGTCCTCCGATCCGCCGCGCCTGGTGGTGCCGGAAGTTCTTCCGCCGGAAAACCCGACCGACAATTCCCACACGTCCGCGGAGGCCCCGAACGCCGACCGACTGGCCTTCCATCCCCTATCCGCCCTGGCCCTGGTCATCGTGGACAACCTCTGGAACCTGCCGGAATTCGCGGCACCCGCCTTGGTAGTCTTCACCGTCCCCATGGCCTTCATCACTGTTTTTCTCGCCGTGTTCCTCGCGCAACGGCGGCGCAATCACGACACGCGCGGTTCGGCCTTATGGAAGGCCTTGTTCCTGGGGCTGCTCGCGGCCATTCCCACGTCGATCACCGGCACACCCGTCGGCTTAGCGCTGCTTGCCTGGGCCGGAATTAGACATCCCTGGCGGCGGTAAGGCAAAATCCAGACCGTTGTTTGGGGAGGGGGGCTTACCTTGGGTGCAGTGGCGACGCGACAGCACCCCTTGTCCAAGCACGCCCCCGGGGTTGCGCCAGTGGCACCCCAACTTGCCCCGGCCCGATGCCTGTGACCTAATAGTCCCATGGAAGCGGCTCTCCAGAAGCGTCTCACGGCATCCGAGTATCTCGTGATGGAACGTCTTGCTGAAACCAAGCGTGAATTTCTCGACGGCGAAGTTTTCAGCATGGCCGGAGGCACTCACAATCATAGCCAGGTGGCCTCGAACTGTCTGGGGAGTCTGTGGTCGGCCCTCCGCGGTCACCCCTGTCGTCCACTCAATTCGGACATGCGTCTCAAGATTGAGGGGACGGGGCTTTATGCCTATCCCGACCTTCAGGTGGTTTGCGGGGCGGCCCAGTTTGAAGATGACCGACTCGATACGCTCCTGAACCCCACGGTGATTATGGAGTTTCTTTCCCCCAGCACGGCCGGCTGGGATCGGGGCCAGAAATTCTGGCATTACCGCCACCTCGAATCCCTTCAGCAGTACGTGTTGATCTCCGCCGAACAGAGCCTGGTGGAAGTCTTCACCCGGCAACCGAACAGCGGTTGGTTGCTCGATACGTTCGAGGATCCCTCCGGCGCGGTGGAACTCGCTTCCGTCGGGTGCAAAATCTCCCTCGCGGACCTCTATCTCGGCGTCGAGTTCCCTCCCGGCCGACTCCGATAATTTTCCGGTCTCTCCCGATGCCTCCCTCGCACATTGCGCGAACTGGAAGGCGGTCAAGTTGGCTGGCCGACATGGATTCGAACCATGACTAAGGGCTTCAAAGACCCATGTGCTACCTTTACACCATCGGCCAACGGCCCGCGGAAACTATGCGCCGGTAATCTGGCGGCAACCGTAAACTGCGGATTGTTGCAACTCGGGAGGAACTCGCAATCGCTCTTTCGCGCCTCAACCACCGACAAAAACCCACGTGGAAACCGCCTTCTCGAGCCCAAACTTCAGCCCCAGGGCGGTCAGTGCATGCGGGGTAGGGACCTGCTGCTGCGGGTCCCCATATTCCTCCGAGACGCGTGGAAGACCCTGCCGGGCGGGACAGGGTGGAGTTAGATGGGTCCGCGCGGCAGCACGGCCCTGCCGCTTCGCGTATCCCCTGGTTGGAGGCTGGTTCTCCCCGCAGGTCTGGTGTTTGCTCCTCGCGTCGTCGGGATCCTTCCTGACCCCGCTTTCACCGTCATGACGCTTCCTCAGCTCGCCACCTTGGTCCGCCAGGGCAAAATTGACACGGTCTTGGTTGCCTTCCCCGACCCGTTCGGACGGCTCCTCGGGAAACGGTTTCAAGCCGACTTTTTTCTCAAGTCCGTCGCTAAGCATGGCACGCACGGCTGCAACTATCTGCTCACAGTCAATCTGGAGATGGATCCCCTTGAAGGATTTGCCGTCGCCAACTGGGACGCCGGGTTCGGCGATTTCGAGTTTTCACCCGACCTGTCAACCCTGCGACTCCTCCCCTGGCAGCCGGGATCGGCGATGGTCATTTGCGACTTCCGCAAAGACGATGGCGAACTCGTCGCCGAAGCCCCCCGCTCCGTACTCCGACATCAATTGGCCCGCCTGGAGTCGCGCGGCTGGACCTGCGCCTGTGCCAGTGAATTGGAGTTCTATCTGTTCAACCAAACCTACGAAGCCGCCTGCGCCGGTGGGTATCGGGACCTCCAACCCTCCAGCGACTACCGGATCGACTACCACCTCACGCAAACGACCCGAGATGAGGCCTTGATGCGCGCCATCCGCAACGGGATGACGGGTGCGGATATTCCGGTGGAGAGCAGCAAGGGCGAATGGAGTCGGGGCCAGCACGAGATCAACTTCACCTACTGTGCGCCGCTCGAAATGTGCGACCGCCACGTCCTGTTCAAACAAGGCGTGAAAGAGATCACCGCCCAGCATGGCAAGGCCGTTTCGTTCATGGCGAAGTATGCGCCCACGGAAGCTGGCAATTCCTGTCATCTGCACCTCAGCCTCTGGAAAGGCGGCCGAAACCTGTTTGCCGGGGACGGGAAAAAATCGGCCCACTCGCCGCTCTTCCGTCAATTCCTCGGCGGCTTGCTGAAATATTCTCCCGAGCTGTGCCTGTTCTACGCGCCGACGATCAACAGCTATAAGCGCTACCAGTCCGGCAGCTGGGCGCCCACCCGGATGGCGTGGGCCACCGACAATCGCACGACCGGATTCCGCATTGTGGGCCAAGGAAATTCGTTTCGTCCCGAGAACCGCATGCCGGGCGCCGACGCGAATCCTTACCTCGCATTTTCCGCGATGTTAGCGGCCGGATTGGCTGGGGTGGACGAAGGCCTCGATTGCGGCGAAGAGTACCGTGGGAATGCCTACATCGACCCCAAGCTCGACCGACTGCCCAGCTCCCTGCAGGAGGCCACGAGCCTGCTGGAGAAATCCGCGCTCGCCCGGACCGTGTTCAGCGATGCCGTGGTCGACTTCTACGTACAGCACGCCCGACTGGAGTACCAGGCCTTCAGCAACGCCGTAACCGACTGGGAAAAGAAGCGGTATTTCGAGCAAATCTAGATCAGTCCCTGCTGCGCCAGCCAGAGTCCGCGGAAGTATTTCATCACCCGCAGTCCATCGGTACTCTCCGGAATTTCAGCCAGCGTGTAGCCCCGGAACCCCCAAGCGGTCAGGTGCGCGAATAGCCGACGCCAGGGATACTCTTCCAGAAACAAATCACGCAGGTGGACCGAGACGATTCGGTCCTTCACCAATTCGAAATTAGCATCGAGACCCGCCCCCTCGAGATCGGTTGGGTTGGAGTTCCAGCAGACGCCCACGTTCGGGTGGCGCGCATGGTCCATGATGGTCTTGATGTGCGGGAGCAACGAGGTCCCGCTTCCGTGAACCTCCAGTCGAATCATCTGACCGTGATCCTGGGCGAACCGACCCAACTCCAGCAGCGACGCACCGATTTGTTCGAGCGTCTTTTCCACGGGCACTTCTTTGGGCAACCCGTTGGGGCGAACTTTGATGCCCGTGGCGCCCACCTCCTGCGCGAGGACGATATACTCCCGGGTAGCGGCCAGGTCGGCACGCAGTTTGGCGGGATCGGGCGTGTGGTAATCGAACGTGCTCCCCAGTCCCATCAATTCTACGGGTGAATCGGCAAATTGTTTCCGCACCTCGGCGCGCTGTTCTCGGTTGAGGAAAACCTCGACCCCGTGCTGGTGCGTGGTGCGGAGTTCCACGCCATCGAACTTCGCGGCGGCACAGTTCCGGATAACCGTCGGCAAATCCCAATCTTTGGCCAGATTGTAGCTCACCAAGCCCAGTTTGAGGGGAGATTGGGCCACCTTCGGAGGAGCCTCGGCGGCACGGCCACGGGTCAGATTGGCGCCGAAAACGGCTCCAATCAGAGGGGCAACAGGTAGAATCCCCAAGAATTCACGACGCGAGGAAGACATGCCCCGATGATTGGGAAGCCTCGTGAGATTGCAACGGGTAGACGCATTCGGCGGGCTCACTTCAACCTTCGAACCCTCATCGATTGTTGGGTCGCTCGGTTAAACCGCCGCCGCCTCCCCGCTACCTCGGTTCTTGGAAATAACCAACTCTCCCTTGCCTGGAAAACTGCACGGACAGAAACACGGAGGAATTGAGTCAGCGTCGAGGGGACGGTAGATTCCGTGGGTGAACTTTCGCGCGCGGGGTGTGTTCGCGCTTATTCTGGGGTCGTTCTTCGTATCGGGTGTCGCCGGTCTGGTTTACCAGGTCGTCTGGACCCGCTATTTAGCCTTGTTTCTGGGCCACACCAGCTACGCCGTCATTGCGGTTTTGGCCGCCTTCATGGGGGGACTCGCCCTGGGCAATGCCTGGCTGGGGGCAGTGGTGGATCGGATGCCCCGACCCCTGCTCTTCTATGCGGGCCTCGAATTGGGTATCGGCGTTTTTGCCGTGATTTTTCCCGCCTATTACGAACTGGTTCATCAAGGCTTTCTGGCCACCGTACGCGCGCTTGAACCGACCGGATTCCTTCGCCTGGCGCTCCAGTTCGTTTTTGCCAGTGTGACCATCCTGATTCCCACCGTTTTGATGGGTGCCACGTTGCCGGCCCTGACGCGGTTCGTAACCCGTTCGCTGGCCGAATTGCGCGGCAAAGTGGCGGCGTTGTACGCGATCAATAGCAGCGGTGCCGTGCTGGGTGTGGTGTTCGCGGACTGGTGGTGGATTCCCTCCTGGGGACTGGAAATGACCCTGTATTTGGGCGCGACCATGAGCCTGATGGTGGGACTGGTCGCCTTGGGAGCCAGTCGGGCGACCCAAGAAGGGACACTGGCACCGCGGACGGTGGCCACCCCGGCCGGAACGGTTGAAGAATTTACAGCCGGCCAATTGCGACTCGCCCTGATCGCCATCGGTGTCTCGGGTTTTGTGGCGATGTTGTACGAGATCGCTTGGACGCGCTTGCTGGCGCTGGCTCTCGGATCCAGCACGCATGCATATTCACTCATGCTGGCGACGTTCATCAGTGGAATCGCCGCCGGAGGTTGGCTGATCTACCGCTGGAAACGCCAAGCCCACACCCTCATTGCCTTCGGCCTGGCCGAACTCGCCCTGGCCGGAACGTTGTTCGTATCGTTGTGGTTTTACGACCTGTTGCCCTGGTGGTTCACCAAACTCGCTGGTCTGCTCGCGCGCGGACCCGCCGCCTACCCAGTGTATGAGCTGATGCAAGCGCTGGTGTGCTTCGGAGTGATGTTCCTCCCAGCCATGTGTCTGGGTACCACCCTCCCCTTAGTCAGTCGCGTCGCCACCGCCGAACTCGCCCGAACCGGCCGCTCTGTGGGTCGAGTGTTTGCCGTTAATACCCTGGGCACAGTTCTGGGTGCCATTCTGACCGGACTGGTTTTTCTGCCGCAGCTGGGTTTGGCCCACACCTTCGTTCTGGGAATCGCGCTCAATGCCCTCGTCGGCCTGGCCGTCGTGACCGGCACGAAACGCCGTGACTGGAGGCCGTGGACGGTCGGCGCACTGGTCATCGGGGTCGCTCTTTGGGGCGCTTCTCGGCTGGAACCTCGCTGGCAGAAAGCCTTCACGCTGGGCCTGTGGCGATCCAAACAGCCTCCGGCTACCCTCGCCGAGTATCGAACCCAGGTGAACCGAGTGGACTTACGATATCATCGGGACGGGGCCGGATCTTCCGTCGCGGTCATGGCCGGAATCATGAATGATGGACGGGAAACGCTCATCTTGCGGGTCAATGGCAAGACCGATGCCACCTCGGTCGGTGACCTAGCGACTCAAGTCTTGTTGGCCCAAATTCCCCTTTTGATGAAGCCGGAGGCCACCGAGGTCCTGGTAGTCGGTCTCGGCAGCGGTGTGACCGTGGGTTCCGCCCTGCGGCATCCCGGGATTAAGCGCGTGGATGTGGTCGAAATTTCTCCGGAAGTCATCGCAGCGGCCCGAGGTTTTTTCGGTCCGTTCAATGACCAAGCCCTGAACGATGCCCGGACGAAACTGACCCTGGATGATGCCAAGACGTTTCTCCAAACGACGCCACTGAAGTACGACGTGATCGTGACCGAACCGTCGAATCCCTGGATGGCCGGTGTGGCCGCGGTATTCAGTCATGAGTTTTACACCGACGTGCGCGCCCGCTTGAAAACGGGCGGCCTAGCCGCCCAATGGTTGCAGTCCTACGAATCAGACGACGCCACCGTGGATCTGGTGATTAACACCTTTAGCTCGGTCTTTCCGTATGTGGGTATCTGGCACCCCGGCGGCGGCGACATTGTTCTGCTCGGCTCGGTGGAAACTTTCCAACCCGACGTGGCGGCCATGGCCCGGCGCTTCGCGGTTCCTTCGGTTCGGAGCGATTTGGAACGGGTGGGCATCAAAGATTTCACCGCTGTGCTCAGCCTTGAGTTGATCCCATTCGGGGAGGGTTTGTTTGTGCCGGATCCGACCACGCCCATTCACAGTGACTTTCGACCGGTCTTGGAATATGCGGCCCAACGCGCCTTCTTTGCGCGAAACGAAGCCAACAAAATCTTCCTGATCTCGGAAGCACGCAGTCCACGGCCGCGATGGTTGCTGAACAATTATCTAGCTGGGCGCCCCCTCAACACCAACGAACTTAGGGCCGCGGCGGACCTCTTCCGCGCCTCCTCGATTCCCGAGCCGGAAGTATTTCGTTCGCAGATGCGCCGTTGGCTAGAAACGGAGCCCGGAGCGATCGAACCTGTTCGCCTGTTGGTCGCACTGGAGCGAAGTCTGGCGACACCCGATGCCGCCGCCGAAGTCGAAGCAGGCCTGCCGGGAATGGCCGATGCCCGGCAACGAGGGGATGTGAACCTGATGCGTGCCTACGCAGCCGCCTTGTTGGATCAGCATCGAACCCGCCGGACGGCCTATTTTCTTCCGCCGACGGAGGAACTCGAAAAGACCCTGCGCGGCCTGATCGAACTCGATCCGGCAAATCGTCGAGTCCACCGGGCGCGTTTGGCCGAAGTCCTGTGGGATCGACGCGATGATCCGCAATTTCTGGCCACGGCCCTGAAAGCCTTTTCGATGGAATCGCCCGACAACGGCCCGTACGACTTTTCCCTTGATCCACGGGCTCCCCGTTTGGTGATAGCCCGAATGTTGCTGGCCTTCGAGCAGCGAGGTGACTGGAAGACCTCGTTGCAGCTGATTCGCGAGTCCGTCCAAAAGGGGTTTGCCGGAGAAGAAGCCCCGATCCGCGAACCCGTATTGGAACATCATGCCCGGCGGATTCTCTCCAAAGCCGCCCCACCCGGAAGCCTCGAAACGGATACGCCATGAACCCGCCCCCGCAATTACTGGTCCGCACTCGCGAACTGCCCCCAGTCATGCTGGCTTCGCAATCCAGCCGGCGGGTCGAACTCTTGCGCGAGATTTTGGGGGACTTCGGGGTCACCCCCAGCTACGCCACCGAACTGAATGACGCTTCACTCGGGCCACGTCGACTCTGCGAAATCAATGCCCAGCGAAAGGCCTTTTCCGTCAGCGAACGTTTCCCCGACCAACTCGTTCTTGGAGCCGATACCCTGGTATTTCTGGATCAGGAGCCCCTGTCCAAACCCGCGGACACGGAGGAGGCTCGGAGGATGCTGGCGCGTCTTTCTGGACGCATTCATCAGGTCATCACCGGGGTTTGCCTGATTCAATCCAACACCGCCCGGATGCGGCTCTTCTCCGTGGTGACTTATGTGCGATTCCGCAATCTGACGCCGGAAGAAATTGAAGAATATCTGTCGCGGGTCAACGTGATGGACAAGGCGGGTTCCTACGCCCTGCAGGAAGAAGGTCACCGGTTAGTGGAAGCGGTGGAAGGATCCCGCAGCAATGTGATCGGATTACCAACCGAGGCGTTGCGTGCGGCCTTGAAGGAATGGTGATCAGCAAAAGCGGAACTTGGCGCGGCCCCGCCTGGCCGAGTTCACTTGAACCGTTGTCGGGCAAGGACAGCCCCGCCGGTGATGCCGGCATTATCACCGAGTTTTGACGCGACGATCTCAATGCCTTTGACGGTTCCGGGCATGGCATAATCCATGGCCGTTTCGATGATGATCGACATCATTTCATCCTGGAGGGCATCAATCACCCCGCCCCCGAGAACTACCGTTTCGGGATTAAGAATATTGAGCAGGTTGGCGACCGCGATGCCGGTATATTCGGCGGCGCTTTCGATGACCTTCTCGACGAGCTTGTCGCCCTTGCGGACTGCTTTGCGCAAATCACCACTTTTGAGGTCGTTCAACTCCGACCCGAGCATATCGGTGAGGATAGTTTTCTCCCCACCTTTGACCCGTTGCTGAATTTCGCGGAACAGGGCGGTCCGGCTGGCAAGGGCTTCGAAGCAACCGTTATTCCCGCACCCGCATTTCGGTCCACCGACCTGCAGGACCATGTGTCCAATTTCACCCGCCGCGCCGTTGAAACCCCGGTAAACTTTACCATCAATGATGATTCCGCCACCGACTCCGGTGCCCAAAAAAATTCCAAGCAAAGAGCGGGATCGACCCTTCAGTTCCAATTCATGAACGCCCAAGGCACAGGCGTTGCCATCGTTCTCCACGAACACCGGGATCTCGAGCTGCTTCTCCAACTCCTTCTTCAAGGGCGCCTCTTTCCATTGGAGGTTGGGGGCAAAAATCACCTCGCCGGTTTCGGGATCTACCGCCCCCGGCGCACCGATGCCGATCGCGCGAACCTGCTTAAGGTTCATATCTGCTTCGTCCACGGCGTCCCGGACACAGCGCGCCACCCGATCGACAATGGCGTCGAATCCACGGCTGGATTTGGTACTGAGTTTAGCCGACTGAAGAAGCTTGAGCTGGGAATTGAAGACGCCGGCCAGAATCTTGGTTCCACCAAGGTCGACACCGACGAAGAGATCGGGTTTTGCGGTCTCAGCCATGGCGAGATTCAACGGGTAGTTTTGGGTTTGGGCACTCCGGATTTGGGTTCGACTGCTCCCACCCCGAAATACCCGGTGAAGAGCGGAACGGCCACTCCGCCGACACGCTGCGGCAAAGGTTGGTCCCCGGAAATTCCAAAGTTGCGCAGCCGACGGATGGCGCCATTGCGCGTCTCTTCGATGATGATTTGGTAGGGAGTGCTGGTGAAGGAGGCCTCCGCCATAATGATGGAGGCCGAAGCATCGACGATCCGGAACATGGGCATTGATTTCGAGACGCCATTTGCGAGGCATAATCCGCCCAAAACCTCAGTCTTCCCGCCATCGGTAGTGGCCACCAGAATTCCCGGTCGTTCGGTGGTATACCCCATCAGCCAGGCGGTGCCCCCGCGATTGGCCAGCTTGAGTCCCTGAAACTGCTGGCTCCATTGCCGAGCCCATAAACTCTGCCCCGGCCCAAGTTCCCAGGGCATCACACTGGAGACGTCCTCCAGAAAGACACGGCCCTTCGATTTCCAGTCAAGGCTCACTCCGCTGCATTCCCGAAACACGATCCGCCGCTCCGCGGCCAGTTGCACTAGCGAATTCTTGACCCCCTCCACATCCAGACGTTCGAACCACACGGTGGGAGCCGCAGTGTCGCCCACCCGGAATGCCGGCTGTCCCGGAGGCGTCGCCACCACCAATTCAGCTTCGGTACCCACAATCCGCCGGACCTTCCCTCGAACCTCCACCGGATTGCGCAAATGCCAGGTCCCATTGGGCAGATAAATCGTGGTGGCTCCGGAATCCACCGCCTTCTGAAGCGCTTCGGAATCATCGCCAGCATCATCGGGCTTGCCTCCGAACTGAGCGGGACTGGCCCAATCGCTCAGCGGATCCAGCGGAGGTTCCGGCGTTTCTTCGATCGGCAGATTTAACGCGAAGGGTGGCGCCGGAAAGAGGGTGAACAGATCGTGCGATTGGTATTCCTGAACCGTGGGTCCCGGAGCGCCATCGGCATGGCCCGCCCGATTCTCAATAGCATTCGTGTACCCGGGGGTCGTGATATTTCGGGCCACCAAAATGCCGCGGTTGATCACGGCCGGTCCGGGGCGTTTAGCCGCCAACCCTTGGAAGCTGGAATCCAATACGGTCACAAACCCGATGGCATCGGTGTTTTGAATCGCCGGACCAGAATTCGTGCTCCGAAAATTACGCAACGTCAGTACCTGCCCACTGTTCCGTAGTCCCGTGAGCTTTTGTCCGGTAACCTCGATGTCCTCAAACGTGATGGAAAACACCGGGTTGGCTGCGCGAATCGCAGTGTCAAAGCCCCGAATACGGACGTTCTTTACGAGCAAAGGGCCGATCGCTTCACTGTGAGATAAATCAAGCCCCGTCGCTCCCTCGCCTCCTCCTCCAGCCACAATATCGACCTCCCGAATGCTACCCTGCTTATGGGCCAGAAACTGTACGCCCGTGGCGCCCGGATTCCCGATTCCGGTGTGCAAGGTCAGGTTGCGAACTGCATTGCGCCGATGGGATTCACCTTTGGCCCCGGTCCAGACCATAGCCTGCGGCTTTCCGGCGTTACCGAAGGCCGGCGAGTAATCCAGTAACTGAATAACGGCGCCCGCGCGGCTTTGCCCCTGCAGGATCGTTCGTCCCACGGTCTTCTGTGCCGAACCGCTCGGCCACCTCAGGGTTCCGGAAATGCGGTACGTCCCATTTGGCAAATAAATGATTCGGTTGCGGTCCCCGTTCTCCAGCAGCGCTTGCTGCAGTGCCTCCGTGTCATCCGTCAACCCGTCGCCCTTAGCAAAATAGGGCGAACGCCGGACATCAATCACCCCGGCATCGGGCGGAAAGACAATGTCTTCGGCCGATAAGCGGGTGAGCGCGCAGACAAACGCGAGCAGGAGCCAGTCCCAGGGCGTAAGGCGGCGGATCAACCTCGAATTCGCAACAGCGACGATGCCGATACGATACGCAGGCCACTGCCTGAAGCCAGCGTTTTGCCACGCAACCGACAGGTTCTTCAGCGCTGGATTCAAGGCCAGGCCGGCGAAACCACCTGGTAGAACCGAACCGGATCCGGCGATTCGAAGGGAACCTCGATCACCTGCCCACCCGCACCCACCGGAACATCGCGAACTTTTGTCCAATCTCCCCCCTCTAACCGCGCACGAATCAGAACGGAATAACTACGACCCGATTCCGTCGTAAATCGAAGACCCGGAGTCCGCCCACTCACCACGGATACTGCGGGCGGTACCGCCGAATCAGGAGCCACCGTGACCGTAATCTCGTCGGCGGCCAGGAGCACGCCATCGTTGACTTCAAACCGTAGAACGTAACTTCCCGGCTCAGAGAAATTGGCCGTGGTTTGCGGCAATCCAGGATTAGCGAAGAGGACTGTCCCCAGACCCGTGACCTTGGTCCATGAGAAGATCGGCGAACCCGGCGGCGCCGGGAGTCCGTCGTCCGTAAACGTTCCCCGGAGCAGCGTCCAAACACCTGCGACGGCGTTCAGATCGGTTCCCGCCGCGGCCGTAGGACCGGAATTGACCGGCAATTGACGTCCCGTCAGCGCCAAATCGAAGCTCGTATCCGAGGACGAACCGCTGCTCTGGTGCAATTCCACCGCAATGATATTGGGGCCCTCGCGCAGGGCGCCGCGGTCAATCGGCAACTCCAGGAAGAGGGATTCATCCCCTCCACCCACCGCCGAGTTGGCCAACGATTGGAACGTGATCGCGGACTCCGGAAGATTGTTCCGCACCACTTCCGTGTCATTCAGATACACTATCGCACCGTCGTCGCGCAGCAGACGAACCATCAGGTCAGTCACACTCGAAATTCCCACCACCGTCACCGAGGTCCGAAAATAGGTGGTGATGTATTTATTGTTCGAATCCGGACCCGATCGAATAACGGTCGTTTCGTCCCCATCGCCATAACCAAACTGCGCTTTCCCCGAGGACCAGGATGCATCGTTGTAGTTGGGAGCACGCCAGGCGGTGCCCAGGTTCTGACCCAAATCATGGAAGCGCCAGGTGGAACCGGCCGGCAGAAAGCTCACCTCACCGGTCGTCCGGGAAGTCTGGATGATCACCTCATCGAACGCGGAACGTTCCCCATCGGAAACCGTCACCCGCAGGGTAAATATCCCCTGGCCGGGCAACTGAACCGTCGTCGCGGCCGCCTGCGCATTGCCAAAGACGGCCCCGACCGGTCCCCCCACCTGTGTCCATTGATATTGCAGCGGGCCGCCCGGTTGACCGTCATCCGTCGCCGTCGCGGAAAGGGAAGCGGTCCAAGGAAACTGCGCTGCCGTCCATTGCTGATCTTCACCAGCCAGAGGCCGGGGAGCTCGATTCACCGAGTTCTCCAGGCCGGGCGAAGGACCCGCCACCGCCGCCCGCCAGTTTGCCGGATCATCGGCGAAACGGTCCGCCTGGATCCGTTCGAGCGAGGCTCCGGAACCGGCCGCCGCCGCCGGCCATGGGGCGCGCTCTAAATACTGCACTTCCTCGACGGTAATGTAAGGAACCACGATTGACACCGTTCCCACCTGATTGGTGACCCAGTCCGGTGAGTCGGGACGCTGCAATTCGAGGCGTTCGCCCGTATCGCTCAGGTTGCCAGTGGCCGGGCCAAACACCAGAACGCTGTCCGGAACGCTCCATTTAAGGCGAAACAAGGTGGGATCACCGGTCGTCACCACCGCCAAGCCCTCGGCGGGCAAGGTCACTCCCTCAGGGAACGAAAATCCCAAACCAGAAATCCGCCAGGTGTTCGTCGACGCCGCCGGATCGAACAAGGGGAGCGGAGAACCCGAAGTGTTCTTCAATTCGACAAATTCGACCTCACCCGGAAACGGATCATAGGCAAATTCATTGATGACCAGCGGTCCCACCCGCGGCCCCGTGTTGAGGTTCGCGAGAGTCAGTTCCCGTTGCGGCGGAAACTGCACCTCCCCGACCGAGTTGGTGTATCGACCAAAGCTGACCCCACTGGCGGCAGCCCCAAAGCCAAACCCATCGCTGTGTCCCGTCAGATTTCGCACGGCATCGGCACTGAACAAGAACACCGCATCCCCGTGGGAGCTAAAGCTAAAAGCACCCGGAAGGCCGGGCCAATTGAAGTCCTCTTCCGTGAGCACGACGTATCCGTACGCGGGAATCGTCACCGTGTCCGCCAGACGGAATTTCTTCGGTTCATTCCGATCATCGGTCAGGAACCAGCCCGCCAGCGGGACGGCGAGCGCGGTGGGATTGTAAAGTTCCACCGCGTCCAACACGGGAAAATCCGTGTGGGAGAGCAGTTCGTTGATCTGGATCGGCGCCACCAGCCCAGCCGGATCATCGCGTCCCGGTGATCCACCTAATTCCCTTGAAGCCCGCCAATTGGACGCCTCACTCGGGTTGGGATTAACATTGGGATTACGTGTAACGAGGGAGAACCCATCGCCATCGGCCGCCACCGGCCAGGGAGCCGTGTCGCTCCAGGTGAAATCTGAAAGCACGGCCCCGGCCGCGTGAATCAAAGTCACACGCTCGCCCGTGTTGGCCAGTTTGCCAGAGAAAACACCGAACACGGGCACCCCGGGGTAGCGATTCGTAAACGTCAATTCCTGACTCGCCAAAACTACGAATTTCCCCGGCGCAAGACGGGTTCCATGGGGAAAGGTGAACCGAACTCCATTGGTGAAACTGAGTCCGCCCAGGTCACGCTCCGCGCCCCCCACATTCTTCAGCTCTATGAACTCCAAGTCCTCACCGTCGACCCCCTCAGCGTCCGGCGGATGATACATCAGCTCGGTGATCAACACATCCGTCCACGTTTGAATGAGCACGAACTCAGTCTCGTTCAGCGCGCTCCACACGTTGTTGGCGGAGCGAACTCGAGCCTTGAGAGTCGTATTCTCCGTCAGCAGTACCGGACTCGAATACAGGCGCGCCGTGGGTGCCACCTCACCGCCCGGCAGCCGGGGATCCGTATCATCAGTCGTGTAGTAAATCGAGCCGATGGGAGCGGTCACCCCGATCTGAGTTCCGGCCGGAAAAGATCCGCCCTGCTGACTGAACGTCGGGGCCACCACTGCGGGGTACCAACCCTTGGAACGAAATTGAGTCAACACGGTAGCCGAACGCTGAGAGAAATAGCTGTTCTGAATCCGGTTCACTTCGGAGAGCCACTCCGCGTTACGGGTGAAGGGAGCGGTGCGCTTGGAATCGCCCCAGCGAGCGGATTCCAACACCACTGCGGAGTACAGTTCATTGGTCCGCCGAGCCACCCGGGCGCGGTTCTCGGTCGGGGTCAAAGGACCATTATTGAAGAACGCGCGGTTGATCCGATCGGCCACCCGCAGCCGAAACTCCGGATTGCTAGCCAACTGTTGGAAGAAATACTGGGGATTGCTCTTGGAGACACCGGTACTGCCCGCCGGGAATGGGCCGGTCCGATTCTCATCAACGTTCAAGAGCGTGTGCTCCGCATCGTGGGCAAAGAATTTGAACCCGCCCGAGTTCCCCGTGCGATCGCGCATTCCGTAAAAATTGTTAGGGGATCCTTCACCAAGAAACCACGAGATGGGCGCATCCAGATTCCCTCCGAAAAAGATCACCAACTGGTAGTCGATGAGGTTGTTGACATCGAGCAGCGGTGGATAGGCCGGGTTAATCGTTCCATCCGGATTTCTGCCTTGCAGTCGTTGGTAGGTTGCCTCGGTGACCGGGGTGGTGCGGAGGGACGTATAAAGGCTGTTCCAGGCCGCTAATGTGCCATCCGTCGGACCGATCACGTAAGGACCGGCCTCCACTTTGACCACATCAAAGTCCTCCTTGCGCCCGCCGAAATAGGTTTCTCCGTAACTGGCTTCAGGACGTTCACAGGTGTTAAAAATGCCCCAATACTGTCCGTTGATAAACAAGTGGTAGAAGTTTCCCCGTTCCGCCTGGTGCCCCAGTTCCAACTGGGTGTCCCGGGAAAACTGGTCTCGGAAAAACACGCCTCGTCCGTCTCCCTGAAAGCTCCACGAGTAGTTCTGAAAGGTCCGGAGATCGATATTGTCAAACGTGTCCGCACCCTCATCCCCGAAGAGCGGATAACGCAGCTTGGGCACCCCATATTCTTCCCGGAAAAACAGGCGCAACGCATGTTTTGGATTGTCCGTACTGCGGGAAAAACCGCCGCGGATCCGCACGCCGCAATTGACCTGAAAGCCATCCAACCCGTTGGGATTGATCAATTCAATGGACGCGGGACGTTCCCAGTCGCGACCGTCATTTCCTGGATTGGCGTAAATGCCGGTGAACGGATCGAATAGGTTCTTCAAATCGGTCACCAGAACGAAGGAAGGCAGTGACTTCAGGGCGGGATCCAACTCGTTTTTGTAAGTCGCAGAGTTCACCACGTCGGGATCCATGCCGTAATTGACCACATTGTTACCCCACGAAGTCGGCCAGCCCGGAGGAGCCTGCCCCGTAGGCGACTGTTTGAAGATATCCGCCGGAAAGAGATAAGTCTGAGTATCGACACCGGAAGCTTGAAAACCGGTCTTGAAAGCGGCGGCCCGGATAACCTTGGTGCCGGCAATCGGAATCGGTCCGGCATAGATCAGTCCGGAACTGACCGTCGGAGGCGCTCCGTTGGTGGTGTACCGAATGGTGGCGCCCTCAGTCGCGCAGGTGATTACCAAATTAAACGATTGTTCGTAGAATCCGCGATCGTGGCTGAACTTGGTGTCGGCCACGAAATCAGCGAACCCCGCGCCGTTCGCCGCCCGGGGCGTGGGCGGATTGAAAAACCGCAACTGACCTCCACTCAGACCGTAAGACACATCGGGCTGCTGGGCAGGATACTCGGGCGCAAACTCGGTCGCGGGCCGGTTCGAGTCGGGCGGGAAAAGGGCCAGATACTCACCGCCCGCGTTGAGGCTGAAATTGGCATGCAATTCAGTACCGGCCACCGTCCGATCCTTCCCCGAGGCAAACACCAGCAGGTACGCACCGGCTGTTAAATTGGTGGCCGGCAAAGTCCAGCGAGTGGGTTGCGCCGGATCATCAGTTAAAGTCCACCCTTCCAGATTCAGGACCGAGGCTCCCGTATTCCGGAGCTCGATCCAGTCCGAATATTCTCCGTCCCGATCCGCAAGGTTGCGGCTATTGCTCGCCAGAAACTCATTAATCACCAACTGGGCTCGCACTGGTAGGGACAGAAGAACGGCGGCGAGCAGAGCGCGGGATAACCAAGATAAAGACGACATACACGGAATTATACCGCGAAGTGAGCAGACAATGGGCCGCCCGGCAACCGAAGCTCACGAAATCCTCCAGCGTCAGCTCAGCGCCTGGTTTATAACTCCACTTTTTACCCCTTTGAATCGGCCGCCAGACGCCGCAAGTAGTCCCACGAGTAGATTCCAGTCCCGTGTCCATCGCCCCATCGGGGCTGGAAACCATATCCACCGACCAAGGAACTCTGAACCAGAGCGAACGCTCCCGGACCATAGGGTCGGGTCGGCGGACGGTGCACCTTGCCCATGACGTCCTGCTCGCCCATGCACGAGGCGCAAGGACAGCCCCGTCGAAGCGTTTCGAGGGGAATAAAATCCTCCTGGCCATCGGGCCATTTGAGGGCGAGTTCCGTACCTATTTGCGTCAACTCAACGGGCTGCATGCCCACACAATGCCGAGGGACAGGTACATGTCCACTCTCGGGCAGAACTGAAAAGAAGAGGGAGGATGGGCGCGATTCGCACAGTGCGTTCCGCGCTAAGGCGGCTGCGTTGGATGACCTAGCCTAGTCCCCACCGTGGCTGTATAACGATCATCCGCCCGGCCGTTGGAGCTTTGCCGGGGGAGCGAAGTGGCCGCGCCCATCCTCCGAAAGTGTCGTCACACGGTTAATCGGACCAATCAACCAACCAACTTGGGCGATCCAAGGACGACAAAATGGGATGTAATTTTGGGATATGAATACCTGGAATATGGATGGCAGAGCAACTGCAGTGAGTGCTGCAAGAATCAGGTTCAGGTTTTTGGGTTGTTTGGCCCCCTCGCAACTCAACCAGACCCTATTCTTTCGAAGTAGTGTCTGATTAAAGAGTCCTCGCGGGAACTGATTCCTATTCTTCGAAAGCGCCGATGGTGTCCAGATTTTTTAATGGAATTCTCGAAATAAACCCAACGATCCCACGGAA
>Ga0209591_10002024_pt1 | contig 24616 bp, 19 predicted proteins | sample MAT01_FD_187207 | JGI IMG/M metagenome (GOLD analysis project Ga0209591, IMG submission 187207) | Freshwater microbial communities from Lake Fryxell liftoff mats and glacier meltwater in Antarctica - MAT-01 (SPAdes) (version 2) | ecosystem: Environmental > Aquatic > Freshwater > Ice > Liftoff... | reverse complement strand
AAGTGTGGGCATGAAAAAGATTGAAAGAAATATTCTATTGCATTCGGACGGCAAATTGAATATTGAGATGGTGGAGGATGTATTACCCTTGAAAGAGGTAGTGGTTGAATCTGAGCGCGACCAAAGTGTATTAGGATTGCAGATGGGTTTTGAAAAAATTGACATTAAAACGATGAAACAAATTCCAGTTGCCTTGGGCGAAGTGGATATTTTAAAAGCAGTGCTTACTTTACCCGGTGTACAATCTGTGGGTGAGGCAACTGTTGGCTTCAATGTGCGAGGTGGAGCAACCGATCAAAACCTTATACTGTTTAATGATGCAACCATTTACAATCCTTCGCATCTGTTTGGATTCTTTTCTGCTTTCAATGCCGATCTTTTAAAAAATGTAGAGCTTTATAAAAGTGGTATCCCTGCAGAGTATGGAGGAAGGATTTCGTCTGTATTGGATATTAGTGGACGCGAAGGGAATAAACGTAAATGGGTTGGCTCTGGTGGAATAAGTCCAATTACGGGGCGCTTTGCTTTGGAAGGACCAATTGTAAAAGATAAGAGTTCGTTTTTAATTGGGGGCAGATCTACATATTCAGATTGGCTGTTGAACCAAATCCCTAACTCAAATTTTAAAAATAGTGAAGCCGCTTTCTATGATTTGAATTTGATTATCAGTCATGAAGTAAATAATAAAAATAATTTATATGTCTCGGGGTATCTGAGCAAGGATAAATTTAAACTTCAAAATGATACTGCGTATAGCTACAATAATCAGGCTGCCTCGGTAAAGTGGCGTCATATTTTCAACAACAAACTTATTGGTACTCTAACAACCAGCTTTAGTGGTTACAATTATTCCATTGATAGTGATAATAACCCTAGCAATGCATTTAAACTTGACTACTCAATAAAACAAGTACAAGCCAAAGCTGATTTTACTTATTTCTTGAATTCAAAACATACCCTCAATATTGGTTTGAGTGCTATTAACTATAAACTCTCCCCTGGATCGCTCAATCCAATAGGTAATGAATCGCTAATCGTTTCTGACATTTTACAACAAGAACAAGCGGTTGAATCAGCACTCTATGTTGGCAATAATTTTGAAGTAAATCCACGGCTTTCAATTTACGGAGGCGTGCGCTATTCCTTATTTCGAAATATTGGACCCCGTAGCCTGTTCATTTACCAGTCTGGAAGCCCCAAGGATTTAAGCAACATTATAGACACAGTTTCATTTTCTTCAGGCCAAAAAATATCTAACTCTGGTGGTCCTGAGGTTAGGATTTCTGCACGCTATAGCCTCTCAAACAACACCTCATTAAAAGTAAGCTATAACCGACTACGGCAATACATACAAATGTTATCCAACACAACCGCAATAGCTCCTGCTGATATTTGGAAACTTAGCGATCCGTACATTAAGCCGTTGATTGGAGATCAGGTTTCGCTTGGTTACTATCACAACTTAAGAACACGATCAATTGAGTTTTCTATTGAGGCTTACTATAAAATCATGCATAATTTTTTGGATTATAAAGGTGGCGCTGAGTTGATCTTAAATCACCACATAGAAACTGATGTGCTGAATGCTGAAGGCAAGGCGTATGGTATTGAGCTTCTATTAAAAAAGAACAGCGGCAAATTGAACGGTTGGTTCAGTTACACATATTCCCGTTCGCTTCTAAAAACGGTCGGTATTTCGGATAGCGAAACCATCAATAGAGGTGAATATTATCCAAGCAATTATGATAAACCGCATGCATTCAACTTTATTAGTAATTACAAATTCAATAGAAGAGCAAGCATTTCACTTACTTTCGTCTATAGCACCGGGCGCCCGATCACCTTACCATTAGCTAAATATACTGCAGAAGGTTCGGACCGGCTATTATATTCAGACAGAAATCAATATAGAATTCCTGATTATCTGCGGTCAGATATATCTTTAAATCTTGAAGGAAACCATAAAATAAAAAAATTGGCACATAGTTCTTGGAGCTTAGGTGTTTATAACCTTACGGGAAGAAGAAACGCCTATTCTGTTTACTTTACCTCCGAGAACGGAGAAATTAAAGGCTATAAACTCTCCATATTTGGCAGTGCTATCCCAACGCTTACTTACAATTTTAGATTCTGATTGATGAAACGTTTTGCCATCATACTAATTTTATCAGGTGCTTGTATTGACCCCTACAATCCCCCTGAGATAGGACAAGGAGGAGCAGTATTGGTAATTGATGGTTTTATAAATGTTCAGGGCGAAAGCATAATCACCTTAAGTAGATCTCAAAGTCTTTCCGACAACAATTCGCCACAACCCGAAACTGGAGCTGCCGTCTGGGTTGAGAGTGAGACAGGAACAAATATATTTCTTACTGAAAGTATATTGGGTAAATACATATTACCTCAGCAATCTTTTCAAGAAAGTAACTATCGCCTCCGTATACAAACCGACAATTTTAATGAATATGTATCGGAATATGAGGCGGTAAAATTAAGCCCGAAAATTGATAGTGTAACGTGGAGTCTTACCTCTGATCTGGGTGTGCAGATAAATGTTTCTACTCATGATTTTGAAAATCGGGAAGGATATTACCGATGGGTATTTGATGAAACGTGGCTATATACATCTGCCTTTCCATCTGCTTACATCTACAACTATGAAACAAAGAAGATAGATCTCCGTCCTAAAAACATATGGTATTGTTATAGAATTGACAAAAATAATAACATCCTTATTAAATCTACTACTAGGTCAAGCGATAATGTCGTCACTAGGTTTCCATTAAAAAAAATCAATCAGAACTCCGAGCGGATGCGATATAAATACAGTATCCTAGTAACACAATATTCAATCACAAAAGAAGCTTTTGACTATTGGAAGCAATTAAAAAAAACTACCGAAGAAATAGGAACGTTATTCGGCCCACTTCCATCTCAATTAACAGGAAACTTCTCATCTATTCAAAACCCTAAAGAATTGGTTATTGGCTTCTTTTCGATAGGTTCAGTGGCAGAGAATAGAATATTCATTGAATCGAAGGAGTTGGTTGCGGCCGCACAATATGATACACCCTATCGGAATTGTGAACTATTTAGCCTACTCTTACCTGACGTTCCGGATGATATTGGCACGCTAATCGTTTCTGACATTCTAAGCCCTAACGGACCCAATATAATTGGCTACACCTATGCTGCCGAACAATGTGTTGATTGCCGGCTTACAGGTGGCACCCTAACCAAACCTGATTTCTGGGAGTGATGAACTATAAGCAAGTATTCTTTCTTTTAATTTTTACTTCACTTTCATTTTTTGTTGAAGCTCAGCTAGCCCTTACTCAATTTATAAAAAAAACGAATGAACTAAATTCATCCAACTTACAGGAAAAAGTATTCGTTCACCTCGATCGCACTTTCTACCTAACAGGTGAGACAGCTTGGATTAAAATTTATTTAGTTGATGGATACATTCATTATCTAACCACAAGTAGTTCCGTGGTTTATGTAGAAATAGTTGATGCTGATAAAAATTCAATTATTCAAACGAAAGTTGAGTTAAAACACGGTCTTGGAAATGGTTCGTTTACCATACCGGCCGAAGTGAATTCGGGCAACTACTTGATTCGCGCTTATACAAACTGGATGAAAAACTTTAGCTCTGATTTTTACTATCAGCAAAATATAACGATCATCAACCCTTTTAGAAGTTTCCTTGAAAAACCTATTGCCTCAACGCCACCGCTAGATATTCAGTTTTTCCCAGAAGGAGGGCAATTGGTTGATGGAATTAAAAGTAAAATTGCTTGTCGCGTAGTCAATGAAAATGGTATTGGTATCAATTATACCGGCTTTATTATTTCATTGCGAGGTGATACAGTTGCGCGTTTCAATCCGCTAAAATCAGGTATTGGCAACTTCAATTTTACACCCGATAAGGCGGAACAGTATAAAGTTATTATTCGAGCTAACGATGTAACAACTGAGAGGCAGTTTCCTACCATTGAGGGGAGCGGTTTTGTAATCCATGTGGTCGATACACTGAGGGACAAATTACGTATTAAAGTCAAAAGCAAAGGCCGGGACGGAGGCATCCAAATTTTCTTTATCGCTCATACACGCCAAATTATTAAAATTGCGACAGCCTATACATTGAAAAACGGAGCAATGGATTTTGTGATTTCTAAGGATGATTTGGGTGAAGGAATCTCACACCTAACAATTTTTAACTCAGATTTAAAACCAATTTGCGAACGACTTGTTTTTATCTACCCAAAAAGGAACGGGTTAATAAAAATCAGCTCCGACAGTCAAACTTATTCAACACGCAACAAAATTACTCTTTCTGTTTCACAGGCTATCACCGTAACCGATTCGGCAAATCTTTCGCTGTCCGTTTTCATGAGCGATACGTTAGAACAAAACAATTCCAATATCCTCAGTTCGCTATTACTATCTAGTGATTTGAAAGGAAATATTGAAAACCCGGCCTATTATTTTTCTGATGATGTCAATGCATCGTACGCTATTGACAATCTCATGCTTACCCATGGATGGAGTAGATTTATATGGGCAGACGTTGAAAAGCAAAGTAAGTCTATCGAATTTTTACCGGAACTAAGAGGTCATTTAATAATAGGAAAACTTAAAAACAAACTAACTGATAAGCCTGTGGCCGATGAAGAAATCTATCTATCTTATCCCGATAACGCTATTCAGTTTTATGGGGGCAATACGGATGCAACGGGTAGTTTTTTAGTTGAAACAAAAAAAATTTACGGAAAGAAAAAAATTATCATCCAATCATCTCAACCCGATAGCTTAGTGTACATTGAGCTAAACTCACCTTTCTCGACCCTCTTTTCAGCAACCCAAATTCCAAAGATCGATCTACCCTCAACCGCTGCAAAGCAGTTAACAACACGTAGTATTTCCATGCAGGTGCAAGACGCTTATAGCAAGGGAACCAATTACGCTCAAACCATTGATAATTCTACATTTTATGGTAAACCATTCGAAAGCTATACGCTGGATGATTATACTCGGTTTCCTGTAATGGAGGAGGTTATTCGTGAATACGTAAAAGGTATTCGATTAAGAAAAAAAGAGAATAATTTTATTTTTCGGTTAAATGATGTTCCCGGAGGCTCAGTATTTAAAAATGATCCACTTGTTCTATTAGATGGAGTTCCTATTACCCCAACCCATCGAATTATGCTAATGGATCCACTAAAAATAAAAAGCATTGATGTAATGACAACAAAATACTATCTTGGATCATTGTCATTTGATGGAATTGTGAGTTTCAAAACTTATGACGGAGATTTGGGAGGATTTGAATTAAATTCAAAGACTTTCTCATTTGATTACGAAGGTCTACAAGCACAAAAAGAATTCTTCTCGCCCATGTATGAAACAACCTTGCAGAAAGAAAGCAGACTGCCAGACGCAAGGTTGCTCCTATACTGGTCTCCAACCATCACACTTACAAATAATGAAAAGACAATAGAATTTTTTTCATCCGATCAGCCTGGAATGTATAAAGCCATCATTCAGGGAATTTCTCAAACCGGGCAACCCGTTGTTGAGCAATGTTCTTTCATTGTTAAACTACCTCAATAAATTTTTAAAAAGTTTAATCGCCCTGAAATAAATAGTGCTGGCTACTTTGCATCCTCATAGTTAATTATTTAATCGTAAAAACATTAATCCGAGTGTCACCCTCCCGCATTGCTGTTAAGCTTGTCTTTTTTATAAATGGATTTGTTCATGCAAATCTTGCTTCTCGCTTCCCACATGTTCAGGAAATATTTTCAATAGATAATGGCACATTAGGATTTGTTTTGCTCTCCTCCTCATTAGGTGCATTGATCGCTATGCCCTTTACAGGATGGCTCATCATCCGAAACGGCAGTCGAAAAATTGGAATCATCTCTGTTTTTGCTTATTGCATCTTTGTACCACTTGTTCCACTTATGCCCGGGCTAGCGGGTCTGTTGACTATTTTCTTTGTGATGGGATTAACCGCTGGCATGTTGGATGTCTCCATGAACTCACAAGCTGTTATGGTAGAACAGCAACATGGTAAACCCATCATGACTTCCTTTCATGCATTGTTTAGCATTGGCATGGTGGCCGGTGCCGGATGTGGCGCCTTGTTCATAAAACTAGACACCACCCTGTTTACACACTTAAACATCATCATTGCATTAAGTCTTGCAGGAGCTGTATGGGCGCGATACAATCTAATCCATGATAAGCCAGCAGAAAAAAAGACAGGCGAACCAGCCTTTCGTTTGCCGAACGCTGCTATGGTAAGTATTGGCGTGATTGCCTTTTGTTGCATGCTGGGTGAAGGTGCCATGGCCGATTGGAGCACCAACTACATGGAAAATATCGCACAAGCTAGTAAAGCATTAGCGCCTATTGGTTTATCAGCATTCGCCTTAGCCATGACCATAGGCAGAATTTTTGGAGACTCTGCGCGCGCCCGCTTTGGTGATAGAAAATTAATGATGATTTGTGGGTTGATAGCAACGATTGGGATTGTCTTTACGATGACCTTTATCAATCCCTATGCCGTAATTCTTGGTTTGTTTATTACAGGCATCGGTCTTTCCTCTATTGTGCCCATTGCTTATAGCATCGCTGGCAATACAAAAGATTTACCACCCGGAGTTGGGCTTGCTATGGTAACGACCGTAGGATATTCAGGATTTCTATTCGGCCCACCGTTGATCGGCTTGATTGCCGATTGGCAGTCGTTGCGAATCGCATTGGGGTTAGTCGCCTTCCTTTTTGTTGCGATGACGTTACTAAGCGCACGATATAAAACTTAACTTTGATCCTAGAAATACAACCTATAGAATACGGATGGAAAGTAGCTTTTTTTTGAACTCCTTTCCCAAGCTGCATAAGGCTTCATAAACCTTTATGACTTTGAGTCTTAATGCGTAAAATTTTAGCGTTTTTTGCGACACAAAGCCTAACAACACGAGGACTAATTCCGCCAACTTTATTATCTTCAAATTCATTTAACTCATTAAATATGAAATCCACGTTTCTAGCCCTAATACTTATGCTATCAATTCAGGCACTTGCGCAAACTGACGAAGGTATGCTTGACCTGAAGAAGCATAAAATCGTGATGCAGTTCACTAACAGTGATTCCGTTTCGCAGGCTTCGGTGGTGGGGCAGGTAAAAAATATTCGTACTGCCTGGCCCAATGCACAAATTGAAGTGGTGTGCCACGGTGGCGGACTCGATCTTTTACAAACATCCAAATCAAAAGCGGCCGCGGAAGTAGCTGAATGGAGCGGCAAGGGAGTTGTGTTTGCTGCCTGTGGCAACACAATGAAACGGAGAAATGTTAAGAAGGAAGATTTATTGCCAACTGCTACGGTCGTTCCCTCTGCTATGATAGAACTTACATTAAAGCAAGAAAAGGGTTGGGCTTACGTGAAGGGTGCGCATTAAAAGATGATGTCTGAACAATAAAACAGTGCTACCCATGAACCACAAAGCCAAATCCATTCGTCCTTTCATCGGATCCAAAGACTTTACCGTATCACAAAACTTTTACCGCGATCTGGGTTTTGAAGAGAATACTATAAGCACCAATATGTCTTACTTCAGAACGGAAGCCTTCGGGTTTTACCTGCAAGACGCTTATGTAAAAGATTGGATTGATAACACCATGATTTTTATGGAAGTGGATGATGTCACTCGTTTTTGGAATGAACTTATCACGTTAGACCTAACTACCAAATATAAAGATGTAAAACTGGTACCCATCCGCACGCTTGACTGGGGTAGTGAATGCTTCGTGCACGACCCCTGCGGAGTACTTTGGCACGTTGGAGAGTTTTTCATTAAGTAATCAACTAGTTAATTCTTGATCGTTAAATACCCACTAAGCTCTTCACGCCACTGCGCAAAGCACTACTTTCCAGTCCAACCTGGACCACGAACTACACGGCCAGGAGTTGCACCTGTATGTTCTCCATTTTCCAAAACCTGCGTTCCATTTACAAACACATGCACCATGCCCGTACTATATTGATGCGGCTTTTCAAACGTTGCGTGATCTTGAATTTTTGCCGGATCAAAAATTGCCAGATCAGCATAGTAACCGGATTGAAGTAAGCCCCGTTTTTTTATTTTCAAATTAGTTGCCGGAAGAGAAGTAAGCTTACGAATAGCTTCCTCTAGTGGAATCACTTTTTCATCACGCACGTATTTGCCTAGCAATCGGGTAAAGTTGCCGTAGGCACGTGGATGATCTTTATATTTCAGAAACATACCCGCTGCTGTGGGCGATCCGGCATCCGATCCAAAACTTACGTACGTCAAACCAATCTGGCGTTTAATATTTTCTTCGTTCATCAAAAAGTAAGCCGTCTCAACCCGTGTGCTATCGGTTATTACCAAGTCCATGGCTGTTTCTTCAGGCGATTTGCCATGAATGTTTGCTACTTCGCCCAACGTTTTTCCTGCGTATTGCTTCAATGAATCGTTTGTGAAGCCCAATAATAGAACCCGATCCGGATCGCCAGCATTCAATAATAGATTCTCCCATTTGTCTGTAGGTGTTCTCATCTCTAATAATACCTTTTTTCGGATTGCCGGATCCTTCAATCGTTTTATCCAGTCTTTTATTCCCCCTTCCTGAACCCAGGGCGGCATGGTGGCATCTAACCCTGTTGCTCCGGCCGTGTATGTGTACATATCGGCCGTTATGCGTAGGCCAGACTCATTGGCTTTATCTATTTTGGCAATCACTGAATCCAACTTTCCCCAGTTTTCTTTACCCCCCAATTTTAAATGATAAATTTCTGCGGGCAGTTTTGCTTCGCGGGCAATGCGTATGGTTTCATCGATCGCATTCAGAATATTGTTTCCCTCACTGCGCATGTGCGAAATATACATGCCTCCATATGGGGCAGCTACTTTACTAAGTTCAATGAGTTCTTCCGTAGTTGCATAATTGTCGGGCGCATAGATCAACGCAGTAGTTGTTCCCATTGCTCCTTCCTCCATAGCTTGCTTAACAAGAGCCTTCATGCGCTCAAGTTCTTCTGGGTTTGGAGCACGATTTTCATAACCTAATTCATGTATTCGGATTGTATTTGCGCCCACAAAAGAAGCAACATTAGGAGACACGCCTCTTCGCTCCAACGACTTCAGGTATTCGCCCAGGGTAGTCCAATCAATATCGAACCTCCAGTCGGGGTTGCGTTTCATCTGATCTCGATAATCAGACTTCATTTTTTCATTCAAGGGCCCCATAGAGCCTTCACCCAATACCTCCAAAGTAATTCCCTGCCGGATGTCTGACTGAGAGTTGCCATCAATAAGCAAAGAGACTTCGGCATGGCTCATCATATTAATAAAGCCCGGGGCAACAGCTAACCCGTGTGCATCAATTTCTTTGTCACCAACTGCTTTCGATAGATCACCAATAAATGCTACCGTATCAGCATTGATACCTATATCGGTAGTGATACCAGGTTTACCCGAACCATCATACACAGTGCCACTACGAATGATTACTGCGTATTTATCTTTTTGGCAGGCACTGAACATAACACTGAGCGTAATCACGAAGGCCACAAGTTTCATAGGCTGATTTTTTGGTTATCCGACAAATTGATATCAATCTTGATAACAATAAAATGGGTTACACAATAGGGTATTTAAATGAAGAAGTAAGCGGGATTCTTTTTCCAGACGTTTGAGATTCCCGAGCCGCCTCAATTATTTCTAATACATGCAATGCATGTTCAACGGCAATCAATGGTTCCTTTTCAAGAGCAAGACTTTCTGCAATTACCGAAGCGCCCTGTTCCCAAACGTATGATCCAGCATCAGTTGCGTGACGAATAGTTTTTTCATTGTCAGTAGTTGACATATCCACACCAAACGGAGCCCAATCATACCCGATCAAATTCATGTTACCCTTTGTTCCCCAAATCGAAATGGTCGGTTGTTCCTGACCTGCCCCCTCATGGCCATACGGATCAAAATAATTAAATCCGCACTGAACATGCGATAGCCTGCCGTTTGCATGCTCCAATATGATCATTGCATTATCTTCGGCTTCCACTTTTATTTTTCCTTTATCGTCCACAGTTCTGTCTTGTGTAATAATGCTAGTCATAGCGACTAAAGATTTGGCAGGCCCGAGCAGTCCGGTTAATGTAGCTATGTTGTAAACACCTAAGTCTGGCAAACTGCCGCCCCCTTTCTCATAAAAAAACGCTGACCAGGTTGGACCAAGATGTCCGTAATGGGCATGTGCAGCGGCTACCTTCCCAATTTTTCCTTCCCGTATCATTTTAGCCATAAATGCAAATTGTGGACTATTAACCACCGCGGGTGCGCCCCAAATCCGCTGCCCTTTGGATTTTGCTAAATCCAAAAGTGCTTTGCCTTCTTTGTAGGAGTTTGCCATGGGCTTCTCACTCCATACATGCTTACCTGCCAGCAGGGCTTGCTTATTCAATCGGCCATGCTCTTGCATGTTGGTAAGGTCAACCATCAAATCAAATGGAGCTCCAGCCAATAGTTGATCAATGTGCGGATAGTGATTTTGAATATTGTATTTTTTTGCTGCGCTTGCTGCCCTTTCGGGGATTATATCGCACACACTAACTAATTCAACATATTCAGATTTTGATAAGTGCGGCAAATACATATTCGACACACTACCACACCCAATTAAACCAATTTTGATTTTATTAGCTTTGTTTGCTGTCGCTGCGTTGCTCATGTAAGGCGCCAACAAACTGGCTAACATAACTTCAGCACTTCGTTCTAAAAACTTTTTTCGAGTAAGCATAGACTTAATATTACAGTAGAAAGATAGGGAGAAATTTTTGGAGTTAGGTATCTACATTTTTAGTTTAGCCCGCGAAAAACACGACTCATTTTTCCATACAAAAACAAGTTGTATTGCTAATCGGATGGGACGACTATCAGATGTCACCGCGTTGCCGAATATGTTTTCAGTATGACTGTAAATTAAACGACTAGACCGGTAGGCATTGAAAACAAATCTTTCATCTACAGATTTGGTTGCCAACCCGGCCCGCGAATACAACGGCCGGGGGTTAAACCTGTATGACTTCCGTTTTCGAGAACCTGCGTGCCATTTACAAATACATGAATAATTCCTTCAGCATAGTGATGCGGGTCATCGAAAGTTGCTTTATCGCGGACGGAATCCGGATTAAAAATTACTACATCGGCAAAGTTGCCAACCTTCAAACTTCCTCGTTTTATTAGCTTTAGATTTGATGCTGGCAACGAAGTTAGTCTGCGAACTGCTTCAGGTAAACTCATCACATGTTCCTCCCTAACATATTTACCAAGCAACCGTGCAAAACTTCCGTACGTGCGCGGGTGAGCCGAGTCTTTAGTATAAGGTGCTTCATTAGGAATGGATGCAGCATCTGAGCAAATACTTACATAGGGCATAGCCAACATCCGTTTTACGTTGTCTTCCGAAATAAGAAAAAAGATAGCTGAAATACCAGACTTATCATCGACAATTAGATCTAACATGGTCTCATCAGCATTCTTTCCGTGAAGTGAAGCAACTTCGCTCAATCGCTTGCCGCGATAAAGTTTATTAAGTGAATCTTTTCTAAAACCGATTAACATAACATCCTTTGGATCTGAATTGCGTGTAGGAATTCCTAATCTCAATTCTTCTAATACTCTCTTTCGCAATGTTGGATTTCGCAATCGCTTTCGCATAGCAGGAGCCCCACCGGCCTGCACCCACGTGGGCAATCTGGCTGTAAGCGATGTGCCACTGGCATTGTACGTGTACATGTTCGCAGTAATTTTCAAACCAGTTTTTTGCGCGCTATCTATCTTAGCAAGCACTGTCTCCACTTTATTCCAATTCCAGGTGTTGTTTATTTTCAGATGATAGATCTCTGCTGGCAGGTTGGCTTCGCGCGAAATTTTGAACACTTCGTTTAAAGCAGCATAAATTTTATCACTCTCGCTGCGCATGTGGGTAATATACATCCCGTCATACTTTGAAACGATTTTGCAAAGTTCTATCAACTCATTTGTGTCCGCATAGTCGGCAGGTGCGTAAATCAACGATGAGCCAAGTCCCATTGCTCCTTGGCGCATTGCTTCGTCAACTAAATTTTTCATTTTACCCAGCTCGAACTCGGTCGGTTTTTTATTCTCAAAACCGAGCACATAGTTGCGCACGGTGGTTGCGCCAACAAACGAAGCAAAGTTTGTACTCACTCTTTTCTTTTCTAAGTGTTGAAAATACTCGCCAAGCGATGACCAAAGTGTGTCGGTGGCATTCTTCTTTTTGCGCGGTCCTGGACTCCATCCCTCGCCAAATACTTCAAGCGTAACTCCCTGTTTAATATCACTCATCGATCGACCATCTTTTAATAATGACCCATCAGCCCAACTAAGCATATTAATAAAGCCAGGTGCTACGGCCATTCCATTGGCATTGATCTCGCGAATTCCCTTTTTGTTTTTTAAATCGCCCACAGCGACAATCGTGTCTGCTTGAATTGCGACATCTCCTGCGAAGGGTACTCCTCCGAAACCATCATAAATGATTCCATTGCGGATTATCAAATCAAAGTCTGGCTTTGGCGGTTCGAATGCAATGGTGAATAGAATAAGACAGGTAAAAAAGAGTAAACGCATGCTACTTTTTATCAGATAATAATAAACGATCTAACAATTCTTTAAAGAGTTTGGCGGCCAACATTTCGGTAATGCCAGTTGGGTCTCGTGTTGGATTAAACTCTACTAAATCGGCACCCACTAAATTGCCTTTTAGTTTTTGAATAATGGAGATCACTTCGCGACTTGTAAAACCACCGGGCTCGCAATGTGAAACACCGGGTGCAAATGCTGGATCAATGGCATCGATATCTAACGAAAGATAAACTGGTCCCTCAAATTGAAATTGAATGGTGTTACTCCAATCTTTCATTTCAATAATCTCCACTCCGAATCGAGCAGCTTGATCACGCTGATGGGTGCTTAAGGTTCGAATGCCCACTTGCACCAACCGAACAGCCAACTCTTCTTCCATAATGCGTGCAAAAGGACAAGCATGAGAATATCTGTTGCCTTCAAAAGAATCGTATAGATCGCCATGAGCATCAATATGAAGAATATTTAGTTTGCCATGTTTTTTCTCAACTGCCTTAACAACTGGATAAGTAACGGAATGATCGCCACCCAATGTAAGTACTCGATGATTTTGGCCAAATAGTTTATTTACCTCGTTTTCAATAGAATCTACTACATTTTCATCGGAAGCTAGATCTAAGTCTCCCGCATCAAGCCAGTTTGAATGATCGCTCAAATCGATCCCCCGCTCGGAAAAATAATTGGCAGAATCGGAGTGAAATGCAGCCCTGATTTTGGCTGGAGCCTGAGCGGGTCCTCGCAAAAAAGAAGATGCTGCATCAAAAGGAATACCCACAACTGAAATCATAACTCGAACACTTTTTGTAAAAATCGAGAATTAATTTATGGAAATTAAAGGAATCAATAGCTGTTTAACACTTATTTGAATTTAGTCGATAAAAAAGAATTTCGTACCTTTACGTGCCTTTTTGATTTAAGACACGGATAGCCAGGCTATTTCACTCCTGAACCACAAGGGATTAAAAAATATAGCATAACAAAATAAATACATGGCCAGACCGCAAGAAACTTTTAACAAAAAAGAATTAGAGAAGAAGAGACTTCAAAAAAGGAAGGAAAAAGAGCAACGCAAAGAAGATAGAAAAGCTAACAAAGAATCATCTTCGTTCGAAGATATGTTGGCCTATGTCGATGAGAATGGAAACATTTCTTCCACACCTCCCGATCCAACTAGAAAGAAAACCAATATTAAAACTGAAGATATCGTTATTGGCTCCCGCAATAATGGATCGGTCAACCAGGCAGGGTCTGTTCGGCAAGGAAGAGTTACCTTTTTTAATACAAGCAAAGGTTTTGGTTTTATAAAAGATGTAGATAACGGTGAGAGTATTTTTGTTCACAGCAATGGACTCTCTACTCCTATTAAAGAAAATGATTTGGTATCCTTCGAAACCGAACGTGGCTTTAAAGGCCTAAACGCAGTTCGCGTTAAAGTAGTTAAATAAGATTTTTAGAATTTAAGCCTGCTCTGTCTCGGCTTCCGGTTCAGCCTGTACCGCACTAACAGACAGTGTAAACTGTTTGTCAAGTGTAAACTCATATTTACCTCCATCCAGCAATTCAGATGCTGTTTTTGATTGTAAAAGGACATGAAGTAAATCCTGCGCGGTAGCCGATTTTCTGATATCATTCATGGCACGTCCCTTAAATGCCTGCATCGTAAAAGTATAGCCCTTTTCTTTAGGGTTCAACGTTTTAAATTCATGGTCGAAAAGTTTATACTGCTGTGTGCCCTCGCCAGCAGCTACCATAAGTTTAAGAATAGCGGGACGATACTTACTCCAAAGTGAAACATAAATTTGGCTTGAATTAGAACTGAAAAATCGTGGAGTCATTTCCTTAAATTAAATTATTATTGGGGTAGATAGATTTTGCTTTTAACCTAGGTAGGATTTTAAATATTTGCTTCGCGAAGTATGTCTTAACCTGCGTGTTGCCTTTTCCTTTATTTGACGCACCCGTTCACGAGTTAATTTAAACTTGTCGCCAATTTCTTCTAACGTCATTGGATGACCGCCATTTAATCCGTAATAATCACAGATTACTTCTGACTCCCTTTCAGAAAGAGTTGATAAGGCACGTGACACTTCCAACTTTAAGGAATCCATCATCAAAGCTGCATCAGGTGTTTCTTCGCTGTTGCTCTCTAATACATCCAGAAGTTTATTTTCTTCGCCTTGCACGAAAGGCGCATCAACAGAAATTTGTCTGCCCCCTACACTCATGGTGCTTTCAACTTCTTCGATGGTTACGTCCATAATTTCAGCCACTTCTGCCGGTGATGGCTCGCGTTGAAACTTTTGTTCAAGCTCAGAAAATGCTCTGGAAATTTTATTTAACGATCCTACCCGGTTCAATGGCAAGCGCACAACACGCGATTGCTCAGCAAGTGCTTGAAGAATAGATTGACGAATCCACCACACCGCATAAGAGATAAACTTAAAACCACGCGTTTCATCAAAACGCATAGCTGCTTTAATCAAACCAACGTTTCCTTCATTGATCAAGTCACCCAGTGTAAGTCCGTTATTTTGATATTGTTTGGCAACAGACACAACAAATCGGAGGTTGGCCTTGGTCATCTTCTCCAAAGCGATTTGATCCCCGGCACGGATTCGCTTTGCTAGTTCAACTTCCATCTCAGCTGTAATCAAGTCAACCTTCCCTATTTCCTGTAAATATTTGTCGAGAGATTGACTTTCACGATTTGTAATCTGTTTGCTGATTTTTAACTGCCTCATATATATTGATTGATAATATTGTCTGACGTTTTTTGGCTAAAGAAAAATGCTTTTAATAAGCAGGTCGCGCACCCAATTGCTTTAACAGCCTGGCATGTCCTGATAGCGCATCAACAAACGTTCGGGCACTTTTATAGGGTAACCCAAACTCTCTGGCCGTTTGCTCCACAATGCCAGAAATTTTTCGATAATGAACATGGCATACGTTTGGAAATAAATGATGTTCAATCTGAAAATTGAGTCCACCAACATACCATGAAAACCAGCGGCTGCGATTGCCGAAGTTGGTTGTGGTAATCAGTTGATGAATCGCCCAATTATTCTCCAATTGATGACTCTCATCAGGAAGAGGAAATTCTGTTCCTTCGATAACATGAGCCGGTTGAAAAATAACAGCCAAAATAAATCCGGCAATGTAATGCATCATAAAAATGCCAATCAAAATCTGCCACCAGGCCAAGGGTGTAAAAACAACCGGGATGACAAAGATGTAACTAACGTATACAATCTTTGTCAAGATCAGAATCACCCATTCTTTAGCAACATTGCCATTATTCATTTTAGTAAGCCCTGTTTTGTCGTACTTATTCATTCGCGTAAAGTCTTTAAAAGTCATCCACGCAATAGTCATCAATCCATATAAAAACCATGCATACAGAAATTGGTACTTATGAAACCACTTCCAGTCGGAATGTGGAGTTAAGCGTAAAACTCCTCGTGGACTTATATCTTCATCCTCTTCATGAACATTTGTGTAAGTGTGGTGAAGCACATTATGTTGAATTTTCCAATTGAATGCATTAGCGCCAATTAAATTCATTGAATAACCCACCAGCGTATTAACCCATTTCTTTTTGGAATAAGCTCCATGTACAGCGTCATGCATAACCGACAAACCAATCCCAGCCAACCCAAGTCCAATAATCAAGACGGAAAGCAATAACCAACCAGTTCCCGTAACAACCCCTGCTACTATCAACCCATAAGGGATAAAATATGCCGAAAACATGATAAGGGTTTTTAATACCATCTCTGCATTTGCATGTCTGGAAAGGCCATTTTTCTTAAAATAATCACCAACCCGTTTATTAACCGTGGTAGAGAATTCACGTTGCGTAGGCGCGAAGGTTATTGTCTTTGGATTCATTGTAGCGACCATAAGAAATAATTTATGCTTGTTTAGTGATCATTAAACTGTTTCCCTCTGTTCGGGTATTGCTGCCCGCAATTTGTTATGCGACTCAGCATTTAACCCCATTTCAATTGACAGAATTACGAGAGAAATAACCGTAAATAGTTCATTCTCAGAAAGATTCGATGAATTGATCTTCAAAGATACGAACTTTTAGTGGGTTTGCTCCATTCAAAATTTGATTTGTAGAACCTTAAGCAAATTGCGCTAATCCAGATATCGGGCAATTCCAAGTTCAAGTCCTCGTAATTCAGCTAAACCGCGCAACCTACCTATTGCAGTATAACCGGGCAAGGTTTTCTTAATAAGATCATCCAACATTTGATGCCCATGATCTGGACGCATAGGAATAGATTCACCTCTACGCTCCATAAGTAAAACAACTTCTCGCACAACAGCTGGCATATCAGTATCACCTGCTAAATGATCAGCTTCATAAAAATTTCCTTCCGCATCTCTTTTTGTGTTTCGCAGATGAAGAAAATGAATATGATTTCCAAGCCGCTTCACAATACCGGCCAATTCATTATCCTGCCGCACACCATACGAGCCTGTACAAAAACATAATCCATTTGCTGGCGATGGGGCTGCATTAATAAGTTCTTGGGCATCTTTTTCTGTACTTACAATCCGAGGTAGGCCCAAGATTGGAAAAGGAGGGTCGTCTGGATGGATTGCTAGTTTAAGCCTTAGTGCTTCGGCCGTTGGCACAATTTGTTGAAGAAAGTAAAACAAATGTTCCTTTAGTTTTTTGGCATCAATATGTGAATACGTTTTCAATGCTGTTAACATCTGTTCTTCTGTAAAACGCTCCTCGCTTCCGGGCAAGCCAAGTAGAGCATTATTATAGAGCGTTTGTTTTTCTGCCGAAGTCATTTTCTCAAAGCGATTTTTTGCTTTGCTGATTTCGGCAGGTGTATAGTCTTTCTCAGCCTCCGGTCGTTTTAAAAGAAAAAGGTCAAAAGCAACGAAGGCTGACTTCTCAAAACGCAATGCCTTGCTTCCATCCGGCATAACATAACCAGTATCTGTGCGCATCCAATCTAAAATAGGCATGAAGTTGTAGGTCACCACCTTCAGGCCACACGCGGCTGCGTTCTGTAAACTGATTTTATAATTCTCAATCCATTGTTTATAGCTACCAGATTGCTTCTTGATATCCTCATGCACGGGTAAGCTTTCAATTACTGTCCACGTAAGTCCGGCTGCTTCTACTTCCTTTTTTCGAATAGTAATTTCTTCCGCTGTCCAAATTTCACCGACAGAAATATGGTGTAACGCGGTTACTACCCCCGTGCAACCCGCTTGACGAATGTCAGCAAGACTTACCGGATCTTTCGGGCCGAACCAGCGCATTGTTTGTTCCATTAAATACATAGCGTTATTCAAAGTTGGGTGACTATTCTGCAGGTCATTTTAATTGGATCAATTTAGTTATTATTTTTTGTGCCTTGGAGGCTAGCTAAATTATCTTTTTAACGTAAATTAAAACTTCAAATAAATTCTCATTGCGTATGAAAAATTCGAGAAGGGACTTCATTAAAAAATCTACCCTGGCTACAGCAGGCACCTACCTGGGAGCCATGGGCTTTGGAGCAAAGAGTTATGGAAATATAATAGGTGCCAACGACCGCGTGCGAGTAGGTGTGGTTGGCTTTTCTGATCGCTTTCGGTCTTCCTTGTTACCCGCATTTGTTGATCACCACAAAGAATTGAATTTTGATATGGTAGCGGTTTCTGATATCTGGAAAAGAAGACGCGAAGAAGGACAAGCTACGCTCAAAGAAAAACTGGGCCATGATATCAAAACCTTTGCAAATAATGAAGCGCTGTACAGCTCAAAAGAAGTTGATGCGGTTATTATTAGTACAGCCGATTTTCAACATGCCTTGCATACGGTAGAAGCCGTTCGGGCAGGTTGCGATACCTACACTGAAAAACCTTTTGCTGAAACCATGGAAGATGCGCGTGCCGCAATGAAAGCAGTAAAAGAGACCGGTAAAATTGTTCAGATCGGTTCGCAACGCAGAAGTGGAAGAAACTATCATGCTGCTGCAGATTTCGTAAAGTCAGGAAAGTTTGGGGACATTACAATGGTAGAACTAACCTGGAATGTAAACCAGCCAGGCCGTTGGCGAAGACAAGCGTTGGTTGATCAAATAAAAGAAAGCGATACCGATTGGAAGCGTTATCAAATGAATCGCCCTGCCGAAGCGTGGGATCCTAGAAAATATTTAGAGTTCCGTCTATTCTGGCCCTACTCTTCAGGTCTCCCCGGCCAATGGATGAGTCACCAAATTGACACGGTTCATTGGTTCAGCAGTTTGAAAAATCCAAGAAGTGCAACTGCTAACGGAGGAATTTATCAATGGAAAGATGGTCGCAAAAACTGGGATACCCTTGCCGTTGCATTTGATTATGGACCAGCAGATGATCTTTCAAAAGGCTTCCAGGTAACATTCACTTCGCGCATGCACAATGGCGATGAAAATCCTGCTGAAATCTACTATTCAAATGGTGGTGACATGAATCTTAACACAAACATGGTAACACCAACTGGTGGTTTGACTGAACATTTCGCAAAGGCAATGGGTATGAGTGCTAACCTATTGATGGAAGCAAACCTGAATCTGGTGGATGAAAAAATTATTGCTTCAGCCAATACAGGCAACGATCCATTAACATCTGGCCACATGCGCAATTGGATGGAAAGCGTGCGTATTCGCAAGCAACCCAATGCACCTGTAGAAGCTGGATATTCACATGCCATTGCTGTTATTATGGCCAACGCTGCGGTTCATACAGGAATGAAGGCAACTTTCAATGAAGCGACACAAGAAGTGATGGCTGGCGGAAAAATTTTTAAATATTAATACATGAGTAGTTCTAATTTCACACTAAAAAAAGGGGCAATCGTATTGTCCCTCTTTTTATTTGCTTGTAGTACAATGTTTGCACAAAAGGCTGTCAAGTTTGTTGCCGATGAAAAAAATAAAAAAGTAGATGTGATTATTGACGGTAAGTTATTTACCTCCTACATCTACCCTTCTGATTTAGACAAGCCGGTGTTATATCCAATCTATACAGCTAAAGGAACAGTGATTACTCGCGGTTTCCCCAAAGCTCCAAGACCGGGTGAACGTGTGGATCATCCACATCATGTTGGGCTTTGGTTTAACTATGGAGACGTGAACGACCTTGATTTCTGGAACAACTCCTACGCAATACCTGCCGATAAAAAATCAGAGTTCGGAAGTATCCGCCATCAAAAAATTGTAAAGGCCGAAGATGGTAAGAGTAAAGGAACATTGTCTGTAATAACCAATTGGATTGATTCAAAAAACAACGTGCTGTTAGTTGAGGAAACAACTTTCGTATTCATCGGAACGGATAATCTTAGAACTATTGATAGAACCACAAAGCTTACTGCACAAAAACAAAAAGTTGTGTTTGAAGATAGTAAGGAGGGCATGATGGGCATCCGGCTTGACCGCGCCTTTGAAGAGCCGTCAACAAAACCAGAGGTATTTACCGATGCCAGCGGAAAACCAACTACCGTAGCAGCACTTAATAATGATGGTGTAAACGGGATTTATAAAAACAGCGAAGGTTTTGAAAAAGGTGGTGTGTGGGGCAAACGTGCTGATTGGGTTTCTCTGTCCGCTACAAAAGCAGGCGAGCCTATTACTATAGCCATAATCGATAACAAGAAAAATATTGGTTATCCTGCCCATTGGCATGCGCGCACATACGGATTGTTTGCCGTAAATAATCTCGCATCAAAATCATATGTACCAACAGACGATAAAATGAAGACTACACTTGAGCCGGGTCAGTCAATGACATTTAAGCATCGCATTTTGTTAAATTCAGGAAGTTTCATCAGTGACGAAGAGATGAACAAAGAGTTCAACAACTTCAACAAATAAAAAAGTCGCTAATTATGAGTTCGTTCGTTCAAAACCTATTTTCATTACAAAACAAAACGGCAGTTATCACAGGCGGTACGGGCGTATTAGGCTCTTCAATGGCCAAGGCTCTGGCGCAAGCTGGTGCCAACGTTGCGATTATTGGCCGAAGGAAAGAAGCAGGCGAAACACTCGTTGAAGAAATTCGAAAAGCAGGTGGTAAAGTCCTCGCAGTTCAAGCCGATGTACTTCAAATTGGCGATCTTAAATCAGCTAAGGAAAAAATTATTTCAGCATTTAGCACAATTGACATTTTGATCAATGCTGCAGGTGGCAACATGCCGGGTGCAACTATACCGCCAGATAAAACTTTTTTCGATCTTGATCCTAAAGCATTTCAACAAGTAGTTGACTTGAATTTATTAGGCACTGTATTGCCTTCTCAAGTATTTGGAGAAGTTATGGCAGCAAAGAAAACAGGTGTTATTATTAATATCTCTTCCATGTCAGCTTTCCGTCCTATCACACGAGTAGTCGGTTATTCTGCAGCGAAGGCAGCTGTTAGTAATTTTACAGGATGGCTGGCTATTGAGATGGCTAAAAAATATGGATCCGGAATTCGCGTGAATGCAATCTCACCTGGATTTTTTATTACAGAACAAAATCGTGCTCTATTAACAAACACAGACGGATCGTTAACTGCGCGTGGAGCATCTGTTATTCAAAATACACCTTTCGGTAGATTTGGAGAGCCCGAAGAATTAATTGGAACTTTGCTATGGCTGTGTTCCGATGCATCTAAATTTGTTTCGGGTGTGGATGTGCCTGTTGATGGCGGGTTCAATGCCTTCTGCGGAGTTTAAGTTTATTATTTTAATAAAGAGAAGAAAGTGACTAAAACTGAATTTTTGGGCAAAGATTTTCTACTTCAATCTGAGACCGCTGGTAAACTATATCATAGTCATGCATCTAATCAACCCATTTTAGACTATCATAACCATTTATCATCAAAATATATTGCAGAGAACAAGCAATTCACAAACCTGACAGAAATCTGGCTAGATGGCGACCATTATAAATGGCGGGCGATGCGAAGCAATGGTGTAAATGAAAAATACTGCACTGGCAATGCAAGTCCGGAAGAAAAATTTATGAAATGGGCCGAAACCGTTCCCTACACAATGCGCAATCCATTATATCATTGGACGCATCTTGAATTAAAAAATTATTTTGGCATAACGAAAGTGCTTAACGCTAAAACAGCAAAAAGCATTTATGAAGATTGCTCGGCTCAGCTTCGAACCGATGAGTTTAAAGTTCAGCCTTTATTAACGATGATGAGGGTTGAAGTGGTTTGCACTACTGATGATCCATGTGATAATTTGGCTTATCACATTAAACATGCACAAACCAGTGGAATAAAAATGTTTCCGACATTCCGACCCGATAAAGCATATGCATTCGAAGATCCGGCCTCGTACAATGTCTACCTAAAAAAATTATCTGAAGCTTCTTCAATAGATATTCAGTCACTTAGTGATCTATTAAAAGCGCTCGAAAATAGAATTGCTTTCTTTACGAAGCATGGTTGTCGCGCATGTGATCATGGACTGGAGTTCATTCCATTCAGCAATTTGTCGCAAGCTGATGCTACAGCTTTATTTGCAAAAGTCTTAAAAGGAACAATCCTTCTTGCAAATGAAATTCTGGGTCTTAGGTCTTTCGTGCTAACTCATCTATGCCGACAATACCACACTCAAGGTTGGGCTCAACAATTTCACGTTGGTGCTTTGCGCAACAACAGTTCGCGCATGAAGCGCACGCTTGGCGCGGATATTGGTTTCGATTCGATCGGTGATTTCTCGCACGCGTATGGCATGTCAAAGTTTTTTGACAGGCTTGACAACGAAAATCAACTTACAAAAACCATCATCTACAATTTGAATCCGGCCGATAACGAATTGTTTGCCACCATGATAGGTAATTTTAATGATGGCTCTTCCCCTGGAAAAATTCAATGGGGCAGCGGCTGGTGGTTTCTTGATCAGAAAGACGGGATGGAAAAACAACTTAACACGCTGTCAAACATGGGCTTGTTATCGCGCTTTATTGGCATGATCACTGACTCAAGAAGTTTTCTCTCCTTCCCACGGCACGAATATTTTAGAAGAATACTCTGCAATTTAATTGGTACCGATATAGAGAATGGCGAGTTGCCTGACGATACGGAGTTTATTGGTAAAATGGTGGAAGACATCTGTTACCATAATGCAAAATCCTTTTTTCAATTTTAACTTGGAAAGAGAGTTCCGAAATTAATCTTCTTTATGAGATCGATCAGTAGATTTTTTCTTCTTACCCTAATGATGTCCTGCTCTAGCCCTCGTAATCAATTGACCGCCCCAGTGAAATTAATTACACTTGACCCCGGTCATTTTCATGCGGCACTGGTGCAGAAATCCATGTACGATAATGTTGATTCGGTTGTACATGTGTATGCGCCACAGGGAAATGATATAACACTACATCTAAACAGGATAAAAGGATTTAATACCCGAAAAGAGAATCCAACCCATTGGAAAGAGGAAGTTTATTATGGTATTGATTTTTTTGAAAAAATGCTTGCCGAAAAAGCAGGTAATGTAGTCGTGCTTTCAGGAAACAATTTGAAGAAGGCTGAATATGTTTCTAAATCTTTGCAGGCAGGATTCAATGTATTGGCCGATAAACCAATGATTATTGAAAGCAAAGACTTTGAAGGTTTGAAAGAAGCATTTGCCACTGCAAAAGAAAAAGATTTGCTCTTGTATGATATCATGACGGAGCGCTATGAAATCAGTACTATGCTGCAGAAAGAGTTTTCCATGCTACCTGAAGTATTTGGCACTTTGGAAGAAGGCACACCTGAGAATCCGGCTGTAACGAAAGAGAGTGTTCACCATTTTTATAAATATGTTTCGGGAAACATTCTAAAGCGGCCAGCCTGGTTTATGGATGCAACTCAGCAAGGCGAAGGAATTGTTGACGTAACCACGCACTTGGTTGATTTGGTGCAATGGGAATGTTTTCCTGAGCAAATCATTGACTACACAAAGGACATCGAGATTACCAAGGCAAGTCATTCAGCAACTGCCATGACATTAAATGAGTTTAAAGCAATTACAGATTTAGATCAATTCCCTGACTACTTGAAGAAAGATGTATCGAATGATACCGTGCTTAATATTTTTTCAAATGGAGAGATTAACTACAAGCTTAAAAACGTTCATGCCAAAGTTTCTGTAATCTGGAATTATAAAGCACTAGAAGGCGTAGGCGATACACATTACTCCATTATGCGGGGCACAAAGGCAAACCTTATTATTAAACAGGGTGCCGAGCAGCACTATAAGCCAACATTATATATAGAGGCTGCAAACAATGCTGATATTAAAAGTGCACTTCAGGAAAATTTAAAAACGGTTCAGGCAAAGTATCCTGGTGTTGCGTTGAAGAAAATAGATACTGGCTGGGAAGCTATTATTCCGGACTCCTACAAAGAAGGGCATGAGGCTCACTTTACCCGCGTGACTGAAAAGTTTCTTGACTACCTGCAAAATAAAAATATGCCGGCTTGGGAAGTGCCTAATATGATCGCAAAGTATTATACAACTACTAAGGCTTTGGAGTTGGTTAATAAAAAGTAAAACTAATGGCACTAACGCTCTTGTATATCCATTTTTGCAAGCGAAAATAGTGACCCCGGCAGGAATCCCTGCCTGACTGCGTCATGGAAGGCAAGCCTGCCTGACTGCGTCACGCAGGCAGGGAACCTGAGTCCTTCAAAGTCTTCAACTTCTTCTTTCCAGAAGATCCTTTAAAATATTTCTCTCTTGCTCTAGCAGACGAATAATCGGGATGAGCCTCGTTATAAAAAATAATCCAAGGAATGAATGCTTTTGTATATCTATTCTTCCCTCTGTTATGTTCAATCAATCTCCGAGCTGGGTCACTCGAGATCCCAACATAAATCTCTTCATTAAAAAAGTTACGAAGAGCATAAACAAAAATGGTGACCCCGGCAGGAATC
>Ga0209591_10002022_pt1 | contig 24620 bp, 21 predicted proteins | sample MAT01_FD_187207 | JGI IMG/M metagenome (GOLD analysis project Ga0209591, IMG submission 187207) | Freshwater microbial communities from Lake Fryxell liftoff mats and glacier meltwater in Antarctica - MAT-01 (SPAdes) (version 2) | ecosystem: Environmental > Aquatic > Freshwater > Ice > Liftoff... | reverse complement strand
CTTATTGGCGTCCAGGTCCTGGGAGTAATTGAACTTCTGCTCGTTCTTCTTCCCGTCGCCTTCCCAGCGATAGGTCTTTTCGCCCATAAACGCTACCTTCAAGCCGGATTCCAGCGGCCGGTCAAAGTGCCCCAGCTTCTCGGCCAAGGCAAAGATCTCCGCCATCTCACTGGGCTCGAGCTTTAGCTTCACGGGCTGTTCGTCATCCACGGCTTCTTTATAAATGACGTCGCCCGACAGACTTAGTTGCAAAGAGACATAAGCCGGCACCGAGTTTGGGAAGCTTTTGGAATAAAAGATGGTGCCATCGGCCACCGAAAGCAGCAGCAGCAATAAGTTCATCATGCCACCCCCATCTTCAACTGGCTCGCCAAATGATTCCCGTGGCAGATCGCCACCGCCATCGCGTCCGCCGCATCTTCCTTCGCGACCACGGCCAGTTCTTCGGGCGTCCGCAACTGCAACAAGCTCTGCACCATCAACTGCACTTGGCTTTTCTCCGCGCGGCCATACCCCACCACGCTCATCTTCACTTCCAGCGGAGAATACTCACCCAGCGGCAGGCCGGCTTCGGTAACCGCCAGCATCGCCACGCCCCGCACATGCGCCAGCTTCAGCGTGCTCTTCACATTCACCGCGTGAAAGACCTCTTCAATCGCCGCCGACGTCGGCCCATGCAGCGCCATCACGTCGCGCAGACCTTGGGCAATCGAGCACAGCCGCGAAGCCAAAGGCAATTTAGGACTGGTGACAATCACACCCGCCGCCACCAGCCGGTGCTGGCGCGCGTGGCAATCCACCACCGCGAAGCCGGTGCGCTCGGTGCCGCAATCGATGCCGAGCACACGCATCGCGCCGATTACTCCAGATCCTGCTCGTCGATGTCGAAGTTGGCGAACAGGTTCTGCACGTCGTCGTTGTCGTCGAGCGCGTCGTAAAGCCGCATCATCTGCCGCGCCTGCACGCCTTCCACCTTGATCAGGTTCTCCGGCACATAGGCGATCTCCGCCGAAAGGGTGGGAATCTTCGCCTTCTGGATCGCTTCGAGCACGATGTCATGCGCCGCCGGTTCCGACAGCACCATCCAGGTCTCGCCGTCGTCACGCAGATCCTCGCCGCCGGACTCGATGACGAGGTCCATCAGCTTATCTTCCGCCGCGTGCTCTTTCTCGATGGCAATCGTGCTGCGGCGCTTGAACATCCAAGCCACCGAACCCGGCTCGCCCATGTTGCCGCCATTTTTCGAGAAGATGCTGCGCACGTCGCTCACGGTGCGGTTGCGATTATCGGTCGCCGCCGCCACCAGCACGGCCACGCCGCCCGGCCCGTAGCCTTCGTACATCACTTCCTCGATGGTGGCGCCTTCGAGTTCACCGGTGCCGCGCTTAACGGCGCGGGCAATATTGTCGGCCGGCATCGATAGGCTTTTAGCCGCCACAATGGCCGTGCGCAAGCGCGCATTCGCCGCCGGGTCGCCGCCATTGCGGGCCGCGATCACGATTTCCTTGATCAGCCGGGTGAAGACCTTGCCGCGCTTCGAATCGAGCGCCGCTTTTTTGTGCTTGATAGTATGCCACTTGGAATGGCCAGACATGTTGGGACGGTATCCTTGCGCGGCCGCGTACTTCGGCCTGAATTTGAGGATAGCAGAGGCATCCGGGCGGCTCAAGCCGGGCCTCGCCAGCCCCCGATGCCAATCGGGGGGTTAACGACCGCTCCTTCGCATCATCGCCAGCCGCTCATACGCAAGGCCCTCGCACAAAACCCGATCCGCTCTGATACAGTCTCCATCATGAGACTCGCCGCCTGCCTCTACCTCCTCCCTCTCCTCGCCTTAGCCACCGAAAGAGGCGAAGAGATCCGCCTTTGGCCCAACGGCGCCCCTGGCTCCGAAGGCGTCACCGCCCCGGAACTGTCGACGCCGGCCAAGGCTGCCAAGTACGCCAAACTCCCCGGCGCCTTTACCGAGACCCATTACCCCTCCGTCTACGTCTTCCTCCCCGCCAAAGGCAAAGCCACCGGCGCCGCGATGGTCGTCGCCCCCGGCGGTGGCCACCGCCAACTCGTCATCGAAAAAGAAGGCTGGGAATTCGCCGACTGGCTCAATGACCACGGCATCGCCGCCTTCGTCCTCAAGTACCGCCTCGCCAAGGCCAAGGACTCGAAGTATAGCCTCGGCAAAGAGGTCCACGCCGACGCCGCCCGCGCCGTCCGCCTCGTCCGCAGCCGCGCCACCGAATTTGGCGTCGACCCCACCCGCATCGGCTTCATCGGCTTTTCCGCCGGTGGCGAGGTGGGCGGCATGATCGGCACGCGCTACGACTCGGGCCTCGCCAACTCGCCCGACCCCATCGAGCACGCCAGTTCCCGGCCCGATTTCAACGTCCTCGTCTATCCTTACTACCGCCCCGGCTCGGTTCCCGCGCGCACCGCCACGCCGCTTGAACCCATCCTGCCCAACGCCGAGTTTCCTCTGGCCGCCGATACGCCGCCCGTCTTCATGGTCTGCACCACCGACGATCCTTCGCACGTCGCCCCCACCGTGAAGTTCTACCTTGAGCTACTCGAGCGCAAGATCCCCACCGAGATGCACATCTACGACTACGGCGAGCACGGCTTCGGCTTGCGGCCAACGAAGAAGCCGGGGGCCCCGGTAGAGTCCTGGCCCGCGCGACTATCCGAGTGGCTCGCCTTCCGGGGGATTAGCCCAGCCATTCCCGGATCTGCGCGCCCGTAAGATTCCCCCCGCAGAGAATCGTCGCGACCGCCTGCCCCGCAAAATCACCCGCCGCGATCGCCGCCACTCCCGCTGCTCCCGAAGGCTCAATCTCGAGCCCGGTGTGCCGATGAATCAGCCGCATCGCCTCCACAATCTGCGCATCCGACACCGAGCGCACCTCATCCACCGTCCCGCGCATATCGGCCACCGCCTCGGCAATCGGCACCCGCACCGCGATGCCATCGGCAATCGTCTCGGCGGAAACACGGTCGATGGCCGTGGCCGCTGCAAACGACCTCTGCATCGCGTCTGCCCCCGCCGCGCACACGCCGATGATCCGCGTGGCCGGGCTGGCCGCCTTCGCCCATCGCCCGATCCCGGTCACCAACGCCCCATTGCCCACCGGAACGACAATGGCATCGAGCGCCGGCCGCGGCGTTAACAACTCCACCGCGATCGACCCCGCCCCCTCCGAGATCTCCGGCTCCAAACCGTCCTCCACCATCCATGCGCCCGTCGCCGCCGCGTGACTTCTCGCGGCCTCCTTCGCCGCATCGAAGTCCGCCCCCGCCAACCGGACCTCGGCCCCAAACTGCCGCATCCGCTCGATCTTCAACGGATTCGCGTTTGTCGCCGCATAAACCACCAGCGACCGGCCCCGCGACCGCGCCGCATAAGCCAGAGCCTGCCCCCAATTACCCGCACTCGCGCAGACCAGCGGACGCTCATCGCCCCGCGCCATGGCTTGGGCCAGAAAAAAGTCCGCCCCGCGGCCCTTAAAGCTGCGAATCGGATTCACCGTCTCCACCTTCAGCGTCACCCGGCAACCCAAAGCCGCACTCAGCGACTCGCACTCAAACTGCGGCGACCCGCGGAAAACCGGGTCAATCGTCGTGGCCGCGCGCGCGATCCGCTCGAGCGAAAGCCGCGACTGCGGCCGCCCACCCGCCACCAATTCACCGTGCCGCGCGATCGGCTGCACCGCATCCGGGCCATAAGCGCGCTCCGTCATCAGAATGCCGTCCAAATGATCCACCTCGTGCTGCACTAACTCAGACAAGTCCGCCGTCAGTTCACTCCACACGCGCGCGCGTCCAGCCTCATCCTGAAAGCGAAGCATCAGGCTCTGGTGCCTTTGTACGCGCACAATCCGATCCGGAATACTCAAACAGTCGTCCCACACTTCGAACAGTTCTGGACTGCGCCACACAATCTCCGGATTCAGCAAGGCTAACGGGCCCGCCCCCAGGTTCATTACGATCACGCGCTTCAAGATGCCCACCTGCGGCGCAGCCATCGCCCGCCCAAAACCTTTGGCCTGCCGAAAGTCGTCGAGCGTGGCATGCATGGCGGCTAACTCACGGTCCAAAGCGGGGTCCGGAAACACGACCGCGTTGCACCGCTCCAGCAGAATCGGGTCACCGATCGTCCGGATGGGAAGTGGCTGCATCCGCATCACCGCAAACCACCCTTCCCTGCGTCGCCGCTTGCCTCACCCCGTCCCATCGCCGCCAACCCAACGAGTAAGTGCCTAACGAACATCGTAAGTGTGAATCTCCTGCCCCAGCAGATACTTATCGAACCAAGCCACAATATGCTGCAACCGCTCCACTCGGTGAGTCGGCTTACCGGAGCGCGATAACTCATGGGACTCCCCAGGAAAGCGCACCATCACCACCGGCTTCTTCAAATACTTCAGCGCCCGGAACATCTGCTCGCCACCCGCCGCCGGAGGCGTGCGTAAGTCCGCCTCGCCCTCAATCAACATCAGCGGCGTCTTAATCTTCTGCACATGCGTAATCGGCGAGCGCTCCTTATAATCCGCTTCTGATTCCCAAGGCGCGCCCCGGAACCATGAAGAAGTAAATTGCGTAAAGTCCGCCGTATACCAAAAAGCCGTCCAATCGGCGATTGATCGCTGCGATACCGCCGCCTTAAACCGGTCCGTATGCGTGATTGCCCAATTCGTTAGCACCCCGCCGCCGCTACCACCGGTAACTCCCAAACGCTCTGGATCCGCCCAGCCCCGCTTCACTAACTCATCCACACCCGCCATCAAGTCCTGATGATCATCGCCCGGATAGTGATACTGAATCACATTGCCGAAGTCCTGCCCATAAGTCGTGCTGCCCCGCGGATTCGGGTAAAGCACGATATAGCCCTTCGCCGCCATCCATTGGAACTCATGGTCGAAAGTAAAGCCATAGGCCGCATGCGGCCCGCCATGGATATTTAAAATCAGCGGATACTTCTTCCCCTCCACAAAGTTCGGCGGCCGCTGCACCCAGGCCTGGATCCGCCAGCCGTCGAAGCTCTTGTACCAAATCGCCTCCGGCGGCGTCAGTTGTAACTTCCCGAATAATTCCTGATTGCTCTGGGTCAGCTGTTTCAGCTTGCCGCTTGCGCTATCGATCGAATACAACTCACCGATGCTCGTGGGCGTCGAAATCAAAGCCGCCACTTTGCTGCCATCGGCACTCGCCGAATAAGAGGACAAGGCATGGTCACCTTCGGTAAGTGCCGTCACCCGCCCGGTCTCCGCGTCAATTCGCTTCAGATTGGCCCGGCCCTCTTCCGCTGCCACCGTAAAGACAAAACGCCCATCGGCGCTCCAGTAAGGCTTGGCCGATTCGCCTCCTCGCGGCGGAGCCTGGTCTCCCCCAATCCCTCCCGCGATATCGAAATTGTATTGCCTCGTAAGATTCTTGGCCGCCGAGCCCGCCCCCGCATCGCTTACGAAAAGATCCGTTTGGCTATAGGAGCGCTGCGCCGCCGTCCCGATCCGATTGATCGCTCCCGTGAAAGCCACGCGATTTCCCGCCGGGTTCAACGCCAAGCCCGAAATCGGCCCATCGATTGAAGTTACTTTCGCAATATCTCCGCCCTTCGCATCCACCACATACAAATCGGCATCGGGCGATTCATAGTAAGGCTCCAGCACGCGGTTAGAAGTAAAGTAAAGGCGCGCCGAATCGCGCGCCCAGATCGCTCCGCTCTCGCTAAATGCCCCTTGAGTTACCTGCCGCGCCTTGGCCACCGCCGCTGGAACGGCCGGCACGTCCACCAACCAAAGGTGTGGCCGGCGATCCGGATCCGCGTAGCCGCTGCCATTGTTCCGATAGGCCGCGCGCGTGATCACCTTCACGTCGCTGGGCTCGTCTTTCTTCTTGTCGAAGTCCTGATCAATCGCCGTCGACGAGAAGACGATCATCTTCCCATCGGGTGACCACACCGGCGAACTCGCGCCTTTCGGAACGTCGGTAAGCGGCCGCGCTTCGCCACCCTCAAGCGACAGCAGGTAGATCTGTCCTGTGGTTTCCGTGGAGCGCACAAAGGCCAGCGTCTTGCCGTCCGGAGACCACCGCGGCGAACTATCCCGCACCCCCGCCGTCAACTGTCTCCCCGCACCGCCCGCCGTAGGCATCAGCCACAGCGCCGTCTCGTAGTTATCGTGCTTCGCATTCACCGTCACCCGCGTGTAGACCACGCGCGACCCATCGGGCGAGATCTGCGGATCAGCCACCCAAGTGAACTGGTACAGGTCCGTTTCCGTAATGAAGCGCGGCGCGTCGGCCGCTAGCGTAACCGCAGCCAGAACCAGAAGAGACGAAAGCATAATCTCTCTATTCTAATGGCGCCGCAGCCAACTCGCCGGATGGCCCAGGTTCCTATATGGACGCGTTTTCGCAGCGAAGCCCCGGAGGAACCCTGGTGCGAAGGGGCACGTCTTCTCCGAAACGCCGGCCAAGCCGATGTCGCGGTCGAGCTCACTAACAACAAACTCGCCACCAGCGTGCGCATTTACTCCACCATCGGCTCAAAGAGTCCGAACGCGTACACATCGCTCGCCGAGCAGATCGCCACATATTGCTTACCATCTACCGCGTAAGTAATCGGCGAAGCGGTAATATTCTGGGAAGTACCAAAATGCCATAGATGTTTTCCCGTGCGAGCGTCAGAGGCGACTAACTGCCCGTTGTCATCGCCAAAGAAGACGACATTGCCGGCGGTCGAAACGGCCCCGGCCCACGCCGTCGCCGGTCCCGGCAAGCCATACTCCCAAACGCGCTTGCCCGTCCGCGGATCGATCGCTCGCAGCAGGAATTTCCCCGGTTCGGCCGGAATGTTCTCCCCGCCCGTTCCCGCAAAGCCAATCATCGGCTTCGGCTCTTTAGTGGAACTAAAATAAATATCGCATTGCTCCAAAGTCGGCAGATAGAATAAACCGGTTACTGGATTATAAGCCGGCGACATCCAATTCGCCGCGCCTCGCACGGCCGGACAAGCCCGCGTCCCGCCCGGCGTCGGATCCTTGCCCGGCACCACCATCGGCTTACCCTTCGCGTCAATCCCCGTGGCCCAATCGAGCTTATCCACAAAAGCCGTTGCCCGCAGAAATTCGCCCGTCACCCGATCCAGCACATACAGAAACCCATTCCGGTTCGGATGCAGCACTAACTTCCGCGGCTTGCCATCGTAAACGGTATCGATCAACACCGGCCAGGACTGTGCATCCCAATCATGCGTGTCATGGGGCGTGAACTGGAAATACCACTTCAGCTTGCCGGTATCGGCGTCCACCGCAATCAAGGAGTCCGAATACAGGTTCGCCCCCTCCCGGTCGCCGCCATAAAAGTCCGGCCAGGGGTTGCCAGTCGTCCAGTAGAGTAAGTTCAAAGCCGGATCGTAAGTGCCCGACAGCCAGGTACCTGCGCCGCCCCACTTCAGCGAAAACTCCTTTGACCACGTCTCCGAACCCGGCTCACCCTTTCCGGGAATCGTCCACAACCGCCACAGCTCCTCGCCCGTGGACGCCGACATCGCCGCCAAAAATCCCCGCGCGCCGGAATCGCCGCCGCCCATCCCGACTACCACCTTGTCCTTGACGATAAACGGCGCCATCGTGGCGAAGTAACCTTCCTTGGTGTCGGCGTACTTTTTATGCCACAGAATCGCCCCGGTCTTGCGATTCAGTGCGACTAAATGGCAATCCGAAGTCACTAAGTAAACCTTATCCCCCAAAATCGCCGCCCCGCGATTCACCCGTTGGCCTTCGGCCTGCTCGTCCCGATAAATCCAAATCTTTCGCCCCGTTCGCGCATCGAGCGCATGCAACTGATTCGAATTCGTCACATACAGAATGCCGTCATAGACAATCGGCGTCGCTTCCAGCTTCTTGGCGTCCGGCACATGATAAACCCATTTCGCCGTCAGGTTCCGCGCATTGGCCGCATTGATCTGCGTCAGCGGCGAGTGCCTTTGTCCCGAGTAACTCCCGGCATATGTCAGCCAATTCTCATTCGGACTCTTCAGGATATCTTCATACTTCACCTGCGCCAGAGCACTCATGGCCAATAAGTAGACGCCCAGTCTCATTGCTCTCTCCGTGCCGACAGACGGCTTAAAAACTTAATCAAATCCCGCTGCTCCGTAACCGTCAATGTTTCTTTGTACGATGGCATCGGGCTCTTCATCGACAACCGGCGATCCGTCACTTCCGCCGTCCTCAGTAAGTAAACATTCCCGGCGTTGTCCACCAGCGACATCGAATAATTCGTGTAATCCCGCAATACGCCAGTCAATGTCTTCCCGGACTTCAAATGCAGCACCGCCGGCTGATAACCCTCCGCCAAGCGCTTGTCAGGCTGCAGTACCGCCTCCCGAATCTGGTTGAGCGGCCGCGAGCCACCGATATTCGTTAAATCCGGGCCCAGCGAGCCACCCTGCCCGCCGATCGCATGACACTGCCGGCAGTTTCCTTTGCCCATAAAGATCTCCCGCCCCGCGGCCTCGTCCCCGTTTACTAACACTTCGTAAGCCGGCGCGTTCAAGGCACGCATAAACGAAACCAATTGCCACACCTTCTCGTTGGGCAAATTCGTCGGGGGCATATCCGTGCCCGGCAAGCCGTTCTTCACCGAGTTAAACAGCGTCTCATCGGTCGAACGGCGCACCGCCCGGCCCGTCATCAGATTCGGCCCGCGCCCCCCCTCCCCGCTCGGGCCATGACAGCCCGAGCAGGTACTCGCGAATAATTTGCGCCCTTCGTCGATATTAGCCGCATCCTTCATCAAGCTACTCTTGCTGAAGTCCGGCGCACCTACTTGGGCGAGGAACAGAATCAAGGTCAACATAAGGTTCTATTCCAAATGGTAAGCGAACCCCGCATGGCCCAGGTCGCGGCACAAGCCAGGCAAATCGTCTTCTTCATCCGCACCTCAGGAAACACGCTATCATGCCCATGAAGTACGATGCTGAAACTGACCGTTTGTTCTGCTGTTCTTTTCACTTGCCTGTTCGCCGCCGAATCGCCCATTGCCAAGGGTGTGCGGCCCACGCAACTCAAAAACAATCCCGCCGGTGAAGGACCCGCCTGGAGCCCCGCCGGCAGCCTCTATTTCAGCGGCGGAGGCCAGATTCACCGCCGCGATGCCGACGGTTCGCCCACCAAGGTATTCCGCGCCAACTCTGGCGGCTCCAACGGCCTCCTGTTCGATTTCGAAGGCCGCCTCGTGGTCTGCGAGGCTAAGAACCGCCGCATCACCCGCACCGAATTGAATGGCGTAATCACCGTGCTCGCCGATCGCTTCGAAGGCCATCGCTTCAACCAGCCCAACGACCTCACCATCGACTCCAAAGGCCGCATCTACTTCTCCGACCCCCGATATGGCGCGCGCGACGGCATGGAAATGAAGGTTGAAGGCGTCTACCGCATCGATGCCCCAGGCAAAGTGGTCCGCGTCATCGGCAAAGAGGTGGAGCGCGCTAACGGCGTCCTCGTTTCGCCCCAGGACGAATTCCTTTACGTCGCCGACAATAACAACAACATCGCCGGCGGCGCCCGTAAACTCTATCGCTTCAAGCTCAAGCGCGACGGCACCATCGACCCCGCCTCCCGCACCCTCATCTTCGATTGGCTCAAAGGCCGCGGTCCCGACGGCGTCAAAATGGACCGCCGCGGCCGCCTCTTCGTCGCCGCCGGACTCAACCAACCCCATCCCCCCTTTGAAACTAACGAATTCAAAGGCGGCGTCTACATCCTGACGCCCGAAGGCAAACTGCTCGACTTTGTCCCCATCCCCGTCGACGAAGTCACCAACTGCACCTTCGGCGGCTCTGACCTCCGCACCCTTTTTATCACCGCCGGCGGCACTCTCTGGAGCATTCCCACCAATGTTCCCGGTCGCGTTTCCTTCGAGCGCTAAGTAAGATCAATGGATGATGCGTCTCCCTCTTAGCTTCTTCGCCGCTATCAGCCTCCACGCACAAGCCATTCCCCTGGTCGACCTGAATACAATCCGCGCCACCGCGACGATCGTCACCCATCAAGGCAAACCCGCCACCCGCCTTACCGGCGGCACCGGCGACGTCAACGGGATGGCCATTCTCAAGGGGCCTGAATTCCACAACGGCACCATCGAGATCGAGATGGCCGGCCAACCTGCCGCCGGGGCTATCGCCGGCGCACGTGGCTTCGTCGGACTCGCCTTCCGCGTCCAAAACGAGGGCGCCCCATACGAGAATATCTACCTCCGCCCCACCAACGGCCGCGCCGATGACATGTTCCGCCGCAATCACTCCACGCAGTACACCTCCGAACCCGCCTGGCCCTGGGAGCGGCTGCGCAAGGAAAGCCCTGGCGTTTACGAGTCCTACGTCGACCTCCAACCCGGCATCCTCACTCGCTACAAGATCATCGTGAAAGGCACGCGCGCTGAACTGTACGTCCACGACGCCAAGCAGCCATCGCTCATCGTCAAGGACCTCAAGCTCGGCGACGTCTCCGGTGCCATCGCCCTCTGGATCGGCCCCGGCACCGAAGCCTACTTCGCCAATCTGAAAGTCACCCCGGATGCGCGATAATCCAAGGGAACATGCGCGTCTTTACTCTACTCCTGCTCGCTAGCGGACTCTCCTTCGCCCAAATCCCTAAAAGTCCTGCCCCCAACCGGCCCAAGCTCGTGCTCTTGATCGCCGTCGACCAACTGCGCTACGACTACCTCACCCGCTTTCGCGACGAATACAAGGGCGGGTTCGACAAGCTCTTGCGTAGCGGCGCCAATTACGTCAACGCCCACCTTGAGCACTACCCCACCGTCACCGCCGTCGGCCACTCCACCATGATGTCCGGTGCCACGCCCAACATAAGCGGCATCATTGGCAACGATTGGTACGATCGCGCCACCGGCAAAACCGTCACCAGCGTCTCCGACGACGCCACCAGGCTCCTCGGTGCTGGCGACGCCAAGGGATCCTCTCCGCGCCGCTTGCTGGTGAGCACCATCGGCGACGAAATGAAGCGCGCCCGCCGGGACGCTCCCAAGGTGATCGGCATCTCCATGAAGGATCGCTCCGCCATTCTGCCCTCCGGCCACATGGCCGACGCCGCCTATTGGTTCGATAACAAGGCCGGCACCTTCGTCAGCAGCACTTACTACTTCCCGGCCCTCCCTGACTGGGTGCAAGCCTTCAACCAAAGCCGTTCGGTCGACAAATACGCCGGCGTCGATTGGACCTTCGATAAGTCCTCGTCCACCGGCACCCTCAAGATGCCCGCCACCCCTGGCGCTGATCTCGGAGCCGCCGTATACAAGTCGCCGTTCGGCAATGAGATCCTCCTCCAATTCATTGAGGAAGCCATTCGCCGCGAGAAGATCGGCCAGCGCGCTGCCACCGATCTGCTGACGGTCAGCTTTTCTTCGAACGACGCCGTCGGCCACGAATGGGGGCCGGATTCGCCCCAGGTCCACGACACCAGCATCCGCACCGACGCCTTGCTCGCCAAGTTCTTCGCCTCGCTCGACCGCTCCATCGGCATGCAGAATGTCCTCGTCATCCTCACCGCCGACCATGGCGTGTCCCCCGTCCCCGAGGATCTTATCAAGGACAAAATGCCGGGCGGCCGCCTGCCGTCGGCCTCGCTCTTTGACCCGATGGAGAAAGCCCTCGCCGATCGTTACGGTGGAGGCAAGTGGGTCCTCTCCACGGCCGGCTCCTCGCCCTATTTGAACTGGCCCCTCATCAGCGCCCAAAAACTGAACGCGCAAGAGGTGGAGCAAACCGCCGCCGACGCCATCGCCCAAGTGCCCCAGGTCTCGCGCGTTTTCACCCGCCATCAGCTGACCCATGCTCAGGTCACGGTGGACCAATTTAGCCAGCGCGTCATCCGCAGCTTCCACACCCAACGCTCCGGAGACCTCGAAATCCTCCTCGATCCCAACTGGCTGCGATCCACCGCCGAAGAGTCCAAAGGCACCACCCACGGCGCGCCCTACTCGTACGACAGCCACATCCCGCTCATCTTCATGGGCCCCGGCATCAAGCCCGGCCGCTACGTGCGCAACGTGGCGTTGAACGACTTGGCCGCCTCGCTCGCGACCATGCTGGATATCGAAACCCCCAGCGGCTGTGTTGGACAACCCCTTCACGAAATGATGGGCTTTAGCCCATTCCGATGAGGCCCAAATGGCGCGCGTTTCACCTAAGCCGTTGAAAATAATAATTTTCCCCCCATTCGGGGCCATCCACGCGCATCCCCGGGTTTCCCTGCAAACCGATGACTACAAGGTACTTAACTGCGAATCGAACGTCTTCCCCCCCACCCCGGGGATCGACTCCTGCCAACCCTTTGACGCGAGATTCAGCTAAGTCATTGATTACAATTCTCTTACCCCCATTCGGGGCCGTCCACGCGCATCCCCGGGTTTCCCCTCAAACCACTGACCATAATACACTTACCTGCAAATTGACCCTCCCCCTCCACCTGCGGAAGAAACCAGCACTTTCCACCAGCCTCAACGCCCGAAATCCAAATCCCCCATTTGGACGTACCAACCAGTGATGCGACGACTCACGCTTCTGGCCCTGTTCGCCCTCACCCTGGGCGCGCACCCCATGGGCAACTTCAGCGTCAATCGCTACGCCCGCATCGACCTCAACCCCCAAGCCGGCTCAGCCCTCACCTATGTCCTCGACTTCGCCGAAATCCCCACCTTCGAGCTCTTTCAGCAATGGAAAATCGACGCGCCTAGCCCCGCCCAACTGCAAGCCATCGCCCAGGCGCAGGCCGCCACCTGGCTTGCCGAACTCGCCCTCACCCAAAACGGTGCCCCGGTCTCGCCGCACCTCAAACACGTCAAGAGCCAGATCACCGATGGCGCCGGCGGCATGCCCGTCCTCCGCGTCGAACTCCTCGCGGCCCTTCCCCTCGCCCCTGGCCAACTCCACTATCAGGACAAGAACTATCCTGGCCGCGCCGGCTGGAAAGAAGTCGTCATCCGCCGCGCCAACGGCGTCGCCATCACCCAAGCCACCCACTCCGGCCGCGACTTAAGCCAAGCCCTCACCGCCTACCCCACTGACCTCACCCTCGCCCCGCCCCAGGATCTCGAAGCCCAAGTCACCTGGACCGCCGCCCCGGCCATCGCCACCGAAAAGCCCACCCCCGCCAAGCCGATAGAAACAACCCAACCCCCAGCCGTCTTCACCGCCCCCCAAGCCCCCGCCGCCGGCACCGTCGTCAAAGGCGACTACCTCTCGCGCCTCCTCAAACACCAGGACCTCACCCTCGCTATGATCCTGCTCGGCCTCGCCGCCGCCTTCGGCCTCGGCGCCATGCACGCCCTCTCGCCCGGCCACGGCAAAACCATCGTCGCCGCCTATCTGGTCGGCAGCCGCGGCACCCTCAAACACGCCCTCTTCCTGGGCGGCATGGTCACCTTCACCCACACCCTCAGCGTCTTCCTGCTCGGCCTGGGGGTGCTCTTCTTTCAGCAATATATCGTCCCCGAACAGATCATCCCGCTCTTGGGCGCCATCTCCGGCCTCTCCATCGTCCTGATCGGCGCCTACCTGCTTTACCAGCGGACGATGAACCTATCCGGCCACCATGTGCACTACGTCCCAGAGCCAGAATCCGTGCCTGAGCCTGAACTCGTCGCCGTCTCCGGCCAGCCCAGCTTTCTCACGCGCGTCGACCACCAACACCCCGGCGGCTTCGTCCATTCGCACACCCACAACGGCTCCACCCACTCGCACGACCTCCCCGAAGAGATCACCCTCAAAAGCCTCACCGTCCTCGGCGCTTCCGGCGGCTTGGTCCCCTGCCCCTCAGCTTTAGTGCTGATGCTCAGCGCCATCGCCCTCGGACGCACCGCCCTCGGCCTCGCCCTCCTCGTCTCCTTCAGCGCCGGACTCGCCATGGTCCTCATGGCCATTGGCGGCCTCGTGATCTACGCCAAGCACCTCCTACCGGAACGCACCGCCCAAAACCCGTTCTTTCGGTTGGTCCCCATCTTCTCCGCCGTCGTCGTCATGATCCTCGGCGTGCTGATGACCCTCACCTCCTTGGGCTACGTCAAAACTCCCCTCACCTAACCACCGGCAAACGACTTCTCCCAGGCGTCCAGCTTGGCCCTCAACGACACTGCGATTTCGGAGTGCACGTAGTAGAGGTCGCGGGTTTCCCCGGGGTCAGCGACTAAGTCATACAGGTTGTTGATGCTGCCATCCAGGATGAACTTCCACTTGCCGCTGCGCACCGCGCGGACCCGAACGTTGGGGCGGTTGATGCGCCAAAACAGGTCGCGATCCTGCGCTGGCGCGCGGCCGGAGAGGATCGGCATCAGGTCGATGCCGTCAAACGGCTCCTTCTCCGCGGCTTTCACTCCGCAAGCGGCGGCGATCGTGGCCGTGAAGTCCATCGAGATGGCGGGTTGCGCGCTCACCTTGCCCGCCGGCAGTTTCCCCGGCCAACGCAGGATGCCCGGGACACGGATGCCGCCCTCCCACAGCGTCGCTTTGTGATGGCGGAACGGGCCGCCATCGGAGAGTCGCTCGCCGCCGTTGTCGTTGCTAAAAATGACCAACGTCTTCCCCGTCAGCTTCAGCTTGTCGAGCGTATTTAAAACGCGGCCCACTGCCGTATCCATCGCCTCCAGCATCGGCTTGTACTCACCCAGCCGCGTGCCCGTATACCAGCTCTCCAAATCACGTTGCGTGTCAGGTTTGCCGGGTGCTTGAAACGGCCAGTGGACGGCGTTGAAAGGCACATACAGAAAGAAGGGCTGGCTTCGGTTGGCGGCGATGAACTTCTCGGCCCGCGCGGCCAACATCTCAGTCAGATAGCCGGGCTGCTTAGTTTTCTCCAGGCCATCGTAAAGGTCGTAGTTCTTGAAGCGGTCCTCTTTCGAATACATATCGACGTTGCCGCCGGTAAGGCCAAAGTATTCGTCGAATCCATGGTGGATGGGGTTGAACTGCGTTTCGCGGCCCAGGTGCCATTTGCCGTGGATGGCCGTGCGGTAACCGGCGTTCTTGAGCAAGCGAGGAAGCGTGGTGTGCTTGGGGTCCAAGCCGAGGTTGACGTCCGTGGGCACCAACGCCCATTCGAGGCCCTTGCCATAGCGCTGCTGATAGCGGCCGGTCATCAGGCCGCAGCGCGTGGGCGTGCACACCGGGCCATTCGAGTAGCAATCGGTCAGCTTCACACCTTCGCGTGCCAGGCGATCAATGTGCGGCGTGCGGATATCTTTGGCGCCGTAGCAACTCAAGTCCGCCCAGCCCATGTCGTCAGAGAGGAAGACGACGACGTTGGGGCGCTCGCTGGCCTGGGCCGTCAAAGAGGCCCTCAAAGAGGCCGTTAAAGAGAAAGTGCTCAAAAGAAATGTGCGGCGGTCCATTAGGCGATCACCTTTACGGGCGGGTTCTTCTTGAGCATCGCTTCCCATTCGTTGGTGAGATTCTCAAGCTCTTTGGCCAGTTGCGGATGCTGGTAGGCGAGGTCGTTGCGTTCGCCGGGGTCGACGCTGAGGTCGTACAGTTGGTTGAACTCAGAGTCCGAAATCCACTTCCACTTGCCGCGGCGGCAGGCGCGCTGCCTCCGGTCGGCGCGGTTGATGCGCCAAAAGAAGGTGCGCTCCTCCACCGGCTTCTGGCCCGTAATCACCGGCAGCAGCGTACGGCCATCGAGCGGCTGTTGCTTGTCGATGGCGATGCCGCAGGCGTCGGCAATCGTCGCCATCAGGTCCATCGACATCGCGGGTTGCGTGCTCACTTTCCCCTTGGGCAATCGCTTCGGCCAACGCAGGATGCCCGGCACGCGGATGCCACCCTCCCAAAGCGTCGCCTTGTGGTGGAAGAAGGGCCGATTGTCAGAGAGCCGCTCGCCGCCGTTGTCGTTGGTGAAGATGACGAGGGTATCGTCGAGGACGCCTTTGGCCGCCAGCTTGGCGAGCATCTGGCCAATCGCCGCGTCGATGGCTTCGAGCATCGGCTTATAGTCCTTCTCCCGCGAGCCTTCAAGCCAAGTGGGCCGCGTGCGAATATCGCCGGGGCGGCCCGGCGCCTGGAAGGGCCAGTGGACCGAATTGAAAGGCACGTACGCGAAGAACGGCTTCTCTGCGTGGGCCTCAAGGAAACGCAGCGCGCGGTCGCGGATCAGTTCGGTGGAGTAGCCTTCCGCCTTGATGGGCGTCGTGTTCTCGTACCAGTCCTCTTCGTTGTTGATTTCCTTGTGCGAATAATGGTCGACGTTGCCGCTCAAGAGGCCATAGAACTCGTCGAAGCCATGGCGATTAGGGCCCACGTCGGGCTCATAGCCCAAGTGCCATTTACCGAACATGCCCGTAGCGTAGCCGGCCTGCTTCAGATAGGAAGCGATCGTGTGATTTTGGGCCGAAAGGCCATAGCCCTTCTGGCCGGGTGACAGGGCCCACTCGAGTCCAAAGCGCTGCTGGTAGCGGCCGGTGAGCAGCCCGCAGCGCGTTGGCGTGCACACGGGGCCATTCGAGTAGCAGTCGGTCAGGCGGACGCCTTCGCGGGCCAGCCGGTCGATGTGGGGCGTAAAGATATCCTTGGCGCCATAGCAGCCCACGTCGGCATAGCCCATGTCGTCGATCAAGATCAGCAGGACATTGGGCGGCTTCGGGGACTGCGCGAAGACCGCCGCGGCGGTCGCGCCCAGGAATTGGCGGCGATGGATCATTGCCAGCATCGTATCGCACTCAGGTTTCGGCCATCGCCCTCCCACCGGCTAGCAGGCAAGTTTCGGGCTACGATAGCTGCATGATCGCTTATCTGTTCTGGCATACGCCGCGCACCGGTGTTGACGAAGTGGTTTACGCCGCGAAGCTGGTGCGTTTTCAGGAAGAGTTGGAGCAGTTGAATCCCGGCGACTCGGGTCTCGCGAGCGATCCGGCGGCCTACCGTCTGGACGCCGTACCCTGGAGCCCCGCCGCCCGGCCCGTGTACCTTGACCTTTATCTGATGAATTCCACCGCCCAGATGGAGTTACTCAACAGCGCTGCCGTCACCGGTACGCTCGTGCAGCCGCACGCCGAGATCGCGGCGCTGTACGGATCCGGCGTGGGGAGCTTGTATGGCATCCGGGCCGGCGCGGTGGAAGCGTCCACCGATAGCTATTGGTTCTCCAAGCCCGCGGGGATGAGCTACGCCGAATTGGACACCGCGCTCGCGCCGCTGCTGTCGAGCGGCGTGGCCCTGCTCCGCCGCATGATGGTGCTGGGCCCGTCGTCCGAGTTCGGCCTCTTGTCGCCACAGCCGGTCACCCTGCCGGCCCCTTTCGTCGCTGAGCATCGCCTGCTCACCTCGCTCTAGCTTTTCAATCGAATCCCACCAACCCCACCTTGCCCGCCACCACCTCCACCGGGCGCGACACCTTCCGCTCTCCGCCCCACTCCACCAACGCCACATACCGCCCCGCCGGTAAATCCACCGCGCCAAAGAAGCCACTGCCGTCGGTCGCCGTGATGAACGCCACCTGCCCCTGTTCGTTGTAGAAGGCAACCTCCGCGCTATCCACCGCGCCCGCAAACCCCATCAAGTGCCCGCGCGCCGGCGCTACCTTCCAGGCGAGCGCCGGAATTGTCGCGGGCTCGAAGAATATGCCCTCCGGCTTCGTCAACGCCGCCGCCAACTCCGCCAAACCCCGCACCGGCTTCTCCTCTACTGCCCCATCCGGCACCGCCAGCGAAAACATCGCCACCCCCAGCAACGGCGGTGCCAGCGCGCTCTCGATCTGCCTCACCGTTCCCTCGACGGAATTCAAGTAAATTCCCAAACCCATCAGCGCCCCCCGCGAATATCGGTGATTCCGCGTCCAGTCGTTCCACTGCCGATACCAGGCGGCCTGTTGCGGAATATGCTCCCGCTTGTAGTTCATCGGAATCGCCAGATCCAAAATGCCCTCTTCCGTCCAAGCGCGCCAATCCTGATAGACCCGCCAATACGCATCGGCCGACTTCCAGGCCGCCTCGCTCGCCGGGCCATCCCCAAAAGCAATCAGCGCCGCCGAAATCGTCAGTTGCGGCCGCAGGGCGATGGCCTGCAAGTAAATACGCCGCACTAAGTTCGTCACTTGATCCCGCCGCCATTGGCTCCAGCGTTCATCGCCGGGCGCGGGAGAGGGCGCATCCGGGGCAAGGCCGTACTTCGCCTGGAACCGCGCGACGCTTACCGCGTTGTAGCCGATATTCGCGCCCGTCGCCACCGATTGTCCCGCCACCGCAAATTCCGGGTACCGAATCCGATCTAAATGTAATCCATCCAGGTTGTAATTGCGCACTAAGTGCAGTAACACTTCCACCGTGTAAGTGGCCGCCTCGGGATGGCCAATGTCGAGCCAGAAGTCTGCCCCAAATCGATGCCCCTGAAAACTAATGCCCGCCGTGCCATCGGGAAGCAGAGATCGCGTCAGCCAGTTATTCGGCCCCGCCTCAATCCGGCCCGTCGTAGCGTCGAAGCCGCCATGACGATTGAAGACATGGTTGGGAGAAGTGGGTGCACCGAGCGTCGCCGACGCGGGGAAGGTCGGGTTCTTATTCCAGATCGCGCCCAGGATGACGAAGGCATGCACCTCCATCTGCTGGGCATGGGCCTCTTGGATCAGATCGAGCAGCGGATCGAAGCGGGCCTCGATCGGGACAAAGTCTGGCGGCGGCTCGAGCGAATTCAAGTACCACGCATCCCCCCGCCGCCGCACCTGCGCAAAGATTGTATTCGCCTGCGCCGACTTTGCGCCTCGCACCACTGCCACCACATCGGCATGGGAGTTCAGATTGCTGTTGAACGTATCTACCCAGAAGCCCCGATACTCCGTCCGCGTCGCCGCCGTCAGGGTTAGGGTGAAGAGGATGCCGAGCCAAAAGCGCATTTCTCGGGTATAGCATGGATTGCGCCTAATCGCGCTTCGGCTGCGCTATTTGGCGCGTTCGGAAGACCCGGTAAATGGCCAGAATCACCGTCGCCCCCAACACCGAAAGGATCCAGCCCTCTGCCCGGTCCGGCATCCCGGACGCCACCTTCGTATGTACCCATCCACCCAGCAATGCCCCGCCAATCCCCAGCAAGATCGTGACGAAGATGCCTCCCGGGTCCTTTCCCGGCATGATCAGCTTTGCCGCTACGCCGACGATGAGTCCGAAGAGGATGGAACCCAGTAACTCAATATCCATGCCGTGGGTGGAGCACGTAGCGTGCCATTTGAAGGTGTTACTTGGGGGCCAAATGCCGCGCGAGATCACGAGCATCGTGAAGGACCCGCAATACCTCGATCACCAGATCGCGGCGATGTCGATAGATCAAGAAATGCCTGGGCTCTTTCACCCCCACCCCAGCCACATGAGTTCGGCTAAACGACAGATGGTAGGTTCGGCAACCATAGAATGCGATATCGGAGCGCTTCTTCGTACCCGGCCTCTCCGGATCATGGCTGATGTCTTCCAATGCCCTCACCATGAGAGCCTCGTAGCGTTCCCGGGCTGCCAAGCCGAATTCTTTACGGCTTCGCTTGAGGATAGCGGCGATATCGCGGCGGGCAGGCGGGGTGAGGCGTAGATCAAAGGGCAAATTAGCGGCCACGATCCTGCTCGGTCGCCAGTTCCACCTCAACCTCTTCGCCAATCTGCCGAACGAAGTCCTTAATCTCCTTACCGGAACGCAGCGTCACATAATCGCCGCGCTCGATCGCATCGATGCCTTCCTGCACCGCACTGCGCATCCACTCCACCTTGGCCTGCTCGCTCTCCTCCATCAGACTCAACGCTTCCCGCACCGCGTCGCTGGCATCGGTGAAACGGCCGGAAGCGATGCCCTCGTCGATGTAGTGGTCAAGGTGGTCGGGTAGGGTGACGTTGCGGGTCGACATGGCTTATCCAAACAAACCCATCAGCTCCCGGCTCGCGCTCGGGAAAGTTTTGAGTTGCGCGCCAAAGGCCTGGTTGGCCACCGCCAGGTACAGGTCCCCGATGGTACCCGTGTGCCGTGTGTGCCGGCCGGTGGCGAGGCCTCCCGCGTGGCCGGCGACGATCACCGAAAGGCCATTGTTCTTATGATCATTCGCTTCGGCGTGCTCATGCACAAAGACAATGCTCGTATGGTCGAGTAAGTTGCCGTCGCCTTCGGGCGTCGCCTTCAACTTACCCACTAAATAGGCAAATTCTTCCACGTGCCAGCGGCAGATATCGCGCATAATCCGCTGCCCGTCGGCGCCGCCGGGGGCTTTGCCGTCCTGGTGCGTATAATCATGATGCCGCGCGGCCGTGTAACCCAGCCAAGGGAAACGAGTCAACCCTTGGCACTTGGTCAACATATAAGACGCGACCTTCGTCTGCCCGCTCGCCAGCGCATGCACGAGTAAGTCGCTTTGGATTTTGGCGATCCGCGGCCAATCCTTCATGTCGCCGTCAAACTGCGGCTCTTCCACCTTGCGATAATTGGGCGGCAAGCTGGCAATCGCCCGTTCCACATCGCGCACCGATGCCAGGTGCTCATCCACGCGCAGACTATCTTCTTTGCCCAATGACTGCTTCAAAGTCGCCGCATCGGCCTGCACCGCATCGAGCACGCTGCGCTTGCGGGCCACCCAGCCGGCATCTCGCGCGCCAAACAAGCGGTCGAATAACTTATGCGGCAGCATCTCCGGCGGTAAGGCCCGATCATGCCCGGCCCAACTCATATTGCGCTGAATGCTCTCGCCAAAGCTCTCCTGCGAAACGCCGATTTGCAGCGAGCGGAAGCGCGTATCGCCGGCAACTTTGCCCGCAATCACCTGATCCGCCGAAGCTCCGCCGGCGCCGCGGCCGGTGAACGAAGTGCCGGTCATCAGCGCCGACATCGACCGGTGATGATCATTGCCCGGCCCTGGCAGGCGCGCGGCCGGATTGTCGAGGCCGGTGATAATGTGGATGTCGTCGCGAAAGTTGGCCAGTGGCGCCAAGCAAGGCGTCAGTGTAAAGTCGCGGCCCGTCTCCGTCGGGATCCAGTAGCGTTCCACGACGCCGTTGCCGTTAAACCACAGCACAAAGCGATTCGGCGGTGTCGCCTTGGCCGCCGCGTAGGCCGTGCCCTGCGAGTTGAACATCGCCACTAACGGCGGCAGGCCCACCGTGATGGGTGCACCCATGGCGGAAAAGCCCTGCAGCAGCAACCGGCGAGAGACGGCGCGATCTTTGGTATGTACGGAGGCCATATAAACTCAGTTCCTGGTCACCGCCGTTGGCGTCGGTGCCGGCGGCGGGTAAGTGGTCCACTTCACGAGCGACACGAGCAGTTCCGGAAACTGAAAACCCGAGGCCCGAAATTCCTGCGCGGCGCGCTCAAGTGCTGCCGAGTCGGCGGCCGCCTCATGCCGGCCCATCAAATAACGAAAAGCCTGCTTCACTACGCACTCCTGACACTGCGCGCTACCCGCTAAGATTTTACCGAGTTCCCGCGGCGAATTGAAGGGGGCGCTGGTGCCATTGGTACTAACCAGCCCGGCCAACCAGCCCGACGTGTCCAGCTCCAGGTCGAAGTTGGCCGGCTCATCCTTGCTGTTGCGTTCAGGCTGCACCGTCACATGCAGCTTCTCGCGCCGCGCGCCAATCGCGTCGAACTTTTCGAGGCCAAAGCCAATCGGGTCAATCAACGTATGACAACTTGCGCAACTGGGGCTGCTCAGGTGCATCCCCAAGCGTTCCCGCGTCGTCACCGGCTTTTCCTTGGTGATCGGTGGCAGATTCGTGCTCACCCCCGGCGGTGGCTGCGGCACTTCCTGACACAGAAACTGTTCGCGCACGAACAGTCCACGCGCCGTAGGGGATGTTTCGGCGGGCTTACTCGTAGTGGTAAGGAAACTCGCGTGGCCCAGCACGCCAGCCCGTTCCGTCGCCCCGGGCAACTCTACCTTGGTATATTCGTCCGACGGGGCAGTAACTCCGTAAAGCTTGGCTAAGTCCGAATTTAAGTAACTGTACGTGGCCGAAAAGAATTCCATAAAGTTACCGCGTTGCCAGATCAGAGCCTCCGCCAACCGCCGGCTCTCTTCCGCCATCGCCACCGTCAATTCGGGAGTAAATTGCGGAAACTGCCGCCGCTCCCGGATCGTGCCATTCAGCCGATCGAGCCGCAGCCAATCCACCAGAAACTCCTTCACCGCGTCATGAGCTTTCTCTGAAGCCAGCAACCGGCGCGCCTGTTTCTCCACCCCTGCTGGTGAGGCGAGCTCACCCTTAGCCGCGGCATTCAGCAAGGCCCCATCCGGCGTTGAGTTCCAGAGCGCATACGCCAGCTTCGAGGCCACCTCATACCCTTGCAACGACGCGGCCACTCCATGCTCCACGCGCATCAGAAACGAAGGCGATTGTAGCATCGCTTCCAAAGCCAACTGCGCACCCGCGTAGAAATTCTTCTCGGAGGCGAAAAGCTTCTGGTACCTAGTCAACTCAAGTGCCGTCAACGGGCGGCGAAACGCGCGGCGGCCGAATTCCTTCAAGAACCGGTCGCGGCAGAGTAAGTCCTGCGACTTACAGGGGATCAGATTTCGCGAGTCGCCCGTCCGAAAGGCCTGACGCGACAACTTCTCCGCGGCGCTGCTATAGGCCTCAGTCAACATGGGCGAAGCATTCTGCCCCGGATACTGATTGCGAAAGCCGTTGATAAAGTCTTCGGGCGGGAAAGAATCAGCCAGGCGCGACGAGTCGCCGAGTAAGTCGCGCATAGTGTTGTTGTACTGCGCATGCGTCAGGCGGCGCAATGCCCGCTTCGCCGGCCCGGCCTCGCTCGCCGCGGCCTTCACTTGCAGCGTAGCCAGATCCGCCGTGGCCAGATACTCCACCCACTCGCGCAATACCTTCTCGTCGACACTGCCCGGTTCAATCCGCTTGCCGCCGGCATGCGCCACCCGCTGCGTTGGCTTGGCCAATAACAAAGACTTCCCCGGCTCCTGCCGGTTCACCAGCACATACAAAGACTTCCCGAACGCCTCCGTCGGTGCATGCTCCTCCGGAAACTTCAGCCGCGTGCCCGACGCGACACCATTCGGGTTGTGGCAACCGGCGCAACCCCCGCGCGACAGCACCGGCGCGACATCGCGCGCAAAATCGGCGGCAGAAAGCACGAAAGGGAAGAGCGCGAGCAAGGCGATGCGCATCCCTCAATTATAAGGCCTTAATGACGCAGCCGAGCGGGCTTTAGCGTCCAAGCTTGTAGCCGCCCCAGTTCCAGCAACGCTGACCCATCGAAGCCCTCCGGATGAATCACCCAGTCAAACGTCTTCTTCCCGTCTTTCGCGATATGGCGCTCAAAGGCCAACTTTCCTTCGCGCACCGGTACCGCTGCCGCGCCGTCGTCGTAAGCCAGCATCGTCGCCAAGCCGGCGAGCGACAGCGTCGCCGTATCGACAAAGACATGCGACGGCAGGCGGCCGGTTTGTTCGATATGCTCCACGGCCTGGCGCTTGGCGTACTCAAACTTCACCCGCGTCACCGGCGCGCTCACCGTGGTCGGCACTCGTTCGGAGGGGCCATCCACCTGCCGCGGCACCACGCCCAGCAGCGCGAGCAGCAGGTCCGCCGCCGAGTGCGCCCCCACCATGTCGATCGCGGTCCGGAACTGTTCGCGCGCCTGGGCCGCCGTGGGCCGCGTGACAGGGTCGGCCAGCAGGCCCGGCAAGTCGCGTGCGGTGACAAAACGGATACCCGGCGTCTGCTTTACATGGCGTACGAAGTCCAAAAAGATGCGATAGGCCTGCGCCGTCGCTTCCGGAGTGCGAGCTTGGGGCATTTTGTAATCGGCCGGCGCCGTATAGCGCCCATGCCGGAAATTCACGCCGTCCCAGAACTCGGTCGTCACCCATTCGGTGGGGTGGTAATAGCTTTGGATAAAGCCCGGCCCGCCCCGCTGACGTAGTTCGGCCACGGCGGCGTCGAATTTGCGGATCCCTTCCTCCAGGTCCTCCGGCCGGTTCAAGTTGGCGCGCGGCGAGAATTGCCTCAGGTTCAGCACATGCAGAATGCCGCTGTACCAGAACGGTTGCTGATTCAGCCCCACCTGGCTCGCCTCATCCATGTACGCCGGGATCCCCATCTTGCGCAACGCCGGCAAGCTCTGCGGACCCCAACTATTCCCCGGCTGGCCATAGCAACTCGGCGTCTGGCCGAAAATCCGCGCCACTTCCCGCGCCCCCGGCCCCTCCCGCCGTTCGAACTCCGCCGCGCCTTCCAGCCACCCCAGCGGACGCAAATAGACCGAAGGCGACGGCGGAATGGAGTGGTTGTTCGAGTGATACCCAATATCGTGTTTCGCCAGCGCCTGGATCACATCGCGCCGGCCCCGTTTTTCGAGCACCCGCGCCTTCTCGCCCACTACTTTAAACGTGGCGCGAACGCCCAACTGGTCCAATTCTTTCGCCAGCCGCAGCGCGGCGTCATCGGAAGCGGGGGTAATGTAATCCTCCGTGTCGAACCAGAGGAGGTAATAGATAGGTTCCTGCGGCGCCTGGGCGCCGGCCAAGACGGTGCAGAAGACGAGCAGACTGGCCAGAGATCTCATGACGCTCAGTGTATCGGAAATTTCCGCGTTCACCACGAACTTGTTAGCTGGAACCAACAGCTTAGCTCAAAGC
>Ga0209591_10002020_pt1 | contig 24652 bp, 21 predicted proteins | sample MAT01_FD_187207 | JGI IMG/M metagenome (GOLD analysis project Ga0209591, IMG submission 187207) | Freshwater microbial communities from Lake Fryxell liftoff mats and glacier meltwater in Antarctica - MAT-01 (SPAdes) (version 2) | ecosystem: Environmental > Aquatic > Freshwater > Ice > Liftoff... | reverse complement strand
ATTACCTTTACGCCAAAGACCATTGTTTTGAAATACCACGAAGCAGGCTGGTACGAAGTACATTGGGTGCGACGGAGGAGAAAAGTATGATCCTGAATCTGGTATTGATTGCAATGATTTTGGCAATTCTCATCCCCATGTATGAGGCATGGCAAGATGATGATATTTGGCAAAAAATGCTTGCATTTGCCAGTGTTGCCACCAAAACTTCAATCATGATCCTGGTGGTATCCGTCTTCCGTGATGATTGGATGATTGGTGTTGTCGGAGTCATCATCCTAAGTGTGGGAAACGCTGGCTTAATGTTGCTGGCTCATGTAATCAAACGAATGAACGAAATATGATTGACTTTTTCAGCTATATATGCATAAGCTTAGGGCTTGTCTTCTGGTTTTGGGGAACCTTTCCTCTGTTGGGCAAGCGATCGCTATTATTCAAACTCCATAGTCTTTCGGTTGCAGATACTCTTGGATCGATGAGCATCGTTATTGGGCTGCTCTTAAAGATACCTAGCGAATGGCCGCTGCTCATCCTCGCTCTCATCTCCTTGGCGATCTGGAATACAGTGCTGGGCTATGTGTTGGCTTACTGTTCTAGTAGCGAGGGTAGCCATGAATGATAGCTATATCTATGTGATCATCGCTCTGCTGCCATTGGCTGCTTGTATGCTGGTATTCCAAGTCAACCCATACCATGCGCTGGTAATTCGCGGCATATTGGGAGCGATCGCGGCAATGGTATATGCGGTTTTAGGAGCGCCAGATGTTGCTTTAACTGAAGCATTGGTGGGTACTATGCTGGCAATTACCCTTTACGCGATCGCAGTGCGTTCATGCTTAGTGATGCGTCTTGGCTTGGTCAAAGACGAGGCAAATGACGAAAGCCATTTTGGGCAACTGATGGATGACTTACGCACAATTTTTCGCAAACGCCAGATGCGTCTAGAACTGGTACCATACCCAAATACCCAAGCTTTAGAACGGGCGCTGATGGATAAAGAAGTCCATGCCACCTGTGTCAGACGAGAACACGCTGATCCAGACGAGGCAACCAGTGAGGACAAAAAACAGTTTTATCACACCGCCATTAGGGTGAAACGCATCTATGAGATTATGCAAACTGAGCTTACATCACCAGCGACAATCCTAAGTTATGTAAGTACACCAGCTGAAGGGGAAAAGCATAAGTAACCATTCTCCGACCTAAAGGTACGGAGCTTTGTCCCCCTCCCAACACTACTAACAATTACTTGTTTACTCATGTTGTTTGCGGAACTTCGGGCGCGGTTACGATTGATCGCTAGGATGTACTCACCCCCACACCCCAAGACTCGATTTTCGTGGATACGCGTTATCACACTCAGTTACTATTCATTTGCCTTGAAAGCGAGTTAACTTTCTGCGTTGAGCTAATTTCACTGTTATTTAATTTTACAAAAAAGCGTATGAAATGGATCTACATTGCAGCAGGGATAGCGCTGTTTGTAAAAATGCTCTTCTTACCGAATTCAGCGCCAGTCGTACCGGATTTCTCGATCGTTGAATCGATTGTTAAAGATGGTGGCATACCCAATGCGGTAACAGTGATCATTCTCAGGAATCGGTTGTATGACACTATCTTCGAGGTGGTGGTATTTACGATCGCAATTATGGGAGTTAATTTTCTGCTGGCGAATGAACAGCCGTCCTGCGCGATCTATCGTTTCACAGATCAACCATCCATTGTGCTGGCGCGTCTGGGAGCAACTATTGCCGCGTTGGTAAGTATTGAACTAGCTATTAGGGGGCATCTCAGCCCTGGCGGTGGTTTTGCGGCTGGAGTTGCAGGCGGAACTGCGATCGGGTTGATTGCAATTACTTCATCACCAGAGTGGATGCAAGGGATTTACCAGCGCTACCACGCCGCTACATGGGAGAAGGTTTCGGTTCTTGTTTTCATTGTACTGGCGGCTATAACTCTGGCTGGAATTGAGTTACCGCACGGGGAAATGGGCGCACTTTTGAGTGGGGGGATTGTCCCCTTGCTGAATATTCTGGTTGCAATCAAAGTTGCGTTGGGTTCGTGGGCGGTGATTTTGGTTTTTATTCGTTATCGGGGATTGTTGTAAAAGATAATTTAGGATTTTTTCTCAGCGCTCTCTGTGCCTCTGTGGTTTAAAATAATTTTTTGAACCACAGAGGCGCAGAGGACACAGAGTAAAGAGGTTAAAGAGGAATTTATTTTTTGTACTTTATATTTGTGGGAACTGCTATATCCAAAATTAGGCAATTCGAGTTACTTGCTGATTCACGCGGGGACGACCAAAACGTTCCCAAGCACTCCCCCCTCGCAGAAATAGCTCGAAAAAGCGCAATGGTTCACCTGAATCGCCTCTTGACCAACCGGAACTACCAGGAGCAAAGGCTAAAGTTCCTTCAGACACTTTGAAGCTACCATCAGAATACACTGCATCACTGACCACATCTCCAATTCGGATCACGATTTTGGTTTCAGGCTCCAAGTTAAGTGTATGGGCCCCAATGGTTGTTTTGATGTTGCCGTAGCCATCAATCCAGGCGATTCGATCCGGTGGAACATCTGGGATTTGCTCGCTCTTAAGGCTATCTCCCAGAAGGCTGAAATCTTCATTGATAATGGCAGCAGCAGCCGGAGGAAAGACATCCCGTGAGCGAAACTGCGAACCACCACGAGAAACGTTGACCACTCGCAACTCCTTTGTATAGTCTTTGATAAAGGAGAGGGTGTAGCCCGCATTCACACCCACGACTTTTACACCATTGGATAAAAGCGCATAAGTTAGTCCTTCACCTTCATTATCCCGACGGGCTTCAGGATCATCCTGACGAGGCGCACAGTTATGATAAATTAGGCGATCGCTAGAGCCAGGGTTGAGTCCTAGTTGGGCAATCCAAAATCCCGTTGCCAATGTACTAAATGCTGGAACCGAAAGCAAATGAATTTGGGCATCGGGAGAAGCCATCAGCAGACGTTGTGTGACTTCAACAAATGCCGGATCTCCTGTACCGTAGTCTGCAATGACGCAGATAAACATTCTGCTCCTCCTTCTGATGGGTGTAATTTGCAATCAATGGTTAGACAATGGTTGTCCTTCAAAGGCTCCAGTGAACCTGCCTCATCAGCAGTCTACGTGTGATCTCAACTATATGCAAGATTTCTAGATAACATTGAGCGCAATTTTCCAGCCAAAAATACTGGAACTACACAACTTAGATTAATTACATCAGTCATCATGTGATTACAGGTTTAAATAAGCAGTTGTCTGCTCATTTCACTCCTATTAATAACCTTAAAGTCTTAGTCAACGCAATGAAAACAATCACTTCACTTTTTAGCGAAGAACGCAACCAACTCCAGACAGATATTGATAACACAACCAACATCGAGGAGATAGTTAAGTTGGTTCAGAATCGACTTGATAATCTTGAAAGAATTTACATTGAAAAACTTAATCTGGCTCAAATTCGTCTGGCTTCCTTTTTCCTGGATACCCTGCGGCAGTCCATCGCTACTCTTGCTGCGGCTAACTATTCTCAAATTGCTCCAACAGAGCAAAAGCAATTTACCAACCCAGGTACAAAGTTTTTTTCCAGCAGATTAATCCTAAAATTGCTAAAGGGGCTAATTTATATAGGCATCTTAGGTTCGTTGTTCTCTTTAACTAAAACTACCCCAGGTGCATGGATGGCTATCTTGTTAACCTCTCTACTTCTAGGGGTAGAAGTTGTACTTCAACTCGAATTAAATAACCAGCAAAATTCTATATCTTCAGAGCTATTGGAATTACCTAAACCTATGCTTCGGGTTGATAGCAAAGTATTTTTAGATCATCTTGGCGATGCTCTCAACACTATCGACCTAGCAGTAGCTAGAGTAGAAGAATGGAATAAACATGAAGGCGACTTAGCAATAGAAGAACTTCCAGAGCTATTAAATTTTCTGCAAAGGCTAATGGGCGCATCAAAACTTGATAAACCCCAAATGGCTTATGAACTTGCAAAACTTCTGCCACAGATTTTAATGTCTCAGGGAATTAATGCTCAAATTTACCGACCAAATGACCCTCACAGCGATCGCAAGTTTTTTGACTTCGAGCCAAGTATCGACCCCGATACCAAAGATCACGTAACTCTAACTCCGGCTTTGTTAAAAGGCGATCGCTTGATTAGACGCGGTAGGGTAATTGAGCCAGCATATTCCTCTTCTAGAGAATAATAGACATTGACATCCTCACCGAGCTAAAGCAACGGTGATTCCAAGAATCACTTCTTGGTTTTTCTGCTTCATAGCAACTGCCTCCACCCTCAAGGAGATTTGGTCTTACGTTCGCTCCACAGACTAGCCCCGCAAGCCCTGCGGTTTTAAAAATAGTCAAAAAAGCTTATTTACTTCATGTCTTTCAAGGATGTTTACCATTGCCTCTCAAGCTTTTCCCGGTCTACCGATTTTTCTGCGCCGCCAGTTAAACTGGACTTCGCTCGTTAGGCTGTCTGATCCATGCGTCACGGGTGGGTCAACGACCACATTCAATCTAACACAAAGCCGTCCTAGAAGGACGGGGTTTTAAACCCAGTAATTAGGATAAGGGTATGGAAATTTTAGAAACAATCGGTTTTGATTTGGGACACGGTGAAACGGCTGTAGCTAAAGCGATAGTGGAAAGCATCGACCCCCCCCAGATGCTGGAGATTAATAACAAGAAGAACCAAATTACAGCCCTTGGTTGGCATCCTAAACTCGGTTATCTTGTCGGAGAACAAGCATTAATTCAAGCTGGCGTTACCCAACTGGCAATTTCATTCAAGCAAAAACCCAACAACGATCCCAAATATCGGGAAACAATTAGCACTTTTGTCGCAACCTACTACCGCCTTTTGAAAGAAAGCAAACAACTTGAAGGTGGGGAAGGTAGCTATTTTTACATCGGTTGTCCTTCAGGATGGTCACTTAGCGATCGCACCGAATACCAAAAGCTACTTCAAGAAGCTGGCATCCCTCAAATAAATGTTGTACCTGAATCGCGGGCTGCTTTCATGCAAGCCAAAGAAGCCGGGAAGCTGGAGTATGACAAACTTGTTGGATCGGTGCTAATTGTCGATATTGGTTCTTCAACCACAGATTTTACTCTGGTTAAAAGCTTAGAAGAGATACCGATAGATTTCGGGAGTAATACTTTAGGTGCATCTCTAATTGACAAAGCTATTTTTGCCCGGACTCTCGCCAACCACGAACAAAAAGTATTACTCGAAAAAGTATTTAAGGAATATCCGCATCACCAAGCTCGTTGTGAACTTGCTTGTCGCAAAGCTAAAGAAGATTACTTTTCTAATGAACAACTATACAACGATCCTGAATCCTTTGCGCGTGGCTTCGAGTCGATTAACGAACAGATTTATTTTATTCCCCAAGTCAATAAATTGATGATGGAGGAAATTTTAAACCAGCCCTTACCGGAACTTGGGCATCATAGTTGGGTGCGATCGTTTAACGACTCTTTAACCGAGGCGAAAGAAAAGCTAGAAAAATTAGGAATCGTGCCGAAACTTTTGCTGATGACTGGCGGTGCATCTCGCATGAAGTTTACCCACTTTCTTTGTCAAGAAATGTTTCCCGAACCAGAAACGCTGCTTCGCCCCGATCCAGAACCGGAACGGTGTATTGCACTGGGTTTAGCACGAGTAGGACGATGGGATCTGCGTGCTGCTGCTTTTAAGCAAGAAGTCAACAAACTATTTACCTCGAACAAGCTCAAAGATTTGATTAAGAGGCATATCCCGGAGTTAATCGAATCACTAACTAAGCCTTTGACAGATGGCTTGATTGTCAACGCAGTTAAACCAAGTTTAAAAGATTGGCAAAAAAACAAAATACGAACTTTAGCAGATTTGGAAACAGTTTTGATCAGTCGGGCAGAACAATGGCTCAAAAGCGATGCCTCCGGCAACGTCTCCGACGAACGCGCTGTGCAGATAATTAATCATCAATGCGCTTCTTGGTTTAGCAATAAAATCCAACCCGATTTAGCTGCACAAACCGATCCAATATGTCGAAAGTTTCAGATACCTAGAAGCAGCTTGAGGTTCCAGGATAGCATTGACCCAAATTTTGTTAACCCAGAGTTACGGATTGGAGATGCTATTTTGGCTGAGACAGTGGGCTTTATTGTCAATGTAGTAATTGGTGGAGGCACTGTAGCTAGCATCATCACTCTCATTTTAACTGGACATTTAACCTGGCCGATTGCACTAGTATATGGGGCTTCGGTTATGGCAGCAGGAATGGAGTTAAATCGCAAGAGTGTTCAAGAAGTAATCAAGACAAATGTAGATGTACCTAGTTGGGTTCGTTCTACTTTTTTGAGTGACAAAAAAATCGATGATATGTGTGAGCAAATAAAGCCTGACTTAGAGAAAGCTCTTCAAGAACAATTGACAGCAGATCAAGAGGCTTTTGATAAACTGATTAGTAAAGTTGAGCAAGGGCTTCAAAAAACCCTTTCTACCAAGGTTCAATCTTGCATAATTCTGATCCAATAACAGTGATGTATGGTATTAAATATAGTTTTTATAATCTCAGCGCTCTCTGTGCCTCTGCGGTTTAAAAGGAATTTATTTAACCGCAGAGGCACAGAGAACACAGAGAGAAGAGGTTAAAGAATAATTTATAGACTAAAATTTTCACCTACTTTGAAAGGGCTAGTTTTATAACAGTAAAAAAAGAGGTGAGCTTAGAGACAAAAGTCAGTTAATTAAATATATAAATTACTCAAAATTCAATGATTCAAACAATAGTTGTCTTACTGATAATTGGACTAATTATAGCTGGAATTTTAGCCAATCCTATCCTAGTAAAAAGGCGAAGAAACCGTCTCAAACACCGTCCTTTTCCCCCACTGTGGAATGCGATTATTGAGAATAATCTTCCTATTTATCTGTGTCTCTCTCCCGATGAAATCAGACGACTTCAGGGACATATTCAAGTATTCTTAGCAGAAAAGCAATTTATTGGCTGTAGAGAATTACAGGTGACAGAAGAAATGAAACTGACCCTTGCTGCGATCGCCTGTTTACTCCTATTAAATGAACGTGGGCAATACTTCCCTAGACTTCGTTCAATTCTGGTGTATCCCAACGCTTATTTTGTTCAGGAAACGACTTCCATCGGAAATTATGTTGTTGAAGAAAGGCGTGTGGCAAGACTGGGTGAATCGTGGACAAATGACCAATTAGTACTATCTTGGGAACAGGTGAAACAAGACATTAATAACTGGAAAGATGGACGTAACGTTGTGCTTCATGAATTCGCCCATCAGTTAGATCAAGAAGATGGTAAAGCTGAAGGAGTTCCTATACTGCAAAGCAACTCAGATTATGCTATATGGGCGAAGGTGATGACAGAAGAATATCAGCAACTTTGTAGTGATGTTCTACAAGGCGTAAAGACGGTAATGGATAGCTATGGCGCAACGAATCCCGCAGAATTTTTTGCCGTAGCAACTGAGACATTCTTTGAGAAACCGCACCAATTATTGTCCAAGCATCCGGCACTTTATGAGCAACTGCAACGTTACTATCAATTAGATCCTGTGCAATGGGTTTAAATGCACCATCTACGCGTACTTCTCTAACGAGACGCTGCGCGTTCGCGTAGCGTTCCGTTGGCGCAGCCTCTCGTAGAGAAGGAAAGGCGGTTCGTTCTTGTACTATAGGCACATCTTCATACAGAATTGGTATCACCCGCCTGGAACTAAAGGTTTTAGGTATACAGCAGATTGCAACTTGGTGAGGTACAGATGATCTTAAGGGCACAGCAGTGCTGTGCCCCTACCTGTGTACTTCATTTACCTGAAAAACGCTGTATTTAGTCATCGACAGACGACTTTGTTTCTGCTTTTGTTGCCAAACTCGAACTTATTCACATTTAATATAAGTAATTTCATAGGACTTACGCACTGTACAAAAAAATTATGTTGTGCATCAACGTAAATACGTCGTTTCAGGGTTTTATTAATCATTTTTTGAGGATAAATAGACCCGTGCTGTAGGGGCACAGCAATGCTGTGCCCTTGCGACAGATGTGGTTTTTTAAATCATTCATATTTGGTCTTTTCTGTCAATGCGTAAGTCCTATTTCATTACTTTTGCGTTACTAGAGTTTGTGAATTATGAACTATATAGTTGCTCAACTTAAGTATTAAATAAAATTATTACCAATACTCTAGGAAAAGCAAAGACGTGAACCGTTTCAAAAAGCTATCCTCAATTGTGTTCCTGCTATTAGCCTTCATTTATCCACCTACTTTGGCTGAAGCCAAGGATAATACTCTAAATAATGTTCTCAATGAACCAAGTCTTGACGCACAGATAAAATTAGTTGGAGAGCAAAGTGAAGAGCTTTTGTTAGCTCATCGACGGACTCGACGACATTATCATAGACGGCAACGGACTGGACAATATAATTATCAACGCCAGCAGAATCGACGACATTATTACAGACGACGCTATCGCTCTGTACGTTATCACGGACAACCATATCGTCACGGAGAATGGGAACTTGTGCGTGATCGTCATGGACGATTAATATATGATTGGCAGCGTTAATAGTAAATACACCCAATTTTCCCAGTGAATCTTTATGCGTAAATCCTAATTTAGGCGGGAGCATCCCAACTTTGACGCACTTTTCTTTACCTAGACCTGGTGTAATTTTAAACTAGAAGGTTTTCATCGCCAGAATCTTCAAAGCTACTGCTTCAGGGACAGGCATCACTGATAACCGATTTCCTTGTCTCACCAACATTAACTCTTCGGCGCTAAACTCTTCTTTGAGTATTGATAACAAGATGGGGTTAGAAAAAGTCTCAACAAATTCTACTACAACTGTTTGCCACCGAGGGGATTCCGAACTCGATTTCGGGTCGTAGTATTTACTTTCTGGCTCAAACTGAGTCGGGTCAGCAATATCTTTTTTCACCACACGCATTAACCCAACAATACCGGGAGGATTAGTGCTGGAGTGATAAAAAAAAGCTAAATCTCCTTCATCCATTTGGCGCAAAAAATTGCGAGCTTGATAATTGCGAACACCGTCCCAGATAGTCTCATTTTGCTGTTTAAGGTCAGCAATGCTATAAGCTTCTGGCTCTGATTTCATTAGCCAATAATTCATCTACACAAATTATCTATATACAAATAACAAGGGGCAAAATCCCCTTGTATTTGAGATAATAGCTGGATTTACGCCCTGCTGTACTAGTGAATTTAATTGCGGTAAGCTATGACGGCATAAAATGGATCTCCTCCAGCTGCACCCAACCACTGTAATAAATTCGGTAATGTTGATTTATGAGCTATAACTTCTGCGGTTGTAAATCCTGGAACTGAGGCAAAGTAAGCTTTGACTAATTCTACTCGCTGTGCATCTGTTGCCTCCCGCCAAGCTTGAATCGCCTTTTCAAAAAACATGCGGTTAGAAAAGCTAATAATTGCGACACCACCGGGTTTCAGTATGCGGTAAATTTCAGAAAATACTGCTTCTGGATATTGCACATACTGCACAGATACGCAATTGAGAACAGCATCAAAATCTTCATCTGGTAAAGGTAGCTGCGGATTTTCGTTAAGATTTTGCACAAAGTAATGATTTAAACGAGGATTTCGTGCTAGTTCCTCACCGTTGAGTCCGTGTCCTTCCACATGGGCAAACTGCATCTCTTCTGGCAGATGGGATACCCAGCTGCTCATCATATCAAAAATGCGGGTGTTCGGTTTGAGGCGATCGCGATATAAATCCGTTAGCTGTTGAATAAATCCTTCATCCACATGGGTAACAAAGCGGGGATAGGCATAGAACAGCTTATCGTCTGTATCGTCTAATTTCAGGCGTTGATTCGGTCTTAACTGCATAAATCTCTGTTTTGAAGGACTTTTTCGGAAAATTACTGCAATTTCAGATTTTTTTTAACAAACACTATGTAACATATTTTAATAACAGCAGGACAAAAAAACGAGTCTAAATAGCAACATTCGATTTTTATCAATTCAATGTTATATAAACTACACTTCTTGCAGCGTATTTGGCGACAAATCCGCCTAGTAGCACCATTACCCTATTTTAGTTTGTTAGTTTGGATACTGCCCTTATTACTATTTACTTCTGGGCACAATAGCCTAATGGCACATGATGAAGCGCTTTATGCATCGCGTGCCCGTCTGATGTTTGATTCTGGTAATTGGATAACTCCTTGGCAAAATGCACATCATAAAACCCCTGGCCCTTATTGGATAATTGCCAGTTTCTACAAGCTGTTTGGTATGAGTGATACTAGTGCGCGTCTTCCTAGTATGATTGCTAGCATTTTTAGCTTATGGCTTGTGTATGAAATCGGCAAAAGTATGCTAGGCAAAAAATTAGCTTGGCTAGCTGCTGCAATTTTAAGTGTGGAATTTCTCTGGCTGCAATACTCTCGCTTAAGTACACCTGATGTCCCGATGGTTCTCTTGGTACTTTTAGCTATTTGGTCTTTAATAAAAACGGAATTACATCCTAAATATCGCTATTTTTGGAGTTTTCTTGCTGGTTTCAGTTTAGGTTTAGGTTTCTTAGTCAGAAGCTTTATGATTTTTTTGCCAATCATAGCTTTATTCCCTTATTTAATTTGGGAACATCGCCGTCATCGTCATCTTACTAACCCAATTTTATATTTAGGCTTTTTCGTAGGTTTAATACCTACCTGTGTTTGGCTGTGGTTAAGCTGGCAGCACTACGGAAATCAGAGTTTTCAGGAGTTGCTCAAGTTTGTTGTGCAGCTAGGTTCTGAGAATAATGATAGAAATGATCGGCTGTTTTATCTATGGAATATTCTTTTAAAAGCATTTCCTTGGACTTTTTTCGGGCTTTTAGGTTTGTTTTTGACTGTCCGTCATCCTATTCCTCGTTATCAGTTAATACTAGTTGGCTTTCCACTTGTCCTATTTTGTGAACTTAGTCTTTTTAGCACTCGTCTCCCTCACTATAGTGTTTGCCTTTATCCGTTTATAGCTTTGTTTGCATCTGTGGGTTTAACCTGGTTAGGTAGTATTTATCAGACAGGAATTCTCCCCAAATTACCTCTTGAAAGAGGTAAAATAAGTAATATATTAAGCCTTTTTGCAAGGAATAATCTTCCCCGAAATCTCAGTTATGGCTTTGGTGGGTTCGGTATTTTACTTGTTATAGCGAGTATTAACATTTTTAGTTCGGGTGGTTCTAACATCCGCAAGTATGCAACTATTGGCTTGGCTATGGGTTTGGGTTGGTTAATTTTACCTGTGGTATGGATTAGTCGTTACCACTTTGGCAAAAAGTTTCTCACAGCGCGTTATTGGATTGCAGGTTGGTTAATTCCCTGTTGGCTGGCTTTAGCGATGACGGGTAGCATAGGGCTTTTAAGTGACTATAACCCTGTTTTAAAAACTTTTTTACAACAAAGTGCGATCGCCTCAATTCTCCAATCTCATCCTCTCTACTTTGTGGAAATAGACCAAAAAACCGAAGTACTGCTTAATTTCTATCTTTCTATTCATCCCCAACAAGTAAACTCTATTTCCCAAATACCAGCTTTGAGCTATGCTTTAATCTATACTGCCCAGTCCCCTAAATTATCTCGGACTCACCGCCTTGTCGGTACAGTCAAACAGTACCAGTTAATTCAAGTTCTTCCCTAAGACAGATGCAAAATAACTATTGCTAAAAAAGGTTAGCATAGTTAAAATAGTACGTATGCTAAGTATTTTGCTAAATGGTTTCTACATCTAATCATTCCCCAGCTTTAGATTCGTGGCAGCAAAATCTGGCACCATACAATTTGGGCTACAGAATCAAATTAGTCTCGCAATTGCTCGGACGCAAGCTTACAGAGAAGCTAGAACCCTTTGGTCTTACGCCATTTCACTGGCTGGTGTTGTGCTGTTTATGGCAAGAAGATGGTTTACCTACTTCTAGTATTGGAGACAAACTCAAACAAGTAGGAGGAACTTTAACAGGTGTACTAGATCGGATGGAAGAACGCGGCTTGGTGCGTCGAGAACGCGACACCCACGATCGCCGCATCTGGCGAATCTGGCTCACTGATGCAGGTAAGGAACTAGAAGTTGTCTTACCACCAATAGCCGCAGCCGTGCGTGATGAAGCGATGGATGGTATTTCCTCTGCTGATCGAGAACTGTTTTCCCAAATCTTGAATCGGGCGATCGCTAACCTCTCCTAAAGATAGCCCCATAATCACCCGACCGGGGGAAGCACTGTAAAGATTTATTTTGAGGATGATTTCAGGTTCTTGTCTTCGCAAGTGGAAATGAATGACTGGTAAGGCTTTTGGAAAACTTTTCGATCTACTCAGGACTTACGCAACTGGCACAGTGCGATCGTTATTCAATAGTATATGGGTACTAGATAAGAGTGGCGTACCCAGAGTGCATTGCTGAGATTAATCTCAAGATTCTACGGACGTTGTACAACAAGTGTGTAAAGTTCGATGGAAAGTTGAGGAGTTTCACCGAGAATTGAAACAATTGACTGGCATTAAATCATGTCAATGCCGTAAAGGTCGTATTCAAAGGAATCATGAAAGCCTCGTGCTATTTTAGTCTGGCTTAGGCTCAAAGATTTAGCTTATAAATCTGCTGCCGTGTATTTAATCGCTAGCAACCTCTCTCTTGATAGAGGCTAAAAGCGTTCTAGTCACTTTATAAGTGACTTATAATATTATCTGACTAAAGTCACACACCCTTATGGCTGACCTTGTGGAAACTGCTGTCAACGCGGGAAACTTCAATACCCTGGTAAAGGCTGCTGAAGCTGCAAATCTCATAGAAACTCTGAAAAGTCCTGGTTCTTTCACGCTGTTTGCACCAACTGACGAAGCTTTTGCCAATCTGCCAGAGGGAACCTTAGAATCGCTACTACAAGATATCCCTAAGCTCCAGAAAATTGTGGCATATCATGTCGCTAGTGGGGATGTTCGATCTGATGATTTGATACAGATTAATGAGGCACAGACGCTTGAGGGTTCAATTGTAGCCATTGAATCTGTCAACGGTAAATTTAAGGTGAATAACGCCAATGTCATCAAAACGGATATTTTGACAGACAATGGCGTGATCCATATTATTGATGCGGTGTTGATGCCTGCAATGGTGGCGGGAAGATAAGGGCATTGGGCATTGGGCATTGGGCATTGGGCATTGGGCATTGGGCATTGGGCATTGGGCATTGGGCATTGGGCATTGGGCATTGGGCATTGGGCATTGGGCATTGGGCATTGGGCATTGGGCATTGGGAAATGAAAACTCTTCCCAGTCCCCAGTCCCCAGTCCCCACTCCCTACCCCAGAATGCACCCACTGCGTGCGGGAACACTCAATGTCAAGTGCTTATTTTCTCCTTTACCATTCCACTCAACTTCAGCAGTACCATATAAGAGTTTGTTGGGTTGAGTATTCAAACTGGCAACATTTACATTCGCTTTTGCCGAACTTATGCCAGCGTTGACAGCAATTATCAATTCTTCTTTTTCCAAAGTCCGCGTAAAGATGTAAAGTTCTCCTTGAGCATGGAGGACTTGGTAATCACCTGTACGCAAGGCTGGGTAAGTGTGGCGCAGGGCAATTAATTGGCGGTGAGTATTAAAAATTTCTTGATTCCAGTTAGTCTCTAAAGGAAAACCACGACGTGAGTCTGGATCTATAGCACCAGGTAAACCAACTTCATCACCATAGTAAATACTGGGCGCACCAGGAAAGGTGAGTAGCAGTAGAGTTGACAATTCTATACTACCTATATCGCCGCCTGCAATGGTCATCAATCGGGCTGTATCGTGACTTGCTAGCAAATTAAGTTGAGTTAGCTGAATTTCCCAAGGGTAAAGTTGCAGTACTTCTTGGATTTTGGTGGCGTACTCGGTGGCAAATAAGGGTGGGTAGGGTTGATAGTCGCGGCTTTGGACTTGTTCTAAGACTACGCGATCGCCTGCCGCAAAGGCAATTGTCGGCCCAGCAAATAGATAATTCATCACGCCGTCAAATTGTGTTCCATCCAACCACTCGCGGGAATCTCCCCACACTTCGCCGACAATGTAAGCTTCGGGATTGACTGCCTTAACGCGATCGCGGAATTCCTGCCAAAAGCCAGGAGTTTTTATTTCAAATGGTACATCTAATCGCCAACCGTCGATGCCGAATTTAATCCAATACTCGGCAATTTCCATAATGTATTCCCGCACTTCTGGATTGTCGTGGTTAAATTCTGGCAAGGCGCGATTTCCCGCCCAACCCACGTAGTTTGCAGGGAATTCGCCATTGTATGGTGAAAGGGGCCAGCCTTCTATTTTGAACCAATTTACCCAAGGCGAATGGGGGCCATTCTCTAAAACGTCATGGAAGAAGAAAAAACCACGGCTGGAATGATTAAACACTCCATCCAGCACAACTTTGATGTTCCGTTGATGGGCTGCATCTAGCAATTCTTTAAAAGCCTCGTTGCCCCCCAGCATAGGGTCAACTTGATAATAATCGTGGGTATGATAGCGATGATTACTAGCGGATTGAAAAATGGGTGTAAAGTAAATCGCATTAATTCCCAAATCCTGGATGTAGTCTAAACCCTCGATAATGCCCCATAAATCGCCGCCTTTATAACCCTGGAGTGTTGGCATAGCCTCCCAATCTTCCCAACGGGCTTCACCTAGCAGCCGTTTGGGCGGCTGTTTGCTCCTAGCAAAGCGATCTGGAAAAATTTGGTAGAAAACCGCGTGTTTTACCCAGTCTGGTGTTTGAATTTGCATGAATAACTTTTTGTACCTTCAGAAGCGATCGTTGCAAATATTAGCTTCTTTATGGCTCTTACTTATGATAGAAAATCTGTTATTTGTCAGTAGTTATTAGCGAAATTCTTACAGGCTGCGGAGGCGCACGAGTGTTTGTATAGCTCCATTCTTTGTGAACCTGTACAAAGAATGGCTTGGTCAGACTTGGGGCTTGAGCAAATTGTTCTATGCAACCTCATAGCTAATCGGTATAAATACTAGAAGTTAAGTGAAAGGGTGCGATCGCCTTTGGCATAACGCACCCTACTAATGAATACCACTTACTTAAGCAAAAATTGCTGCCCAGATACCCGACTTCTTCAATCAATAAGTCCGGGATCTCAATCTAGCTTAAGTAAATGACATTCCACCCTACTAATTGGTGTAGTGAAACGCCCGAAAATTACGAATTAGTAATTAGTTAAGGGCAGGGGCGATATCTGAGGTGAAACACCAAACCCTGAGAGAGATCAAGGCTGTCAACGGTGGCTATTCCGACACCACTGGCGCGCATAGAAGTATTCGCCCGCATATTTACAGTCGCGCCACATTTCGACCAAACATCAGCGAAGGTCACTAAACTATCTTGAACGAAATAGTTAGTTTCGCCGATCAAATTTCGAGTAAAAACTGGGCCTTGACCCAAGAAAAAGTACTCTGCTCGTAGCCTCCCAGTAGTTGCCGGAGCAACATAGCCCCGATAATCAGCATCGTAGAAGGAAACTTGAATGCCTTGGGGTAATTTGATCGGAATAACCAAATTACAGGTTTTATAGCTTTGTAGTGAATTATTAGCTGTAGCTACATATTGGTTAAATAGAACGGTTAGTGTTTGATAATCAAGGCTAGGTGTCACGGTGACGCTATTAATGGGGCAACCGCTACCATTATAGGTTGCGCCTAAAATTTGAACTGTGTCAGCAGATGTTTGAGCAAAGGCAGGGCCAACTGAAGCAGTAATTAATGTAGCCGTAGCAAAAAATGCTTTTACAAACTTGATAATTTTCATTTTTTCTCCCGAATGCACTAAGCAGACATTTCCACCTGAGTAATTGGTGTAGTAAAACACCCGAAAATTACGAATTAGTAATTAGATATCTGGTAGAAATTAAATATGCATTATCCACAACGTTTATAGAGAACCAAAATTTCACGTCTCTACATTCTTTTCCACCAGATTTCTATTAGTTAAATGCAGGCATCCAATAGTAAAGGAAAAGTAATACCACCACGCTGACTGAGATCAGAGGTGTCAACGGTAGCTATCCCTCGACCCGTGGCGCGCATCGAAAGATTCACCCGCAGGTTTACATTCTGGCCACAGGCTGTTCCCAGATAATTAGTTATGCTGCCAAAATTATGTACAACGTAATAGTAATTTGGGCCGCCGACTATAGTCTGAGGAAAAGTTAAGCCCTGTCCCTGTCCCGATGGCGCTGGAGAGAAAAAGTAATTTCCTCGTAAATCCCCCTTGGTATTGGGATCAACATAGCCGCGATACTCAGCCTGGTACAAGTTAAGTTTAAAGCCTGCGGGTACTTGGAGCGGAATGACCAAATTACAGGTTTTATAGCTGTTTGGTCCGCTATTACTTATGGCTATAAACTGGTTAAATAGAACAGTTAGTGCGCCACCACCAGAGGTAATCGTCGGCGGTGGGACGGTGCCCACAGGGCAACCGCTGCCATTATAGGTGACTGGACCTACAATTTGAACTGGTAGAGCAAAGGCGGGACCGACTGAAGCAGTAGTTAATGCAGCCGCAGCAAAAAATGCTTTTATAAACTTGATAACTTTCATTTTTTTATCACCAAAGGATTAAGCAGATTTACTCGTAACCGTTCAGAGGGAGTAGTAAGTTAATAGGGTTTGAGCCACTATCAATCCTTTTATTTGGAGAAAGCAAGGCTAAATCATCTGAATAATTTGCCTGTAATGCTTATTCTCTCGTTATCCTCCTAAACGATTACATTTACTCTGACATTCTGCTGTTTGAAATCACGTTTTAATTTCGTGTCGGTTGTATAAGTTGTATTGAAAGCATTAAAATCTTTACAAAATCTAGATTAGCTGGTATGGATCGTATCAAGGCGATTATGAATAAGAATTGTCTGCATTAAAGTTATAGCGACTTGTCCTGTTAAAATCACTATTTTGCTTTCACGCAATAAATTTAATTTGAGGTAAAAATGAGGCACGAAAAACTTTCTCCCGGACTACTTTTGGCATTTCAAGACTATCAAAATGAAGGAGATCAAGCTTTAGTTCAACACAAAAAATCCCTTGGTATTATTGCCCACAAAAGCCCGGTAAAGCCCACTAAGAGCGTCGTTTTTATCTACTGCGATCCTGATGCAGACTTGAGTTATCTCTCACAATATAATATTGAAGTCAATCAAAATTCTGGGAGTGTGCGGACGGCTTTCTTGCCAATAGAGAGTTTAGATGTCTTATCTGAAGAAGATGTTATCCAACGCATCAAACCATCACGCAAACTTCATTTGAGGATGGACACTGCAATGAAAGCAGTCAAACTGCCGGAGTTCAAGAATCAAACCGGACTGACTGGTAAAGGAGTAATCATCGGCATTATAGATAGTGGCATTGATCCGAAACACCCCGCCTTTGCTGGACGAATTTTACACATTTGGGATCAAACACTGCCAGGGCCAGGAGTGACGGAGGGCGCCTATGGGGCTGAATTTACAGGAGCGCAATTGACAATTTCTCAGGATACTAGCGGTCATGGGACTCATGTTGCTGGAATTGCCGCCGGTGCCGATGCTACCTATTGTGGTGTAGCACCAGAAGCAGAATTAGTTGTTGTCAAGTCAGATTTACAGGATGCCCATATTGCCGATGGCGTTCGTTACATTTTCCGAGTTGCTAGAGAGTTGGGACGCCCAGGCGTGGTAAATCTCAGCTTGGGTGGACATGCCGATGCCCATGATGGTAGCGACTCCTTATCAAAGGTCATTAACGCCGAAAGTGGCCCTGGAAGAATTGTTTGCTGTGCTGCGGGTAACGAAGGAAACGATAACATTCATGGACAAGCGACGATACCTAATGGACGCACTCGTGGTATGCGCTTTAATGTTCCTTTGAATCAAATAGGCATAGTTTGGTTAAACGGTTGGTATTCCAAAGACAGCGAATTGGAAGTGTCTGTGCAGAGTCCTAACGGTTTTGTCACCCCCTTCCAAAAAATAATTACTGAGGGTAATGCCGCGCAAGATTACCAGTTACCAGATGCACGGGTGCAATTAGCGACACCAGCACCAGATAAAGCCAACGGCGACCATAATTTCTTTGTGCAAATACGCGGTATTGGCCCCTCGCAAGTCATGGGAGGTATTTGGCAGATGCGAGTCCGCAACAGTTCTTCAACTGACACACGTTTGAATGTGTGGACACTAGATGACACTTCATCAGTGTTTTTCACAGGTAAAAGTGTGAAGGATGCGTTAAAAATTGGTTCACCGGGAGCCGCCAGCAGTGCAATTACAGTTGCTGCCTATACTACTAAAGCCACGTACACAGATATTGATAACCAAGTACGAGAAATGGGGTTAGAATTGCATACTATTTCGGAGTTCAGTAGTGAAGGGCCACTACGCAATGATGGACAAAAGCCGGATGTAGCAGCACCAGGAGCGATGATTATTTCCACCCTTTCCGCCGATGCAAATTTTGACCGCTCATCGATGATTAATTCCAAGTTTGTGGTACAGGCTGGTACGAGTATGGCGACACCCGTTGTTAGTGGATTAGTGGCACTGCTGTTGCAGCGAGATCCTAAACTTGATCCGGCTGCTGTGAAAGATTTGCTACGTAAAAATAGTGCAATTCCCGGAAAACCCGCAGGCACATTTGATGACAAATGGGGTTATGGAGTGATTAATGCCTTAAACCTGTAATTAGACTGAGAAAGGTAGATATTATTTCTGTACAAGGATAGGCAATAAAAACCTATAAATTTGATAAGTTAGGGTAGGCAAAAATTGCCTGCCCTTTTTACCAAGGAATTGCTGATGAATTATCAGAAACTAGACGCCGCTCTTGCTACAGCGCTGAATGATGTTCAGAATTCAGAAGAAACTAGTTTGGGGGTTTTCATCCATACCGAACCAATTTTAGATTCTGCTGCGATCGCTGTTTTAGAAAGTTTAGGCGTTAGTGGTGTTAGCAGTGGTAAAGAGATTTTCACGGCAACACTGTCACCAAATGCCATTTCCCAGTTATCAGACCAACCTTGGGTGAAATATTTGAAGCGATCGCAGCAATTAGGTTTGGTTAATAGGACAATAAATACTGGGAGATTGGGCGTTTAATGGGCATTGCCTAACCCTACACTGCGCGGATAATTTTTTGCCGTTACTGTGAATCAGGTTTTTGTTTTTCTGGAAACTTACACTTCACCTCAATTTCCAGATTACTTTCAGCCGAACCTTCGGTAATGTACGGAATGCCGGCTTTCCCACCCAACTTAATGCCAAATTTAAGTCTTACCTCTTCAATCTCAGCAGTATTGAAGTCTTTAAAAGCACTAAGAGCATAGATAGTATAAGAGCGAATCATTTGGCGAGCTTGTTGCATCCGAGCGATCGCATCTGTTCGCACATCCTTGTATTCTATGCCATCGTCGTCCTCCTCAATTTCCTGAGTTATTTCGGTGGCTGTGAGGTTAATCTCAATCTGCTCAATCTCGCCGTCTGCTTGGAAAAAGAGTTGCTGTACTTCGGACATAAGCTACCTCGGGTAAATTTTTGTATCGTGTCTGAAATATTTCAGGCTGTTTGCGGAAAAATAACAGATGGTGTTGTTTCTAGTAACACAGCCATCATAGTGTCTGTCAAGATTATCCCGCATTTCTCAACCCAAGGTGTGTTAAATGGCACGATACGCGCTTGTTATTGGCATCGCCGAATATCTCAGCCCATCATTACCGCGTTTGTCGAAGACTACAAATGATGCTGAAGCGATCGCGCAACTGTTAGAGCAATATGGTGATTTCCAGTCTGTGCAAAGACTACCACAGCGCTGGAATAAAGATAAAAACGGCTATGAAATGGCAGCGTCAAAAGTTACTGGCGCTCAACTTGGCCAAGATTTGAGAACTTTTTTACTAGAGCAAGCTGCTAATAATGAAGCGCTAATTTATTTTAGCGGACACGGTTTTACTATTGCCGACAATTTGGGACAACAAAAGGGATATTTGGCAAGTTCCGATTGTCAGATTGAATTTAAGGATAACGAAAATGTTGAACAAAAATATGGCATTCCTCTGGATAGTCTTAACGAGTTAATTCAAGATTCGCAATTGAGTAGTTTAGTGATGCTACTCGATTGCTGTCACAGCGGTTATTTCTTAGAAAGACAATTAATAGAAAGAACTCTTAACACTTTCAGTTCGCAAAAGGATTATTACTTAATTACAGCGTGTCGTGGCTTTGAACGTGCGGGAGTTATTAAGAGTGAAGAATATAGTATTTTCACAGGTGCAGTTGTTAAGGGATTGACGGCAGAAAATGTAGGTAGTAGTAGGCGAATAAGTGGCGATCGCTTGTTTGATTTTGTCAGCAATGAACTTAAAGGTTCAGTACAAGAGCCGATTCGCATGGGTTGGGGACGTTCGATTACTCTGGTTACTTATCCCCAATTAGATATTTCTACAGATGTAAAAGTTGCTTTCAATCAAGAAAATCCTTATCGAGGACTTTATGCATTTGAATCAGAACAAGCGCAATATTTTTGTGGGCGAGATGAAGCAGTTCGTACCCTAATTTCGCGTTTAGCAGAGAGTCATTTTTTGGCTGTAATTGGCTATTCAGGTAGTGGTAAATCTTCTTTAGTAAAAGCCGGTTTGTTACCGCAACTGAAACGCGATCGCCTTCCTGGAAGCAGTGAATGGGAAATCGCATCTTTTACACCAGGAGAACATCCTTTAGGTAAATTAGTTGATATTTTGACTCGACAACAGCAGCAAAATCAACCGCATTTATTGTTTATCGATCAATTTGAAGAAGTATTTACACTTTGTCAAGACGATGAGGAACGCAAAGCTTTTATCCGCTTAATAGCACAGGAAGTAAAAAAAAGTGAGGCAGAAACGCGGATAATTTTGACAATTCGCGGTGATTTCTTAAATCGTTGTGCTGACTATTTAGAAATTATTACTCTTATCAATAGCATTCCTCCGACATCATTCATCGTCACACCAATGTCTTTTACTGAGTTAGAAGAAGCAATAGAAAAACCAGCAAAATTACATGGTGTCACGTTTGAGCATAGTTTAGTTTCGCAAATTTCTGCCGATGTCGTCAACCGTCCGGGTGCATTACCCATACTGCAATATGCGCTTAAAGAATTGTGGCGAGTTTGCATTGAAGAACCTGAATCTCCAGAACCACTTTTGACTCGCAAAGGCTATGAAGAAATTGGCGGAGTTAAAGGAGCTTTAGACAAACGAGCGACAATTTTGTATGAAAGTTTAACAACTATAGATCAAGCCTTTGCGCGTTGCTTGTTTATGGAATTGGTGCAGTTAGGTGAAACTGGAGAAGTAACGCGGCGGCGTGCTAGCTGGGATAGATTAGAAGTAGTTGCAGATTCTCCACAACAATTGCAACGGGTTGTAGGATTGCTAGCGGGTTCTCAACAACGTTTAATTATCACCGATCAAAATACTGTAGAAGTTGCTCATGAAGCACTTTTATCTGAGTGGAAATTATTAAATACTTGGATTGCTGAAAATCTGGAGAATATTCGTCTCAGTCGTTCTTTAGAAGAAGATTGCTATGAATGGCAACAAAGGTTTAATAAATCGGATGATGCACTATTAGCGGGTGCAAAATTAGCTAGATTTTCTGAGTGGACGAATAAGAATCAGCGAAAACTTACGCCATTAGAAACAGAATTTTTACATAAGAGTTTGGAGAGACGTGATAGAGAAATTCAAGCTCAATTAGAGCAGGAACGTCAACTTAGAGAACTAGCAGAGTCTCGACAAAAAGAAGCAGAAGCTAGAGCCATAGCCGAAATTGAAAAAGCTATAGCAGCAGAAGATAAAGCTAAAGCCGAAGCTGCAAGAGCAAAAGAGGCAGAAGCAAGTGCTAAATATCAAAAACAACGAACTAGGCTGGCGATCGCGTCAGCCTGTGGACTAACATTACTGGCTATTTTTACCATTGGGTTTGGAATTAGGGCAGAACAGAATAAAAATAAAGCGATTCAAGCTTTAATTTCTGAACCTCTACAGCTTTTGAAAACTAACAATCAACTAGAAGCAATGATAGCAAGTATCAAAGCACTAGAAGATTTAAGAGATATAGGAGCAGAAAATAATAATGCTGTAGATCAACTAAAAGCTAATGTAATTGATCTAGTAAGAGAGTCAAACCGTTTCCAAGGACATCAAGATGCAGTAAACAGCATAAGTTTTAGTCCTGATGGTAAAACCATAGCCTCTGGAAGTTGGGACAAAACAATCAAACTCTGGAATATTGAAAGCGGAGAATCGCAGACACTCTCAGGTCATACAGATAAAGTATGGCGTGTGAGATACAGCCCTAGTAACGGTAATATGATTGCCTCTGCTAGCACAGATAAGACAGTCAGACTGTGGAATGCCAAAAGCGGAGAATTTTTGGGAGAACTTTTAGGAAATACAGACATTATCATCGATCTCAGCTTTAGTCCAGATAGTAAAAAAATTGCCACAGCTAGTTTAGATGGAACAATTAAGATATGGGATACAACTACAAAAAAAGAATTGGAAATCCTAGAAAATCCCCAAGGTCTAAACGGATCTTATAGTGTTGATTTTCATCCTAATGGCGCAAAGCTTGCTGTTGTTGGCTATCAAGACGGAAGCATCAAGGTGTGGGATTTAAATACAAAAACTCCAAAAGTGATTGGTCATCATAAAATATCGGCAACTTTTGTCAGGTTTAGTCATGATGGTCGTCTTCTGGCTTCTAGTAGTGGTGATGGCATAATTACGCTTTGGAAAGATGATCAATTCTTAACTACCATCAAAGCTGACAAAAAAGAAATATATGGGCTGGCCTTTAGTCCCAGCGATCAGATACTTGCTTCTGTCGGCGAAGATAGAACTATTAACTTATGGCAAATTGATGGGACTCTCAGTAAAACTTTAGTAATTCTAAGAGGTCATATTGGTGGAGTTTATGATGTAAGTTTTAACCCTAAGCAAGAAAGTAATTTAGTTATTGCTTCAGCAGGTGAAGATAAGAGTATCAAACTTTGGAAAATCATTGGTAAACACAATAATATTAATTATTCTTCTTCCAATAAAATATATGAACTTCAAAAATATAGCTGTAATTATGTTTGGGATTTTTTATATAAAAATCAGAAATCCAATTTTAAAATGGCGTATAATATTTGCAAAAACCTGCACCCAAAACAAAACGTTAGTTTTTATTCAAAAATAAAATTAATAGGAAATAAAGGTAACAATCAATGACTAACTTCGTATCTAATCAGAGAATTTCATGTCCTTTTCCAGGACATCAAGATGCAGTAAACAGCATAAGTTTTAGTCCTGATGGTAAAACCATAGCCTCTGGAAGTTGGGACAAAACAATCAAACTCTGGAATATTGAAAGCGGAGAATCGCAGACACTCTCAGGTCATACAGATAAAGTATGGCGTGTGAGATACAGCCCTAGTAACGGTAATATGATTGCCTCTGCTAGCACAGATAAGACAGTCAGACTGTGGAATGCCAAAAGCGGAGAATTTTTGGGAGAACTTTTAGGAAATACAGACATTATCATCGATCTCAGCTTTAGTCCAGATAGTAAAAAAATTGCCACAGCTAGTTTAGATGGAACAATTAAGATATGGGATACAACTACAAAAAAAGAATTGGAAATCCTAGAAAATCCCCAAGGTCTAAACGGATCTTATAGTGTTGATTTTCATCCTAATGGCGCAAAGCTTGCTGTTGTTGGCTATCAAGACGGAAGCATCAAGGTGTGGGATTTAAATACAAAAACTCCAAAAGTGATTGGTCATCATAAAATATCGGCAACTTTTGTCAGGTTTAGTCATGATGGTCGTCTTCTGGCTTCTAGTAGTGGTGATGGCATAATTACGCTTTGGAAAGATGATCAATTCTTAACTACCATCAAAGCTGACAAAAAAGAAATATATGGGCTGGCCTTTAGTCCCAGCGATCAGATACTTGCTTCTGTCGGCGAAGATAGAACTATTAACTTATGGCAAATTGATGGGACTCTCAGTGAAACTTTAGTAGCCCACGAATATGAAATATATGACATTAGTTTTAGCCCCAATTACGAAGACGATCAATTAATAGCGTCTGCTAATGAAGATAGAACTATTAGACTCTGGAAAATCATTCTGGAAGAAAAGTTTGATGGTTATGCTGAAAATATCTATGCTGATAATTTTGCAGTATCTGGTAATGTAACTAGTTTTAGTGAAAATCCTGATGAGAGTTTTGTAGGATCTGGTAATGTAACTAGTTTTAGTGAAAATCCTGATGAGAGTTTTGTAGGATCTGGTAATGTAACTAGTTTTAGTGAAAATCCTGATTTTATTAGACCTTGCCTAAACTGCAAGGAGCAATGTAGTGAACGAGATTGTAAAGCTTCAATTCCTGGATGCTGTCCACATAGTCCCTAAAGATTGAGTTTTTGCTTGATTTTAGCAGAAATTCATAAATTACTTACTTGTGACTAGTCTATAGCGATCGCACCCCATTCTTCGTACCAATTAATACAAATGTTCTATATTTCTCCTT
>Ga0209591_10002019_pt1 | contig 24653 bp, 27 predicted proteins | sample MAT01_FD_187207 | JGI IMG/M metagenome (GOLD analysis project Ga0209591, IMG submission 187207) | Freshwater microbial communities from Lake Fryxell liftoff mats and glacier meltwater in Antarctica - MAT-01 (SPAdes) (version 2) | ecosystem: Environmental > Aquatic > Freshwater > Ice > Liftoff... | reverse complement strand
CGTCCACGCCCCGAGGACCATGGCAAGATCCGCTGGTCCTATGACGCCATCACCATCGAGGTCGGCGCGAGGCACAGCGGCATCGGCGGTGGGCCCCCATTCTTGCAGCACAACGGCGAGATCGCGCGCATCCACGTGGCAGTCGATCGTGACGTCGGCGGCGCTCTGGTCTCGCGACGCCCGAAACTGCTACGCCGCGCACGGTGCCTGTAGCATGATGTCATGCTCGCGATTCTCGTCGCCGCGCTTCTCGCGCAGGATTCTTCGTCTGGTTCGCCATCTTCGCCGCCAGCGCCAGCCATGCCGCCGCCTAGCGCGCCGCCAAACACTTATCGCGCGCTGTTCGCCTCGTCGCCCCTCATACTCGACGGCAAGCTCGACGATGCGGCATGGAACCTCGTGCCCTGGACCGCTGATTTCGTTGATATCGAAGGTCCAGCGAAACCAACACCGCGCTACCGCACGCGGGCGAAGATGCTGTGGGACGAGCGTTATCTCTATGTCGCCGCTGAGTTGGAAGAGCCCGACGTGTGGGCGACGCTGCGGGCGCACGACGAAATCGTCTTCCACGACAACGACTTTGAGATATTCATCGATCCCGATGGCGATGGTCGCGCCTACTACGAGCTCGAGACGAACTGTCTCGGGACGATCTTCGATCTGTTCCTGCCGCGCACGTATCGCGATGGCGGTCCGGCGGTGCATACGTGGGACTGTGTGCGACTCGTCACGAAGATCGCCGTGCAGGGCAGCGTGAACGACCCGCGCGACGACGACAAGGGCTGGACGCTCGAGTGGGCGATTCCGTGGGCGTCGCTGATCGCGCCGTCGAAGGGTGACCAGAAAACTGATGACAAACCGCTGCCACCGGTCGTGGAAGAGCGTCAGCGAAACGGTGCTGCGCCGAAGGACGGCGAGATGTGGCGCATTAACTTCTCGCGTGTGCAGTGGAAACACAACTTTGAAGAGCTCGACGAAAAAGGCGCGCGCGTCGGTCCGAAGAATCGTTCACCCGTACCGCTGCCCGACAACAACGCGATTACGCAATCACCGCTGAAGCGTTACGAGAAGAAGAAGGGCGAAAGCGAGGGCAACTGGGTGTGGTCGCCGCAGTGGGTCGTCGACATGCATGTGCCGGACCGCTGGGGCAAGGTGACGTTCGTGCGCGATGTGGCGAAATGACGGCCGCTACCGCACGAGATCGCGCGTGATCTCGGACAAGGTTCGACAGCCGGCGAGCGCCATCGCGAGATCGAATTCGTCTTTCAAGATTTGTAAGACGCGCTCGACGCCAGCGCTTCCTGCGGCGCCGAGACCCCAGAGCACCGGTCGTCCGATTGCGACTGCGTCGGCGCCGAGCGCGATGGCACGCAGAATGTCAGTGCCGCGACGAATGCCACCGTCGACGAGAACGGGCACGCGCCGATCAATCGCGCGGACGACTTCCGGCAAGCTCTCCGCTGTAGGCGGGGCGCCGTCAAGCTGACGCCCGCCGTGATTACTTACGATGACGCCGCGGGCTCCGCAATCGAGCGAGCGCAGCGCGTCGTCGCCGCGACACACACCCTTGACCAAGATCGGCAGCCTCACGCGGTCGACGAGCCACGTGAGATCGCGCCACGAGAGTGAAGCGTCGATTGTCCAACCTAACGCCGCGCCGATGCCAGCACCCTCGTGTCCGCTCGGCCCCGTTTGGTTCGGCCGAATGAGATTGACTACTTCGACGCCTGCTGGCAATTTCCAACCGTTCCGCACGTCGCGCTCGCGCGTACCCCAGACGGGCGTGTCCACCGTGAGAACTATTGCGCGGCAGCCAGCAGCTCGAGCCCGCTCGGCAAGGCTCAGGGTGAAGTCGCGATCCTTGCTGACGTAGAGCTGCATCCAAACGGGTGCCGTGGTCGCTTGGCAGACCTCTTCAATCGCCACGCTCGAAAGGCTCGAGAGAATCATGGGAACGCCGAGCGCTGACGCAGCGCGGGCGGTCGCAACTTCTCCCTCGGGATGAGCCAATCGATGCAAGGCGGTCGGGGCGAGTAGCAATGGAAACGGAAGCGTCGAGCCGACGAGTTTGCGCGAGGTGTCGCGGCGCGAGACGTCCACCATGACGCGGTGCCAGATGCGAAGTCGCTCCCACGCGTCACGATTGGCCTTCACCGTCCACTCGCCCCAGGCGCCGGACCGGTAGTAATCCCACGCGAGAGGATCGAGCGCTTTCGCGGCCGCTTCCTCGAATTCGAACACGTTGAGCATGCTCTGCGGAGAGCGCGGCTCGCGCTCGTTCATGAAGTCGATCGTAATGGAAGGTTGCCGCAGCGTTCGGTTACCGCGCGAGCCGGCGACCCGTATGATCCACGCCCATGACCGACGCCAGCGTCCGGCCATCGCACCAGCCCGAGTCCGAACGAATCCTCGAAGAGCTCGGGATCGTGCGCGATTCGCGCAATCCGTTTCACCATTTGCTGGAGCAGCTCCTCGACGCCTCCGGCGCGGTCGGGATGAAGCATCATCAGAAACTGATCCTCGCACAGCCGAAGAGCGAGATCATGGTGCATTTCCCCGTCCTGATGGACAACGGACACCATCGGCTTTTCAAGGGCTATCGCGTCCAGCACAACAACGCGCTCGGCCCGTTCAAGGGTGGGCTGCGATTTCATCCGCGGGTCTCGCTCGATGAAACGAAGGCGCTCGCGGTCTTGACGACGTTGAAGTGCTCGCTCTTGCGGCTGCCCTTTGGCGGAGCGATGGGCGGCGTGAAATGCAACGTCGGTGAGATGAGCCAAGGCGAGTTGATGCGGCTCACCCGGCGATTCGCGAGCTCGTTGTCGCACTACGTCGGCCCAGACTACGACGTCGTCGAACCCGATGTCGGTACCGACGGTCGCACGATGGCGTGGTTCGCCGACACGCTGGTGCAGACGACCGCCGATGTTCGCCGTCAAGAGATGATTCGCGCCGTCACCGGCAAGCCGGTCGAAATGGGCGGCTCGTTCGGACGCGACCGCGCGGTCGGGCAAGGTTTAGTCGACGTACTCGCTGAAATGCTTCCCGAGGTCGGCGTCGAGTTCAACGGTGGTCGATTCGTGTCGATCGGTTTCGGCACCGTTGGCGCGTGGGCGGCGCGGAAGCTCTCAGAGCGCGGCATGACGTTAGTCGCGGCGCTCGATCACACCGGCGCGATTTGGAACGAAACGGGTATTGATCCGTTCCTGCTCCAAGAGTACGTGACGCGGAAGGGTGGCATTGAGGGTTTTCCTGCGGCGACGAGCGTGCCGGAGCGCGATGTCTGGACGGTCAATGCCGACGTTCTGGTCGCAGCCGCATCGGATGGACTTATCGACGGCGATCGTGCGGCGCGCGTCAGCGCTCGCGTCGTCGTTGAAGGTGGTCACATTCCCGTCACCCCGGATGGCGCCGACGTGCTGCTCGCCCGCGGGATTGAAATACTTCCGAGTGTGCTGTGTGGCGCGGGTGGCGTCGTCGCAAGCTATCTCGAATGGGTACAGAACCGTCTCTCGACGACTTGGTCGGGCGAAGAGGTCGATGAAGAACTCCGCCGCGCCATGACGCTCGCTGCGCGGCGCGTGAAGTTAGCTCGCATTCGCTACGAGTGCGATTGGCGCAGCGCGGCGCTGTGTGCGTCGTGCGAGCGACTTGGACGTGTGTACGACTTGCGCGGTGTATTTCCGTAAGAACAACTATGACGATCTTCGCGAAAATCCTCGTCGGCGAGATTCCCTGCCACCGCGTCTACGAAGACGAGCACGTCCTTGCGTTTCTCGACATCGGGCCGCTCAGCACCGGCCACACGCTGGTGATTCCGAAAGAGGCGAAGGCGCACCTCCACGAGTTGTCTGACGAAAGCGCTGCTGCGATTGGCCGCGTGTTGCCCCGAATCTGTCGCGCTGTGATGACGGTCACCGGGGCGACGGCGTACAACGTCTTGCAAAACAACGGCAACGACGCGCACCAGATCGTCATGCATGTTCACTTTCACGTGATACCGAAGCTGGGGAGCACTGGTCTTGATCTGCGCTGGAAAGGCGGCAAACTCGACAAAGCCGCTGGCTCGGAACTAGCAGGCCAACTACGAGATCTACTGGCGTCCCCGCGCTAACAACTCTTCCGATGCGCCCCGATCTCAACACGCTGGCGTTGCCGGAACTGTTTACGACACTCGTCGACGAGGAACGTCTCGACACATTACTTGCGCTCGCTTTCGAGGAAGATCTCGGCGACGTCGGTGACGTGACGACGTCGAGCCTGGTGTCGCCCGACGTGACCGTTCGGGCCGCGATCGTGGCGCGGTCAGACGGCATTATCGCTGGGCTCCCCGTCGTCGAACGAGTACTCACGTCGCGCACGAGTGATCTCATCTGCATGCTTCGGGCTCACGACGGCAGCATCTGCCAGCGCGGCGACGTGCTCCTAGAACTCCACGGGCCGCTGGCGCTCATGCTCCCACTTGAGCGGATCGTGCTGAACACGCTCGGTCGACTCTGCGGTATCGCGACCCTCACCCGCCAATTCGTCGACGCCGTCACTGGCACGCGCGCGAAACTCTGCTGCACGCGCAAGACCACTCCGGGCTGGCGTGAGCTTGAGAAATACGCAGTACGGTGCGGTGGCGGTTGGCTGCATCGCGTTGGGCTCTACGACGCGATGCTTGTGAAGGACAACCATCTCGGCGCTGTACCCGCCGATCAACTCGCACCGGCGATTGCTGCGGCAGCGCGCATTGCGCGGTGCCGCTTCGATCTACGTTTCGTTGAAGTCGAAGTCGACACACTGGAACAGCTCGACGACGTGCTTTCCATCGAAGCAGGCGTCATCGACATCGTGCTCCTCGACAACTTTGAACTCGGCGCGCTGCGTGAGGCGGTTCGGCGGCGCGATGCCCGCCGCCCGAAGCTTGAACTCGAGGCCTCTGGTGGAGTGCGGCTTGAGTCCGTTCGGGCGATTGCCGAGACGGGCGTCGAGCGAATTTCATGCGGCGCGATTACCCATTCGGCGATCTCGCTTGATGTGGCGATGGATCTTCTCGGCGAGGTACGCTGACTCGTGCGTTGTCCCGTGGTGCCGCCCGAACGCTGGCCGACGACTCTGGCGGACGCAGTGAGCCGCTGTCGACTGTTCAATGAAGTCCGCGTGCTGGCTGAGACGGCGTCGACGCAAGATGCGGCGCGCGAGCTCGCGTCACACAGCGGGCTCGTCGTGACGGCCTGGCGTCAAACCGGCGGTCGCGGGCGACTCGGACGCGGGTGGGTAGACACTGGGGAAGATGGCGTGGCGGTGACATTCATCGCGCCCGACGCATCACCGGAACGACTCGCCGTCGCCAGCGCAGTCGCGGTCGCTCGCACAACAGCGTGGTTGGCGCGATCCAACACAACGGTTCGCGTTGGCATCAAATGGCCTAATGATGTTGTGGTAGCGCGTCGCAAGATTGCGGGCATACTTATTGAGCGAACGCGTGAAGTCGCGCTGATCGGTGTCGGGCTGAATGCGGGACAGCATTCGTTTGAGGGTGAGCTTGCGAAGACAGCGACCAGCTTGCGGCTACTGGGCATCGAGGTCGACCGATGCGCGGTGCTCGAGCGTCTCATACTTGATCTCGACGCTGCTCTCGCCGAGGACGCCGAGTCGCTCGCGAGCGCATATGCCGAGCGCGACGCCCTCCGAGGAACGCACGCAGTGTTTGGCACGCCTGAGGGTGAGGTCGCAGGTGTGGTAGTTCGGGTGAGTCCGTTCGAAGGTATTGTGATCGTCTGCGACGGCGTTGAACGGTGCCTGGCGTCGGCGACGACGACCGTCAGTTCGTGGAAGGACTGCTCGTCGCGTTGAACCCCGTCGCCTGGAGCCCCGGGCATTCGATCTCCCGATTGAACTGCCGCGCCCGCTGCGACCGATAGTGCGTTTGATGCAGTCCCTCGCCCTCATGTTCGCCATCGCTACGACCGGCGCTCCCGCTGGCCAAGCGGCGGCGCCCGTTGTGGAGCCGATCATCCATAAGATCGCGCCACCGCTTCAGGTCGGGCGACCGGGAACCGGCAGAATGATCGATGATCCTGACCGGAAGCATCGCGAGAGTATCGAGCGCCAGAGGCTTGGCCCCGATGGCCGAAGGAACTCGATCCTTGGGCTCGCGCCAGAGTTAGAGCCGATCGAGCAGTCGGTCGCGGACCGCGGACCGCTTTCGGGAAACGCGCGAATTGCCCAAATGGATACGGCCGCGAGCCCTATCGGTTTTGAGCGGCTCTACCGCGCTCCCGACGACTCAGGGCAACTCGTTCGCGGGAGCGGCGGCCTGTACCTAACGTTTCCGTATTCGACCTACGGAAAGAATAAGAAGGGGACGACCATCCTGGTTCCACCGGGAGCGATCTTCCATATTGGAATGCCGCGGGCGTGGTACGCGGCGCCGCCCGCCGCGCCAGCCAGCGAGTCTGCCCGACCGGGCCAACTCGTCAGGCGCGCCGAGGGAGAGATGAGCGCGGCACCAGACCTTCGTATCAATTCACGCATCGACCTCTACCAAGGACCGAGCGAACGAACTCTTCAGCCGGGTTCGCCGCTTGCGGCACCCACACGGCGAAACGTGCTTCAGCAGCAGGCGCCACCAATCGCTCGGCCACCGTCGCCAACAGCACGCACGACTACCGCGGAATCAACAGCACTCCCGCCAATCGCCTCAGATGAAAACTATCGCCGCGCGTTCTTCGCCGCGCTTCGGACGAACCGGCCCTAGCCATCAGACTGGACAATCGTTCGCGCTCCTGGCCGGTTCAACCTGATTTCGTCGCGCGTCAACCGATCGGCTTCGGATCGGGTGCGCCGCCGTCGCCGCGGTCCTCGGTTCGAAGGAAGTTGCCCTTGTCGTCGTAGTATTTCCAGATTCCGACGCGCTTCCCGTTCTTGTAGTTGCCCTCGCGCTCGAGCACCCCGTGTTCGTAATACGCTTGGGCAGCACCGTTTCGGGCGTACTTGCCGTCCGGGCCCTTCCGCATTTCGTAGCGATACTTGATCTGATTCGTTTTGCCCCAGTAGTCCTTCATGATCTTGACGTCATCTTTGGACGCGTCGGGCTTGGGCGCGTCCGGCTTTGGGGCTTCTGGCTTTGGGGCTTCTGGCTTAGGGGCTTCTGGCTTTGGGGCTTCTGGCTTAGGGGCGTCTGGCTTAGGCGGCTCAGGCTTAGGAGCTTCGGGCTTGGGCGCCTCGGGCTTGGGCGCGTCTGGTTTCGGCGCGGTTGGTTTCGGAGCTTCTTGCTTCGGGGTTGGCGGCGGATCGCCGCAACCGAGGACGCTCGAGGTGACCAACAAGCAACCGACGAGAGTGAAGATCGATGTAAACCGTGCGGGCATGGCCAGAGTCTCGGTGTAGTTCAAACGAGCATTCAGCATACGATGCGAGGTATGCGAAGTGGTACCGGTGTGTTCGTCGCCGGGGTGGTGGTCGCCCTCTCTGCGATGGCGCCGGCGGACGCCGCTGGACCGGAACCGACATCGACGAATCCGATCGCCGTCTTGGGCGGTGTTGTTGCGATCCCTCTAAAGACGCCAGCCGAAGGGACCGGTTTTCCGGCGGAAATGTCGATCATTGTGAAGGACGGTGCCGCGTCGTCGCGGGTGACCGGCCGGGTGGTCTGGCTCGTCGACCCCGGGTCGTCGCGGGGGGCGAACCTCGAACGGCACTGGACAGCGTCCGCGAATCCTCTCGTCGTCCGGCAACTTCCGGACGGTGGCGATCCCCGGTCGCTGATCGGCGAGGAAGCGATCAGCGTCGCTGGTGCGCTCGTCCTCGCTCAGTTGCCCCTGACGAGTACGAAAGCCACGCTTCGGCTGGGCGAGACCGAGCTCTCACCGCAGTGGATCGAGCCCGGCCCGCCACCAGCGATCGACCCCGAGCTCGGGGCGTCGTGGCGCGATGATCGCCCGGATCCGATCTCGCCGTTCGATTGGTTTCGCTGGACGTTGTTCGCCGAGGCGCGCAACGAACTAGCGCCAGCGCCGCCCGGCGATGCTGCAACGCAGCTCATGGCGCGGCACGTTGCCGATCTGTGGCGCGCTGGCTTGGCCCGGGTTGCGCGGCAGAGTCGCGGCGTTTCGCTCACGCTCCGGGCGTGGCTTACCGCGACGTGCCGCGTCGAAGATATGAGCGGCGCCCGCAAACTACTCGGCGAGTCGGGTCGAGAGATCGCCGCATGGATTGCCGACTCAGCGGACATGTCGTCGCTCCTCTCGCTCTTGCTCGATCAGACGCGCGACGACGACGCCACGATGCGCGCCGCTCTTGCGTGGAGCGACGCGCGCACGCCGCTCACGATGTGGATTGATTCAGACGTCGCTGGTGTGCTGACGTTCGCGGTCGCGAATCCGCTCGAAAGTGAGATCGTTGTGCGCGTGCAGTGGCTTGGTGAACAACTGCCGCCACTCGCAACGTTAGTCCCGCCGCGCACCATCGGGCACATGCGCGTCGAGCGTCCAGTTCGTCCGACGAAACTCGGTTCGCTCGGCGGCGACGCGCCGGAAGCGCTCGTCCTCTCGCTCGCAGCAGAAAACTTCCGTAAGCGCATCGCCGTCGCGCCCGCAGCGGTCGCAGCGCGTCCGCCCGCCATTTCATTCGGTGAATTCGTGGCGAGGGTGAACCTCTGGGAAGCCCAATCGGGGCGCAGCACGCCCGTCGCGCCAGAGTGGGCAACGACTGCGTCACTTCGTCGGCGCGGCGAGCGCTGGGAGCTGTTCGCCGAGTGTCGCGCCCCGCGATCGACCGACGACGATGGCGTGCGCATTGTGTTCGGCGGGAAGGAACTCAAGGTGCGCCGTGACGGAACGGTCAGCGGCGACACTGAACTCGGCTTCGATCTGGGGGTGCGGACCTTCGACGGCCTATGGCGTTTCCGCCTCGCGCTTCCGAATGCCTGGGTGCCGAAGCCCGTGGACGGATCCGCCATCGTGCGCATGTCGTTGCGCCGTGAAGTAGGCCCGCTTCGAACGACCGCAGTGCTCGCTGTACCAGCACACGCGGACCGAGACGGAACGGTGCCCTCGGTCGAAGTGGACCTCGGGGCGTGGTCGGCCTCCGAGCGTTCTGAGCGTTGACGCTCGACTCGTATACTGCGGGCCCATGACGAACGCCGCTGTGCCGACGCGAGTCACCGCACTCCTGAACCAAAAAGGAGGCGTCGGCAAGACCACGTCCACGGTGAACATCGGCGCCGCGATAGCCGAGCTCGGGCGACGTGTGTGCTTGATCGACCTCGATCCGCAAGGGCACCTCTCGCTGTATCTGGGCATCGACGGCGCCTCGGTCGGTCGCACGGTGTACGACCTGCTCATCGATCCGACGGTCCCGGTCGAAGACGCGATCGTTCGCGCGCGGCCGAACCTCGACTGCCTGCCGTCGAACGTCGATCTCGCCGCGGCCGAAAGCGAACTCGCCGACCGACCCGATCGGCACCGCATTCTCAAGGACCGGCTCCAGCACATTCTGCCGCGTTACGACTTCGTGCTCATCGATTGCCCGCCGAGCCTTGGGCTTCTCACGCTCAACGCGCTCACACTGGCGCGTGAAGTGGTCGTTCCCATGCAGGCGCAGTTTCTCGCGATGCAGGGCCTGAGCAAGCTGCTCGAAACTGTCGCGATGGTGGCGCGCGGCGTGAATCCGGGCTTGACCGTCGCGGGAGTTATTCTCTGCATGCATGAAGGACAGTCGACGCACGGAAAGGAAGTCGTTGCCGAGCTCGATCGATTCTTCGCAGCGGCGAAAGGCAGCAGGTTGCCGTGGGACGGCGCCTCAATGTTCCGACCCGCAGTGCGGCGCAACGTGAAACTGGCGGAGAGCCCGTCGTTTGGACAAACGATTTTCGATTACGCGCCATGGTGTCCGGGAGCTCTCGATTACCGCACGCTGGCCGAGCGATTTGTGCGCGACTGGGATCGCGCACACGGTGTCGACACGAGCGCTGCGCCCGAAGCGGCGCTCGCCCCAGCAACTGACACGGAACCCACTGACGCGCCACCAACTAACACGCTACCGGGGGACGCAGACGAACCGCCGCCACTCTCGGTCGAGATACGTTCTGGATCGCTCGCGGTGACTCCGTCGTCGCGCGGGGCGCAGCCCGCGTGACGCAGTCGGCGCACGACGGCGCAGACGTGTCGACGATCAAGCGACGCGCGACGGCCCTGCGACGCGTTGCGTTCATTATCATTGCTGCGGGAGTTGCGTCGGGAACGCACTGGCCCAATCTGCAAATGGGCGATCCGACGTATCCGGCGGACAAGCTGCTGCATTTCGTATGTTTCGGCGTGCTCGGGCTCTTCATGCACGAAGCGCGGTTCTTTCGCGACGATCAAACGTGGCGCTATTGGGCACTCTTTGCTATTGGTATTGCTTGGACGACGATCGACGAACTAACACAGCAGATTCCCGGTCTTGGCCGCAGCTTCTCTCTCGAAGACATCGTCGCGAGTTCCGCGGGTTTCATCGTCGCAACAAGCGTGTGCTGGGCGACGAGACCGCGCGGCAGCGTTGGTGCGCGACTGCGCCGCGAGCGGCTTGACCTGTGCGTCGACGCAGTGCTCGCTCGTCCGATGGGTTGGATGACGGTCGCTACCAGTGCCGCGCTGGGTGCCGTAGTCGCAGTCCCGCTCGCCGTCGTCATCAACGGATATTCCGATACGCCGACGCCATTTCAAGCGGCGGTCGTCGGTGGGCTGCTCGGCGCCGCAGCGATTGGTGGGGCAGCAATGCTGATGTGCATCCGCCGCGACGAGGCCGCGCGATACGCGTCGGGCGAGTGGATCGAACTGCCGTCGCTCTCGTGGCCGGACGTGGTGCGTGCCTGCGCGCTGCCCGTTCTCGGCGGCGTCGCGATGCTCGTCGCTGCGTTCGTCGCGTGGGCGCTGCTGCTTGTACTTCAGCGCGACGTGACGCTCGCATCGAACATTTTCCGCTGGATGGAATCGCTTTCGAAGGGCATGGAATCAGTCATCGACGCGACCGTCGTAGGGTTGATTGTTGCAATCGTCCTCGACCGCTGCCGCGCGCGGGCAGCACGACGCGTCGATGCAGCCGACCGCCACTGCCTTGCGTGCGGCCAAGACCTCCGCGCGACGCCCGCGCCCGCAGGGAGCGGCCGATGCAGCGAGTGTGGGGCGATTTTTGTGCGCGTCGAGAAGATGTGACGGAAGCATGGACGGCCGCATGGACGGCCTGATGAGCAAGCGCACCGTCGGGGATGCAGGTCTCGAGGTAGCCGACTCGTGGGCGCAGGTCAGGCTGACGGCCGCGATCCCGTCGGGGTCGCGTTGTAACGGGTGTGGCCACGATGTCCGCATCAGCCACAGTGACTCCACGCCATCAGCAAGCGCGGGCATCCCGATGCCAACGGCATGTACGAGCACCACGCGAAGCTCGTCGCGGGGACGGGCAATACTCTGCGCAGCAGCACCTCCTCCCGCGGTTCGTCGGGAGCAGTGTCGCGCGGATTGACGTGCCGCGACGATAGGCCTCGTGTCCGATCCCCAGAGTTGCGGGCCGGTTCGGACAGAATGTTCGGATGAATGTCCGGATAGGAATACCAGGCCGTTTCATAGCGAAAGCGTCCGTCACTTGATTTCGTATTCGGTCGAAGGGCCGACTCCGATCTTCCGAACGAGGCCAAGGTTGAGAAGTTGATTCAAGAGACGCCGGGCGGTGCGGTCGTCTACCCCCAGCGTTCGGTGGCATCGGCTCTCCTCGTTGCACCGTTGCGTCATTTGCCACAAAACGATGGTAGAGTTTGTGGCAAATCCCAATGGCCAAACACCTCAACTCTGCCGACGCTCGCATCGCCGCTCGCATCCGAGAGCGTGGCGAAGGTTGGGTGTTCACGCCTGCCGACTTCGCTGATCTTGGAAGCCGCACGGCGGTCGCTACGGCGCTCGCACGGCGCAAGCGTGCGGGAACGATTCGACAAATATCCCGCGGAATCTACGACGTGCCCCGGCGGCATCAGCGGCTCGGGTCGCTTGCGCCGCCGATTGAGGCAGTCGTCGAGGCAATGAAGAGTCGAGACGCAGTGCGCGTGCAGCCAACCGGCGCATATGCCGCGAATCTGCTTGGGCTGTCGGACCAAGTGCCGACGCGCATCGTCTTCATTACCGACGGTCCTGAGCGCCGCATGAAGATCGGAAACGTTGAGATCGCCTTCAAGCACACGACCCCACGATTCATGGCGACTGCCGGTCGCGTGAGCGGCTCGGTCATCCAAGCGCTCCGCTGGCTGGGAAAGATCGCGGTCAACGCGAAAGTCGTTCGTCACCTTCGCCGCACGCTCGACGATCACGCGAAGCAACAGCTACTCGCCGATATCCGGCATGCGCCTGCGTGGATCGCGGAGGCGATCCGCGCGATCTGCGCCCCTGATGCGGTTCGGCCGCGGCGAGGGGTTAGGCGTGGCCGCTAACTTCACGTCCTTCAGTCTCGACGAGCGGCGACTTGTGTGTGAGCAAGCGCAGGCAAAGTCCGGACTGGCATCAGCGAGCATCGAGAAGGACTATTGGGTGTGGTGGACGCTTCGAGAACTCTTCTCGCTGCCGCACTGGGGAACTTCACTGACCTTCAAGGGCGGAACGTCGCTCTCCAAGTGTTGGAAGCTCATCGAGCGGTTTTCGGAAGACATCGACGTCGTTGTCGACCGCACGATTCTCGGCGTGGCGACTGAGCACCCGAGCGTGAAGGCAATCGAACGGCTGAAGGAGGCCTGCGGCAGGATGATCCGCGAAGAACTGTTGCTGCGGATGCGTGGACAAATCGCCGAGAAGCTCGCGCCGTCCGACGACTGGAGTCTCGATGTCGCACACGAGGATGATGACCCCGATCGGCAGACGCTGCTCTTCCGATATCCGAGCGCGTTCAAGGACGGGTCGAAGTACGTGAAGCCAGTAGTTCGGATCGAACTCGGCGCGCGCTCCGAAATTGAGCCAGCGGAGTTTCCCTCGGTGGAGTCGATTCTGGCGGAGACACTTCCGGAGTTAGTCTCTCGAGAAGCGGTTCCGATTCGCACCATCACCTCGGCTCGAACCTTTTGGGAAAAGGCGATGCTTCTTCACGAGGAGACGTATCGGCCGGAGGAGAAGCCGCGGAAGAGCCGCCTCTCGAGGCACTACTACGATGTCTGGTGCCTCTTCCAGAAAGGGATCGCGAGCGACGCTGCACAGAACGTCGATCTCTTCAATCGCGTCGCTGCTCATCGCCGCGCCTACTTCCGTTACGGCTGGCTGGATTACGCGACGCTACAGCGCGGCACGCTTCGGGTTGCACCGTTGCCGAGCCAAGAACCGTTTTGGCGACGAGATTACGAGCAGATGCGCGGCGAGATGTTTTACGGTGAGCCGCCGCGATTCGATGTGGTCCTCGACGTTGTCAGGGAGTTCTTCGACGGCTTCAATGGCAGGACGAGCTAACGATTGCCGTATCGACCTGTGTGGGATCCATGCGCTCCGTTGGGGCAAACGACAAACAGCACCGAAGGTCCATGAATACCACCCCTCCCAATGTTCTCATCGTGCCTGAAGCCTTCGACGCCTCGGACGGGGCGAAAACACCGTTTGGCCAGCGCTGGGGTGGAGAGGTAATCCATCTTTCTGCCGACCACCTCGCCGCATCGCGCGCCGGACAAACCCTTGCCGTGGATGTCCGAAGTGAATACGTGGTTTTCTTGAAGGCCGAAAAGTCGGAGAGCGACATCTAGCAGTCTGTGGCGACAGTCATTCGGGCTACGAACGAGGCTGTTAGCCCCAAATATTGGGTGGCTGCGGCGTCGCCGCGACTTGCCGTATCTTGCGGATAAAGCTGCGTCGCGGCTCCCACTCTACAGTTGGGCATCTGAGCCATCGTTGCTCTTTCTCGCTACCAAAGCCCTTTCGCCACAGGCTGCTAGGCGAATCTGAAGGGACTGGGGTATGGCGGGCGGTCACACTTTTCGACGCCCCGAAAACTCCGACGTCGAGACATCGCAATACCTCGTCAGCCCCAATTCCCAAGCAGGATTGCGAGATCTGCTGCATCGACTAAGCCGTTTCCGTTGAGGTCGATGAACGATTCGGTTGAGCCTCACGCGCCAAGCAGGAACCCGAGGTCGGCGGCGGTGACATGCCCATCGAGATCGAAGCCGCCTATGGCATAGTTACATTCGTCGGGAACGCCGTCGGCATTCTTGTCGGCTGAGCCCTTCGCGATGTCGCATTCGTCGAGCACGCCGTTCTCATTACAGTCGGCCCAATTCGACTCGCAGCCGTCGGGGGCTCCGTTCTGGTTACAGTCGCTGGCGGACCCACTTTCGATGTCGCAAATGTCCCAAAATGCCGTTGCCGTCGCAGTCTGAGAACTCGACTGCGTAAACGAGCGTTACTTGGCATGTGGACAAAGTGCACTGCGTCGGACTTACGGCCCCAGATGCCTCGACATCGATTTGGAGAGGGCCGATCGAGACTGCCTGATTAAAGATCGACGCTGGAATAATAACGTCCCGACATCAGGCGTCGTTGGGCAATCGTTTCCAGCAAATGTGAATAGTGTTACGACTACAGCACCATTGAGCTTCACCGTCACGAACTCGTTGGAACTTCCAAGGTCGCTCACCGCAATTACGTTGAGCAAGACTGAAGCGGATGCTGGAGCAAGCGCCGGGAAAGCCACAGTGGCCAGACACATTCGAGAGCTGCACTCGACTGTGTGTCGTGCGTCAGGACAAGCTGATGATTTCTCGTCTGATGAAAGGAGCAGACTTGTGAAAAGTGTCCGCTCACCCAACCCCACCCGCCTCGTCCGCCCGATCCCGCTCCGCATCGCGGCGCTTCCACGCGTCGGGCAGCTCGGGGATCGGGGCCGGGTCGGGCATGGCACATGCACATTCGCGCGACGGCCGCTCGCGGTTGCGCGACTCTCGCAGGAGTCCCGGAGATTTCCCGCCCGCCCGCCGAGGCTCACGACGCGCGGCATCGCTTCAGGCGCTTCACGCTGCGGAGATCGATGCCGTCGAGAAGCATCGCGAGCTCGCTGGTCCGCAACTCGATCGACGCGGCACCGGGCTCCGCGCGCGGAAGTCGGAACGTGCCCTCATCGAGCCGCCTGTACCAGAGCGCGAAGTCGTCGCGGTCCCAGTAGAGGATCCTGAGCCGGTCGCGCGGGCGCGAGCGGAAGAGGAACAGATGGCCCGACCGCGGATCGTGGCCGACGACCGATGAGGCGAGCTCAGCGAGGCGGTCGAAGCCGCAGCGCATGTCGGCGTGCTCGACGGCGAGCCAGATGCGGGGCGACGTCGGCGGGTCGCCGGTCGAGATCGCGGAGCTCGACCAAGGGGACGGCATGCGACGAGTGCGCACCGTCGTCGCGAAGGCGCCTGCGCCAGAAGTGGAAGGTGGAGAGGGCCAGACCGCGTCGCTGGCAGAAGCGGTCGATGGTGAGCCCGGAGCTTGAGAAATCGGCGAGGATGGAAGCCCAGCGGTCGCGGGGAGTGATCATGCCGGCAGCGTGGCGGCCCGCGCGTCAGGAATGAAGGTGCGATTGGGTGAGCGGAGACACTGGGGTATGGGACTTGTCCAAGGTCATGTTGGCACAGAGGGCTGTCCGGAGCGAGCCCGAGCCTCGCTGGTGTCAGTTGAACCGTGAGGTCCGGATCGATCAGGCGGCAGGCCGATCTTCTGGCGAACGACAAGGCTCGCGAAGGCGATCGCGAATCTCCATCAGCAGCCGTCCGAGGTGATTCTCGCCCACGCCGTTGCACATCCCCCAGAAACGATCGTTCCAGTCATTCCCTTCGATCAGTTCCGCATTACCGGTGGCGAGGAGCCTGAAGGCCAGGTGCGACCCGGGAGCAAACTTCTGGACCAGGAACGCCCGCATCAACGGCAGCCGCTTCGCTTCCCAGAACATGTCGACGGCAACGGCGCTGCCCCGACGCTTGGCTTTGGCAGGCGTTGATGCGGTGGCGATCAAGTACCACTCCGCATCGGTACACGCCTTCGCCGCCTGATACGCGTGTTCGACCGTCGCGTACTCCCCCTTCTGGTCGCACACCGGCGACGCGAAGAAGTTGGACAGGAACCGGTAGTCGCCGGTGAACCGTTCGATGCGGTCGAGTTTCAGGAGCGGGCGCGTCACCGAGCGATTGAGCCGGAGCATCGACGCGTTACCCTCGGCATCGACGGCCACGAGCAGGCGCTCATCGTCCGGCATGATGAGCAGGTCGGTGCGTCCGTGTTCCCGAATCTCCAAAGGCCAGAACGCCAGTGCGCTGCTCCGGCAACGGAAGTACCACTCGTAGTTGGGCCCAAAGTACGTGTCGACGACGCGGTCTCTCCGCGCGATGTGCAGTTTCTCATTGACCTCAATACCAGCCTCGAAGAGAAGTTTGTCCGGGCTTGCCAGGCGGTCGATGGTTGATAGCGGCAGACCCAGCGCATCGCTGCCCCGCCTCGACACCGCGCTGAACACCGCCTCGAAGCCAAGATCCTCATCCGACGGAGTGAAGAGCACGCACTCGCCAGCGAGCAGAATCCGACGCCATTTCAGCGCAACAGCGCCGCCGGTCACGGTGACGAGCGTGCTTGCACTCCAGTTTGAATGTGGCCGTTCGGGCATGTCTCGCGTTCCTTCATCAGGGCCTGCGTGTCCGACCATCGCCATGCCATTCGGCGACCTCGCCTCACACCCGCAGCGATCGTCGCGACGACCGAAGCGCATCAACATCCATCGCGGGCCCGAGTTTCAGCACGGGCGTCGTCTCGGTCGGGGCGAGGCGGGTGTACCACTCCGCTTGCGAGCCCTCGTCGCCGAAGGCGTTGGGGGCGTCGGTGCTGTGGACCCATTCGGTGCCGCAGCATCCGCATCGCAGCAGTTTCCATGACTCGCCGCGAGGCGTGACGTACCCGAAGCCGGTCTCACACAGAGACGGCTGGGTGCAGCAGTCGAGATTCATGACCCTCATGCTGCTCATCGGCACATCGTATTTCTTTCGCGTAGCGGTCCTTCCGGGTTCAACCGAGAAACACAGTCGAATCCGTGTCGTCTTCATATGCCTCCGGGCCACGAAGCCGCTCACCACACCGACGTCAGCGCCCGCTACGCTCATCCGTTGCTGACGCCCACCGGTTGCCCACCTTTGGGCTTGCTGATCTTCCGGCTCTGCGGTCGTTCTTGGGGCTCGTGGAACGGGGGCCCCGACAAGGAGCGTAGAGACGGCTGCCCGCACGCTGCCCCCGCCCGGTGCTTGCGCTGCACCCCACTCTGCCGGGCGGTTGGAGTCCGAGGGGCTCACTCCGCGATGCCCTACGCCAGTGTCTCCTGCTTCCAGTCGATGCCGACGCGGGGAACGTCTCCCGACCCGAGTTCAACGATGGAGTAGGTGAATCGGTACGGCAGGTCTTGCCCGGGCTGGTGGCACGTGGTTCGTCCAGTCATTGCCGTGTGCGTCGGATGCCCATGAAGGGCCCTCCCGACATCGGGGCTCTCGTGAATGTGGCCCGAGAGCGTGAGTCGTGGCTGATACTTCTCGACGAAGGCTCGAACTGCCTTTGACCCGACATCCTGCCCGCCGAAGAGCATGCCGAGCCCCAAGCCGAACGGCGGAGCGTGCGACACAAGGATGGCACGGTCCATGGGCACAGCCGGGTCGATCAACGTCTCCAAATGCTCACCCATCGTGGGCCGAGCCGCGAAGAACGCCACCGGGTCGTCGATCAGTTCAACCCCTTTGCGCGTGCTGGTCACCGACCGCTTGGTGGGCACGGGTGTCGATTCGGCGGTGTCTCGCAAGCACCAGTCCTTGAGGCCGAACGGATAGTCCGGCACGAAAGAGTTCCCCCGAATCCAATACCCGCCGGGCAACTCGTACCAGCGTTCCTCCAAGTCGTGAACACCATCCCGGCGATGGGTGAGGTCCAGCCAGTCCGGATGGAAAGCACGAAGGTCGTCGTTCCCGAAAAGGGCGAAGTATCGGGCGCCCACGGCTGCGCACTCATCAAGAAAACGCGGGAGCGATTCCGTCAGGAACACCGACTGTTCGGCATGCATGTCGCGTCCCTTGGGGAGCAGATCGCCCCCGTTGACGATCGCGCTCACTCCATGCTCACGGCACAGGTCGGGCAATCGTTCGTAGGCCCGGAGGTCGCCGTGGAGGTCGGTGGTGTACAGGAATCGGAGCACGAGGAGTGATACGCCCGCGGGACGTGATCGGCTGCGGAATCCACGGTGGTCCGTTCACCATCACGACGAATCCGAAGCCACTTGTGCCGTACCTTCGGAATCATGGGCGATGTGCGTCGCGACCGCTGCGGCGATGCGGGCCGCGAGTGCTTCCGACCCTCGCGGCAACGGCTGGAGAGCGTCGAGTAGGAGCCGCGTGGCGATTGCGTATCGCCGCCGCTTCTCGGCGGTCCAGCCGACCATGCCGGTGATGTTGTCCAAGCGGTCGGCGAGCTTGATCCACTTGGCACCGTCGCTCATCGTGCGGGCGTGCGCACGCAGGCGGGCCTGCTTCTCTTCCATGCTCGCTTCCGGTCCGAAGAAGTTGGTTACCTCAGCGACGAGCGCTGCGACTTCGGGCGCGAAGTCGGTGGCGAATCGTGCGAGCAGTTCGAGGGACCCGGCTCTGTCGGCCGGGCAGTCTTCTGCGGTGTCGTGGAGCCATGCCGCCGCGAGCACTTCGGGCGGCTGCCCGTGAGCGGTCAACGTCTCGGCGACGCGCTCCGGATGCGTCCAGTAGGGCGTGCCATCGGAGCGCCTGTGCCCGCAGGCATCGTGCATCGCGATCGCCGCGTCGCGGGCCTTGGTGACAAGGGATTGGTTCATGGCGGGAGAGCGATCTTGTTTGCCAGCGCTATCCATGGTCGTGGTGTCTCCTGCGTCGTCAGGCCAGTGAACGCGATTTATCATTGGTCATCCGGCGCGGCACTTGAATCGCACCTCGCGCACCCGCTTTCGGAGACCCGGTGTTTGATGTCGGCGTGGCCATGCCGGATGCTACGACTCAGCACGGCGAACGAGTCGCCCATGACAGGTCCAAGGTTGGAAGTTCTGTTTCGTGTGGAACTTGGAACTGCCCGAAGCTGAATCATCGATCCCGCGCCATGCAGTTCTGCCGCCTCGGAGATCGTCTTCGCGGCTCACTACGCGGGAGCCCCCGACAAAGAGCGTAGAGACGGCTACCCCATGCTCACGGCACAGGCCGGGCAATCGTCCGTACGCCCGAAGGTCGTAGCAGTGGAGGTCGGTGATGTACAGAGGGCGAGTCGTGCAAGGACCGTCTCGCAGGTCCCGGACTCGGTCCTCACACTCAGTCCTGTTCGCCCAGCAACTTGCCCAGGGCTCGGTACGCAAGCCGGAGGGCGCCCTCATCGGTTTCTCGGTGAGTCCGGCAGTCCACGTGCCGAACCTCGGTCGTCGCACCCTCGTCGGCCTGAGCGACCTCCACGGCGTAAACCTTGATACCACCAACCCCTTCGCCTGTGTTGGTAAGGGTGATGCGGGCGATCGTGCGACGTCGCGTCGAATCACCCCCGGGCAGTCTGTCGAGTGTGAACTCCATCATCATCTCCTGATACAGAGTCCGTCTCCGAGCGGTTCCAGTGTTCTCACTACAGGACTCGGTCGCAGCCGCCACGATGCTGGGAGATTCGAGTTGGGAGATTCGAGTTCGCGTCCCCAAGAGATGCTCGGCGCTCACGTTGGAGATATCGGCGGCGTCCTGTCCCGATGCGAATCCACAGGCTTGAAAGATTTCTTGGCCATGATGGCGGCGACCTCCTCCACGCTGAGCGGGGCGTATCCGTTCCCGTCTACCCCGACATCCCAAGACCGCGCCGCCGGATCGTCCGGCAAGCTCCCGTGGCTGTGACCATAGAGATGCCAAGTACCGTAGTGAGCTCGGTCCCACACCCGCATCGCGTAGTGACACAGAACGATAATCTGCGGACCGCCCGCCGCGGGCACCTTGGTCCTCAGCAACGAGTGCACCTCGCGGAACAGGAGCGCAAACTCGGGCCGCACCGCCCCGTTCGTCGTCTGGGGATCATGGTTACCAAGGATCAGCACGATGTTGCGGCAGCGGATTCGAGCGCGATACGCGGCGGGATCGCCCCCGCGGAAGGAAAAATCTCCCAAGTGAAAAAGCCAATCTTCAGCAGCGACTCGATCATTGATCCGGCGCAAGAGTTCGTCGTCCATTCAGCAACGGAGGAGAACGGACGGCGGCAATGCCGGATGATGTTGGCGTGACCGAAGTGAGTATCTGCGGTGAACCAGTGTCGCATGCCGGACCTCGCGATCTGGTCTTACAGAGTAGGGCGCAGCGAGCTTGAGCGCGCCTCGCTTTCGTGAACACCCAGCATGGCGCGAATGCGCGCCAAGAGTGATCCGTGGACAAGTCCAAAAAGCCACGTAGACGCACCGCTCCTTCACCAAGGAGTTCAAGGCCGAGGCCGTGCGGCTCTGCTGAATCGGCGACCGCCTCCGCGCTCATCGCGCCGATGTGCTCGGCACGGGGCTGCGCGAGATGGCGAAGCAGCTCGACGTGTCGCCGCCGCATCTGACGGACATGGAGTTCAGCCGGCGGACGCCATCGGACGAGTTGCCTCTTCGGATCGCGAAGGCATACAACCTCGACGACTCGGAACTCCGTGCGGGATTCGGCTGGCCCGACACCGATGTCGCCGGACTTGCTTCCGGCAGTCCGACCGCTGCTGCGAAACCACCGGTCTTCCTGCGGACCGCGACGGACTTGTCGCCTGGGGCGTGGGACAAGCTCATCAAGCAGGCGGAACAGCTCTCGCAAAAGTCGCAGCCGAGCAAGAAGCAGGGTGGGGGGCAAGTCGTGACCGGCACCGCCTTCAAGCTCTGGCCAGCGATGCGTGGCGTCGGGCGCGCTGCCCGCACCACCGTCGCGAAGTGTCAGCGCAAGTTCTGGATAGCGACGACGCCGGTGCCGACTCCGGTGGAGGAGCGCGTTGCATGCAACACCCAACTTCCGCCACGGGCCGTCGAGTCGCACGAGGAAGGAAATGGCTCGGCTGTCGGCAGCCGGCGCTAGATCCATTCGTGGCCAGCAGCCGCGCGGGTCCAGATTCGACGTCCCCGGGACTCGGCGGCGCGGCGAATCGGCCGCCTATTCACCGCACGTTATGCGGTAAATGGCTGGCCCTCTCGGCGAAGTAGGGATACAAGCACCGCAACACATGCGGCGAAAAAAGTCGCCTACATCCACGAACGATCCGGCTGGCCGGAGTTCGTCTGGGACGGCGAGGTGATCGCCGGTCCATTGGTGGCGGTGCGGCATAAGCAGGGCCGATTGCTTGGAAAGATGGAGTCGCTGGGATTCGAGCTGCGGGCCGAAGCGAGCCTCGCCGTCCTGACCAGCGATGTGATGAATTCCTCCGCGATCGAAGGGGAGAAGTTGAATCCTGACGAGGTGCGGTCCTCGATCGCGCGACGGCTTGGTCTGGTTACGGCGGGACTTCCGAAGGCGGGCCGCGGTGTCGAGGGCGTCGTCGAGATGATGCTTGACGGGACGCGGTACTTCGAGAAGCCGCTCACGAAGAAGCGGCTTTTCGGCTGGCGCGCATCGCTCTTTCCGACTGGCCGCAGCGGCATGAAACGGATGACGTTCGGGGGCTGGCGAACGAGAGCATCGGGAGCGATGCAGGTCGTCTCCGGACCGATCGGCCGGGAGCAGGTGCACTTCGAGGCACCGGACGCGGATCGACTCGGAGCGGAGATGCCTCGGTTCCTCAAATGGTTGAATGCGGAGCCCACGATGGACCAGGGGCCTCTGATACCCTGCGGACGTGCAACGACCGACTCTACTTCAAGTCATTGGAGTACTGCTGATCTCGTCCACTGCCTCGGCGGCCCGTGGCGAAAGTGATTTGGTAGCGAGAACGAGCATGATGGCTCAGATGCAAGGAGCCGCAACGCAGCTTTATCCGCAAGATACGGCAAGTTACGGCGACGCCGCAGCCACCCAATATTGGGGGCTAACAGCCTCGTTCGTAGCCCGAATGACTTTCGCCACGGGCTGCCTATAGCGCAGAAGAACGCAGCTCCGAGTCCGAACGGCGCGATCAAAGTCGTCCAGACGTCGGAGCCAAGTCCGGAGGAGCGCCGATCGTTCATGCTTCGCATCATCGGCGAGGTGACGTTGAAGCGCGTTCGGCTTCTTGTAGCCCTCGGTCATTTGGATCACGAGTTGGCGGGGCTTGCCGTCGACGAAGCGTTTCGCGATTACGCCGACGCGGTCGGGGCGGCCCAGGACAAACTGCTCGCCACGCATTTCATCGACGAGAACGGTGAAGTGCGCACGTCGACGAAGCCAAATGCTGAGCTGCGTGCAGCCGCGCTGGAATATGGCACGACGCTTCGCGAGGCCACCGATCGATTAGTGAAAGACATCGCGGCTGCGGGCGCTACCGCGCCGGTTCCAGCGGATCGGGTCGAAGCCGATCTCTATCGTGCCATCGCCGCGTCGGTTTACCAATCTGCGCTCGAAGGGGCTGGTGATTCATCGCATCCCGGCTACGACGTACTTCGCGGATATGACGAAGCGCTGGCGATCGACCCCGTCATTCGCGCCGCAGCCGATCGCGCCGCCCATGACGAAGGAGCATCGAAGGCGTTTGGTGCAGCGCTCGCGACCTATCGCGACGGCGGGCGAAAGATCGGTCGAGCCTGCGTCGAACGAATGGGTGAATACTGTTTCGAGTCGTTCACGTTCAGCGATCCGAGCCGGCCGCCTCCAGCGGACGCGGATAAGCTTCGCGCCCAGTCGCGCGCGGCGCGCCACGAGTGGCGTGTGCTGAACGAGCAATGCGCCGACGCCATCGAAGTATTCCTGCGCAGCGGCGGTGACGAAGTGCCGGCCGCAGCGTGGCGCACGCGCAATTATGCCGTCGTCGCTCAGACCATCGTGTCATCGGCATCGTGGGCGCAAGCGAATGTCGATAGCGCGGCGGCGCTTGGTGTGTCCGACGAAGAGTCCAAGGCGATGCAAGCTATCGTGCGCGACTCGCTCGTTGAGCGCGCCGCCCGCGTGAAGGCGGTCGTCGTCGCATTTCGCCGCTGGGAAGAGGAGGCGCGCAAGGCGAACCAGTCCGTCGCTCAGATGGATGCGCCCGCAGAGCTATTGACCGCCGATGACAAACGAGCAGCGACTGAGAAGTCCATCCGCGATCGCGTTCTCGCCTGCGTAAGGTCGTCGCTATCGAAATCGGATCTCGAAGCGGTGCAACAACCCATCGATCCCGGTAATTTTTGGCGGCAGATGTACGAGCAGCGCACGCAACAGGCGAGCGACCAACCGAAACAGGAGGAACATCGATGATCTCTGTAGCTGTCATCGCGTTGTGTCTACAAAGTGGCCCGGCTGTTCAACCTCCCACCGTGGCGCCCGAGAAGGTGACGCAGCTCGCCGACACCGTCGCCAAGGCAATGCCCGACGGTCGCCGACTTGAGTGTCACATGACTTCCACAATTTGGAATCATTGGGCGAAAGATGGAGCGCTTAATCCGGCGAAGGAAGCGCCGATCCTCAAGCAGAAGTTCACGTTCCGCGCGTTTGGTCCGATGCGGGCGGTGTTGATCGATCCGAAGACGTCGTACGCGCACGTTGAAGCCAATGGATTCCACTACAGCGTCGCGACCGGCGAACGAAGCGCGTTTGTCGACCGAGGCTCGAGCGATCGGGCTGGGCTCGGACTATCGCTCGCGTTACAACTCGATCAGTACTCGCCTTTGAATTCTTCCAAGCCAATCGCAGAGACGTTGCGGACCAGTACGCCAATATCGCTCGTTTCAAACGGATCGGTCATGACGTATCGATTTATCGCCGCGGCGAACGAGAAATTGGCGAAGCAAGCGCTTGAGAAAGACCCGCTGGCGAAGGCGTGGCAACAAGAGATTCTCGTAGACACCAGCGATCCGCCGCGCGTCCTCGGCTGGTCCGCGGAGGTGCCGAGCACGCCCCCGTGGACCGACCGATGGGTCGTCGAGACTTGGCAGACACTCGACGGCAAACCGTTCCCGCAGCGCGTTCGTCGCGAAGTAGCACCGCTTTCGGCGGAGATGACTCAAGTCTTCCCCGGCGACATGCAGATCCAAATCGTCGAAATCACTGACCTAGCGTCGATTCCTGCCGACGTCGCGACGCCGCATCCCGTCGCGGAAGGCACGCGCGTCGTCGACAGCAAGTTGGGATTCGAGTTCGTCGCCGGCAGCACTGACATCGTGCTGAAGGGACGATCGCTGCGTTTGAAGGAACCGCTCTGGGAACATCCGGGCGACAAGCTCGATGAATTGGTCAGGGGTGGGACGGTTCGTTAGGCATCAGGCACGCGCGAAGCAGCGCTATCACGCGGGGCATTCTGGACACACCCGTTCGCGAACAGGTGGGCCGCGGTAACGGGATCGCCATAGCGGCCACACCCATTCGAGTGCATGATCCAGCGCAGTGCGGCGCCCGCAACGATCGCAGCCGAGCGTGAGCCGCCGCGCGCAGGCGAAGTGCCGCATCATCCTGTCCATCCTGTCCATCCATGTTGAATCTCTTGGTACGACGAACTTATGGATTCACATGGATGGACAGGATGAACAGGATCAACAGGATTAACAGAGGGCCATAGTGG
>Ga0209591_10002018_pt1 | contig 24657 bp, 7 predicted proteins | sample MAT01_FD_187207 | JGI IMG/M metagenome (GOLD analysis project Ga0209591, IMG submission 187207) | Freshwater microbial communities from Lake Fryxell liftoff mats and glacier meltwater in Antarctica - MAT-01 (SPAdes) (version 2) | ecosystem: Environmental > Aquatic > Freshwater > Ice > Liftoff... | reverse complement strand
GGGATGCGACCAATCAACCTGATGCCACTGAGCTATTGGTCAAAGGCGATCGCGTTGTTATCCCTGCCTCCAAAACTCTGATTGCCCCCTGGACAGAACGGCTCCGCTACATAACCCACAAGAACAACGGCTATCATGGTGGGCTAAACCCACAGGAAATGATCATTCCGATCGCAGTTCTCTGCTCTACGCCGTCCTTGCCAGAGCATTGGGATGAAGCTCCCGTAGACCATCCCAGTTGGTGGGAGGATAGCGTCAGCCAAAGCAGTGAAGCAACCTTGCTACCAATGCAGCCGCTAAGCCTGAACCAACCAGATTATGGTCCCTTGTTTAGTGCTGCGCCTGCACAGCAAAGCTCAGATTGGATCACGTCCCTCTTAGCCTCACCGATCTACCAGGCACAGAAGAAGCGAGTCGGGCGATCGGCGCTATCCGATGATGACTTGACCCAGATACTCATGGCGATCGCGCTTCAGAGTTACAAGGTAGATCTATCCACTCTGGCAAGAAGCCTGCATTGTTCAGCCACCTCCTTACGCGATCGACTCACCAAGTTGCAACGGCTACTGAATATCGATGGCTACTCGATCGTGAATTATGAAAAACGCTCGAACACTGTTGTGGTGAACCTCCAGTTACTCTGTCAGCAGTTTGATTTGATTCGGCTATACACCGTTGATTAATGCAACTTGATTTAAGTAGTTCAAATCTTTTGTTTTCGTTCAGAAGCAATCGCAGGGCGAGAGTATCAAAGTGGTTGGGAAAGTTTATCGTAGATGGGGTTACCTTAGTCGTTCGTACATCTTAATCAAGTTTTTGCAACGCACTCGTTCTCTGAGCCAGGGCGCGATCGCCCAATTTCGCTCTCCAACTCTCCAACTCGTAAAGTTTGAATACAAGGCTCAACCTTGCCTGAGCCATTCGTCTAATATTGGGCATATCCACTGCCTATAGAAAAAATTACCCATAGGGGTACTAGCGCATCGACCAGATTTGCCAGAAATTAAATTGTATTCGGTTCCTGAAAAGACAGCCCCATCTTTTTGTGGAGGTAGACCGTGCTCGATCGCCCCGCTCAAGCTGACAGTCAACAGACTCCAGAGTCTGATAAGAGCTACTATGCCTCACCTCCCGCTGTGTCACTGCCCAAGGGTGGTGGAGCCATCAAAGGGATGGGGGAGAAATTTGCCGCCAACCCAGTGACAGGTACCGGGTCAATGTCAGTTCCGATCGCCACCAGTCCCGGTCGTTCTGGGGTTGGCCCGCAGTTGTCGATCTCCTACGATTCAGGCGCTGGCAATGGCATCTTTGGCTTTGGCTGGAACCTTTCCATCCCCTCCATTACTCGCAAAACAGATAAAGGCTTACCCCGCTACTGGGATGCAGAAGAATCCGATGTATTCATCCTATCGGGAGCCGAAGATCTGGTACCCGTCCTGAGTGCTGAGGGGGCGATCGCTGAAACCACGCAGGATGGCTACCGGATTCGCCAGTACCGTCCTCGCATTGAAGGACTGTTTGCTCGAATTGAACGCTGGACTGCCGTAGATTCGGGTGAAATTCACTGGCGATCGATTTCAAAGGACAACATCACCACGCTCTACGGCAAAATCAGTGAGAGCCGCATTAGCAATCCTGACAACGCCACCCACATTTTTAGCTGGCTGATCTGCGAAAGCTACGACGATAAGGGAAACGCGATTCGCTATCGCTATCAACCTGAAGATTCTCAGGGAATCGGCAGAACCCAGGTGCATGAACGCAATCGTACCCCTGAGAGTCGATCGACCAATCGCTACTTGAAGCACATTGACTACGGCAACCTGACACCGCGCCAACCTGACGAAGATTTGAGCCTCCGTACCGATTGGCTATTTGAGGTGGTGTTTGACTATGGGGAACATGACCCGGTTATTCCTACTCCCATTGCTTCAGGCGTTTGGTCTATCCGCAATGATCCATTTTCTTCTTATCGAGCAGGCTTTGAAGTGCGAACGTATCGCCTGTGTCAACGGGTATTGATGTTCCATCACTTCCCAGATGAAGCAGATGTCAGACGAGATTGCTTGGTGCGATCGACCGATTTCATCTATTCCTACGAGGAAAATCCCACAAGTGCTCAGAATCCAATTTATTCCAAACTAATTTACGTCACCCAAACGGGCTACCAGCGAAATCAGGAGGGTAATTACTTCCAGAAATCACTGCCCCAATTGGAGTTTACCTACAGTGAACCGCAGATTGATCAGATAGTGCGGCACGTCGATCGCGCCAGTTTGGAGAATTTGCCTTACGGATTGGATGGAACTCGCTATCAATGGGTGGATCTGGATGGGGAAGGGATCTCAGGAATTTTGACTGAGCAGGGGAATGGTTGGTTTTACAAACGGAATCTCAGCCCAATCAACGTTGTCCAGACCAACGGCACTGAGCATATTGAGGCGCGCTTTGCCCCGGTTGAAAGGGTTGCGAGTCAGCCTGCGATCGCCCTTGCAGATGGGGCACAGTTTCTAGATTTAGCCGGAGATGGGCAATTGGATCTGGTGGCTCTTCGGAGTGCAACGCCGGGGTTTTATGAACGGCATCAAAAGCAAGGATGGGAACCCTTCATCCCCTTCAAATCTTTGCCTGTGGTGGATTGGGACAATCCCAACCTGAAGTTTATCGACCTGAATGGCGATGGTCATGCGGATATTTTAATAACGGAGGAGGAGTGTTTTGTCTGGCATCCTTCTCTAGCGGAGGAGGGGTTTGGTATAGCGAAACGGGTGCGGCATCCTTGGGATGAGGAGAAGGGTCCACGGGTGGTGTTTGCCGATAGCACGCAGTCGATTCACCTGGCGGACATGTCAGGGGATGGGTTGACGGATATTGTGCGAATCCGTAACGGAGAAGTGTGTTACTGGTCAAATCTGGGCTATGGGCGGTTTGGCGCAAAAGTGACGATGGATCATTCTCCCTGGTTTGATGCGCCGGATATTTTTGACCAGCGGCGGATTCAGTTAGCCGATATTGATGGCTCTGGCACCACGGATATTTTGTACCTGAGTGGTGCAGGGGTGCAGGTTTATTTCAATCAGTCGGGGAATGGTTGGTCGGCAAAGCAGGTGCTGCGATCGTTTCCACCTATGGATAGTGTGGCCTCTGTGACGGTGATCGATCTGTTGGGGAATGGAACCGCCTGTTTAGTCTGGTCTTCTCCGCTGCCGGGGAGTGCCCCTCGTGTTATGCGCTACATCGATTTAATGGGGGGACAAAAGCCGCATCTGCTAATTAAAACGGTGAATAACTTAGGCGCAGAAACTGTTGTGCAGTATGCACCTTCTACTAAGTTTTATTTGGAAGATAAATTATTGGGTAAGCCTTGGATTACCAAGATTCCGTTTCCAGTACATGTGGTGGAACGGGTAGAGACGATCGATCACATTTCAGGCAATCGCTTTGTCAGTAGTTACCGCTATCGTCACGGCTATTTCGATGGGAAAGAGAGGGAGTTTCGCGGCTTTGGTTATGTGGAGCAAATGGATACGGAATCTTTTGCCGCATTTCAGAGTGAAGGAGCGACCAATGCGACGGATGTAGCCTTCCATGTACCGCCAGTTTTAACCAAAAGCTGGTTCCATACAGGGTTTTATCGCGATCGCCACCACATTTCCCAACTATTCACCGAGGAATATTACCGAGAACCGCGCCATCGCATTCCACCCAACGCCACTGAAGCAGAACGAGCCGCTATTGAAGTCCGATTTCAGGCATCGCTATTGCCCGATACCCTTTTGCCCGCTGGTTTAACGGTTCAGGAGGAGCATGAAGCCTGTCGCGCTTTGAAGGGCAGTCTGTTGCGACAGGAGGTGTATGCCCTGGATGAGTCAGATAAAAGTGAGCATCCGTATAGCGTATCGGAGCAAGATTACCAGATTCGTAGGCTACAACCCAGACAGGATGGGCAGTATGCGGTGTTCTTTGTGCATCCGAGCGAGGCAATCAGCTATGCCTACGATCGCAATCCCAATGATCCGCGTGTGGGGCATCAGCTAACGCTGGAAGTAGATGACTTTGGCACGGTCAGGAAGTCTGCGGCAATTGCTTATCCCAGACGATCAGCAGCATTACCAGGAAATCTTAGGGTTCAGGCAGCCCAGAGCCAAACCTACATCACCTACACGGAAGTGGATGTGATCCACCGTCATGAATCACAAACGTTCTACCGAATTGGGGTGCCAGTTGAGACGCGAGCGTATGAAATCACGGAATTATCGACCGCTGAGGATGAGCGGTTCTCGCTGGATGAGCTACGAGAAGCAATTCAGGATGCGGTAGAGATTAGCTATGAGGTACAGCCAACAGCGGGAACTGTGGAAAAGCGGCTGGTGGAGCGCGATCGCATTCTCTACCTCCGCAACGATCTATCCGGAGCGTTGCCATTGGGGGAACTGGAGTCCCTGGCATTGCCCTTTGAAGCCTATCGGTTGGCGTTTACGCCTGGTTTGTTGGAGCGGGTTTATGGCGATCGCGTCAATGACACAATTCTTGGTGAGGAGGCACGCTACATTCAGCAAGATGGATTGTGGTGGATTTCCTCCGGTCACACCATCTTTGACCCAGATCATTTTTACCTGCCGATTCAAACCATCGACCCGTTTGGGCAAACCTACATCACGACCTACGACAACTACGATCTGCTGACGGTTCGGACGGAAGATCCGTTAAACAATATCGTCACTGTTAACAGTGACTACCGAGTGCTGCAACCCCAGCAACTGACTGATCCGAATGGCAATCGTGCTCAGGTGTTGTTTGATGCACTGGGTATGGTGGTGGCAACAGCCGTGATGGGCAAGGAGTCCGAAAATCAGGGAGACTTGCTGGATGAAACTGTCAGGGCTGATTTGCCACCTCAGGATATTGAGGCATTTGCTGCCGATCCATTGGGCACGGCAGCATCGCTGTTAGGTAATGCAACGACCCGGATTATCTACGACCTGGAGCGGTTCAGAACATCCGGTGAACCTGTGTTTGCGGCAACGCTGGCGCGAGAAACCCATGTGAGCGATCCACTGCCACCGGATGGGCTAAAAATTCAGGTGAGTTTTGGTTACTCGGATGGGTTTGGGCAAGAGATTCAGACGAAGATACAGGCAGAACCAGGACTGGCTCCAGTACGAGATGCAGCAGGTGTGCTGCGGTGTGACCAGAACTTTGAGCCTGTGGATTCTCGTTGGGTCGGGACAGGGCGCACGATTTTCAACAATAAAGGTAAGCCTGTCAAACAATACGAGCCGTTCTTCAGTCCTACCCCTGCCTATGAGCAGGAACCGGGACTGGTTGAATGTGGCGTAACTCCGATTATTTTCTATGATCCGATTCAGCGAGTCATGGCGACGCTGCACCCCAATCACACTTATGAAAAGGTAGTGTTTGACCCCTGGCAGCAAACGACTTGGGACGGAAATGATGCAGTGCTGCTCAATCCGGTAGAAGACGAGGATGTAGGAAGTTACTTCAGTGGCTTAGAGGCAGGCGAGTATTTGCCGACCTGGTATGAACAGCGGATTAATGGGCAACGCGGAACAGCGGAACAGCAGGCAGCCCAGAAAACGGAAGCCCACGCCAATACGTCAACAACTGTGCATCTGGATACGTTAGGTCGTCCAATTTTGACGATCGCAAATAACGCTGAGTTTGGGCAACCGGAAACGCGGGTAGGGCTGGATATTGAAGGCAACTCGCTTTATGTGGAAGATGCGCGGGGCAATCTGGTGATGGTGAATGCGGTGGTCACGCGTGACGATCAGGGGCAACCGCTGCGAGATGGCAGTGGCAATCCCCTCATTGAAACTACTGGCTATAATCTGTTGAGTCATTCGCTCTACTCCCTCAGTTCCGATGCTGGGGAACGCTGGACGCTGAATAATGTGGCGGGTAACCCGATTCGGGGTTGGAATAGTCGAGGATTTGAGACACGGCTACTTTATGACGAATTGCAGCGTCCGACCCATTTGTTTGTGCGCGAGTCGCCCGACACCTCAGAAAGGCTGGTGGAACGAACGGTGTATGGAGAGAAGATCGCTAATGCAACGACTCTGAACCTGCGCGGCAAGCCCTTCATGGGTTTTGACAGTTCTGGCATCGCGATCAATCCAGGGCAAAATCCAGCAACAAATGCTGAAGAGGCGTTTGACTTTAAGGGAAATTCCCTCCGTAGTCGTCGCCGAATTGCTCGTGAGTATAAGGAACAAACGGATTGGTCAACTATTGAACCTTTGTTAAACATTGAGCCAACTGATGTTTTGGATCGTGATGCGATCGAGCAAGCTATTGCACCCCTCGTAGAAGGAAATTTCACCGTTAGCACCCTCTATGATGCTTTGAATCGACCCGTTAGCGTGATTGCTCCCGATGGCAGTGAAGCACGACCAACCTATAACGAGGCAAACCTGCTGGAGCAGATGTCGGTGAGGTTACGAGGCGCAGGTGAATTCATTCCCTTCGTGGCAAACGTTGACTACAACGAAAAGGGACAGCGCACGTTAATTGAATATGACAATGGTGTGCGAACAGAATACTTCTATGATCGGGAAACGTTTCGGTTAATGAATCTGCGAACGGTGCGTGTATCCGATTCATCTCGATTACAGGATTTGTATTACACCTACGATCCGGTGGGGAACATCACATCCATTCGAGATGATGCCCAGCAAACAATCTTCTTTAACGGAGAGATCACATCTCCCAGCAATGACTACACATACGATGCGCTCTATCAACTGATACAAGCCACTGGGCGAGAACATATTGGGCAAACCACCAATAACCTCCCAGACGATCGATCGGATCTCAAACCCCATTATGACTTCAATGATTCCACTCGCCGGAATTTACCCCATCCCAATGATGCTCAGGCGATGCGGAACTATGCCGAGGAGTATCAGTATGATTTGGTGGGCAATATCCTGGCGATGATTCACTCTGCGAATGGGGGAAGCTGGACGCGCAACTATGAATATGCGGAGGAGAATAACCAACTGCTGCGAACCAGCCTACCGCAGGATCAATGGGGCAACTACGGCTATGACGACCACGGCAACATGACCGAAATGCCTCACTTACCGTTGATGCAGTGGGATTTCAAAGATCAGCTTCAGGCATCCTCAAAGCAAGTTCGCAATGATGGTGGCGCACCCGAAATCACCTACTACGTCTACGATGCAGGCGGTCAGCGGGTAAGGAAGGTGACAGAACGACAGGCGGCAGCAGGAGAAACACCCGCCCGCAAGAATGAACGCATTTATCTAGGTGGATTTGAAATTTACCGGGAGTACAGCGGCGATGGCAGCACGGTGACGCTGGAGCGAGAAACGCTGCATGTGATGGATGACGAGCAGCGTATTGCCTTAGTCGAGACAAAGACAACTGACGTGGGAGACGGCATTAACCCACCCACCGATTTACTCACGCCCACCCGTCGCTATCAACTCAGCAACCATTTAGGCTCCGCTTCTGTGGAACTAGATGCCGATGGGGCAGTGCTTTCCTATGAGGAATACCATCCCTATGGCACCACGGCGTATCAGGCTGGGCGAAGTGTGGCTGAAGTGAGTTTGAAGCGGTATCGATATACAGGGATGGAGCGGGAGGAGGAAACTGGGCTAAGTTATCATGGGACAAGATACCATGCGTCTTGGATAGCAAGATGGACTGCGATAGATCCGGCAGGGTTAGAGGGAGGTATCAATTTTTATGCATATTCATTATCAAATCCAGTAGTTCTTTTTGACAAGGAAGGGACTATTCCTCAAGTTGCTCGAAAATATGCTGAAAAGATAGCAGAAAATATTTTTGAACGCTATTTGATAGTACAAAAAATACCTTATAGAAGGCAAGTTAATTTTCGGGTACAAGTGGGTAACGAATGGGTACCAGGTAGAGCTGATTTTATAGTTGAAACTAAACCTGGAGTTCTAGAACCAGTTGAATTCAAAGGGTCAGACAACAGTGACTGGACTGATGGACAAAAAAAATACTTACCTGCATTACAAAAAGGAGCAAAATTTCAACTTCGTGGTTCGGGCGGAGCGGGAACAGGAGATCCTAAAGTCTTTAAAGCAGGTGCAACGGGGAAAGGTGGGGGTGGAGTCATAACATATGATAGCGTCCGTGACTTGATGAAACAATTTAAGCGAGTCACTGAGACAGATTACTTTAGACGCCGAGGTATTGAAATAGCCAAAGTAACTACAGCAACTGACGTTTCCACCGGAAAAGCAACAAGAACAGAAGAAAAAGTAGAAATGGATTTAAAGAAGCAATCAAAAAGCAAAAATCTTAATGTTAAAAAACAAGGAGGTTTTGCAACAGTAGGTGCTATGACATTTATTGCTGTAGCAATAAATGGTGCTTTGATATTAAGTAATGCAGACAACTTAGATGCATTATTAGATGTTGCACAGGGCATTGCAGAGGGGATTATAAGAGATGCGGCATTGGCTACACTCCTAGGATCTGCCAAAAAAGGATTCATAGCCGGGACACTTTTCGACATGTTAATGATGGAGTCAGATAATCCAGGACATAACAAGATGAAAGCAGAACTTAAAGTGATGCAAGATTATATTTTTAATAATTTCCAAGGTGTACTTTCGAAGAATGATGAATCATTTTTGGGCTTCCGCGTAGGAGGTGAATATATGATAGAAGATCCAGAAGCATACAGAATACTTTCTGAAAATTTATTAAACGCTTTGCACAATCCATTCGTTTTGGAATCAAAAAACAAATAAAATTTTTCTCATTTTGCTTACAGCATCAAACCCCGAGATCACAGTCAGCATCTTCAGTGCGATCGCCCAGTCTTACATGTTGAATTGAGGCAGCGAAAACCAACATTCTCAAACTCTCACTGGCAGGTGACTTTACAGCACTTTTAGGCTTGATTGCACCTCTTGATACGACCAAAGCCCTTTTCTAGCAATGAATTGAACAATTTCAGGTGTACTTCATGAAAATGGAAAGTGCTGTATGAAACGTCGAATTACAGCTCCTATCCAACTCCTCGATCGCGCTGTTCATCTTACTCACTCCTAATCGCATGAGTTTTTAACTCTATCCACAAACATTCACCCACTTGGAGAAAATCAATGGAAACACAAACTATGATGCACTTAGACATGAGAAACAGAAACCAGCTTCCCTGGACTGATGAAATCTGGAAGCAAATCGACATGGCAGTCCATGACGAATGCAAACGCACTAAGGTTGCTAGTAAATTTCTGCCCATTTGTCCAGCCCCAGGCGCCACCACCATTCCTTCAGACACCGTACTGCTTAGCAATCGGCGAGACGGTCAAAGGTTAACCATTGATGAAACAGCAATCACCCCCATTCTCGAACTTGAGGTTGGGTTCCAATTAACCTACCAGCAGATGATGGAACCCAATTCAAGCAGTACCATAACCCTCGCCACCCGATCCGCCAACCTACTCTCACAAGGGGTAGATATTGCCATCTTCCAAGGACAATCAGCCATTAGCGGCCCCAATGCCCAACCTCTATTTGCCGATGGCAGAGTGGCGATCGTTTCTGGTAATGCTGGGCGGGGTTTAATTAATGCTCCAGAAGTCAATCAGGCTAATCCAGCAATTCAGATCATAGAGGTTCCCACCACAACTGGTCCAGACCAAGTGCCACCTCGGTGGGGCGAAAACACCTTTGGGGTTGTCTCTGATGCTTATTCCCGACTGCAAAGTGGCGAAGGTTTGAATCAGGCACACTATGGCCCCTATGCCTGTATTCTCAATTTCCAACCCTACGCTGATACCTATGCCCCTTTACCAACGACCCTAATTATTCCCGCTGACCGGATCAAACCTCTCGTTACCGAAATGGCTCACAGCCAAATGATGAATGAAGCAACGATGCTGAAACATACCCAAGATATGAATATCTATGGGCGAGATATGAGCTATATGCATACTCCCAGCTACTACCCTCGCTACTACGGTACTGGAACACTACCCAGATTAAAAGGGATGTTCCTATCTCCAGGCAGCAACACAATGGATTTAGTCATCGGTCAAGATGCCACCACTGAATATGTCCGTCAGGAGGGCAATTTCTACTGGTTCCGAGTATACGAGCGTTTTGCCCTGCGGTTAAAAGACCCTAGCTCAGTCATTCGACTGGAATTTCAACAACCAACATCTTCAACTCCACCCCCTAGTTAACTGAATCGGAAAGATAGCTTAAAAATAAGGGATGGATCAGTTCAAACTTTTTTGAGGCTGACAAACTATGCATATCGAGCATGAAGGTATCTCATTATGGTACGGAACCCCTGACGCACCTGCCCCTCAAGACGTGGTTTCAGCAGGAGAAAACGTCATCATTACAGTTGGCATTTGTCCAGCAGATGCGAGCAATGTGGTGGAAATACACTATCGAGTCAACCAGGGTGCAGTTAGTACTGTTCCGACTCGATACTTACAGAATGGGCGCGATCTGAGATCTCAATACTTTAGAGCGTCACTCCCTGCTTTTAACCCAGGTGACACAGTAGACTATGTTCCCGTCTGCCGTTGTGCGGGTCGGCAAACGCCTCCTGAAGCGGACATTCAGGCATTTACCTCCTCCTTTAGTGTGGTGAAAGCAGGAGTCAAAGCAGAGGGCGATCAGCTCAATTTGCAGAAGAAAAAATCAGCACCAAGCACTGGCCAAATCCCTGATACTCCCACTAATCTACCGAGTACACCTCTCCAAGGGAGTGTTGCAAGCGATCGCAGCACTCCCCTCCAGCTTTCAACTCGCAAAAAAACACATCTCAAAAACCTGACCCTGGGCGTGACAGAGTCAAAGCAAAAGGAGAAAATAGAACAACTTTTCACCGAAACTGATGGGGAATTTAACCCATTTAAAGCTCGCCTAGAAGAAAGCGAAGCATTCGACACGGAAACCATCCAACGGCTGACCTTTAACCATGAGATTTCCGAACTCCTGGAGGATCGGGAAAACTGGGTAGCGGCATTTGCCCAAAATAATCGCATCCATAATCTCCGCGATCTCGCCCTCAATTATAGAAAACAGGACTTTAAATCCCTCATTCGCACGGCAGGCATCCCAAAAGATGCAGAAGAAAAAAGCGAAGAAGAATGCCTGGAACAGTGTGCCATTAGAGTTAGCGATCGCCTCTTCCGGATGGAGCCTACAGCAGTGATTCATCGCATGGTGCGAGATCAAGAGCTTGCCGCAGACGATCAAAATATTCGGCATGGGCTACTGTCCTTCTTCAATAACCAACCCAACCTGGACTTGCGAAAAACCTCTGTGCTTCAGGTCTTGCAGAACCCCGATTGTTTGAAACAAGTTCCAGAGGCTCACCGAGAACAGGTAGTGGATCGGTTGAAAAAACTGCAACGCCTGTCTGCCTTCAGCCCCAGAGCTGAAGCATTGCCCACCTTAATGAAAACAAACCTGACTTCAGCCTATACCATCAATGAAATCCCGATAGAACGCTTTGTCAGCCTCTTTGGCAAACGGTTGGGTGGTGAGAATGTAGCCCGCACCATTCACCGCAATGCTCAAAACATCACCGTGCGAAATGAGCACGCTTACATTTCCCTGCGGCAAGCAGTCCGAGGTGCCTCCGTCCGCATGATTCATGGCGATACGTCGGTTGACGCACGCAAAGCGGAGGCCATAGCAGTTGCTCAGCGGAAAAACATTCCGATTAATTTTGAGACCCTTTTTGGCAGTGTAGACCTATGTGAATGTGCCCATTGCAATTCGGTTTATAGCCCTGCGGCTTATTTGGTTGAGCTGTTCCAGTACCTTCGCAACAACAACCTGGATCCAGAAAACACCAATACTGGAAAAGAGGGCATCAAAAACACTCCCCTAGAAAAGCTTTTCCGCCGCCGCCCAGATTTGGGCCGCCTCCAACTGACCTGCGAAAACACCAACACCCTCATTCCCTACATCGACTTGGTGAATGAGGTTATGGAAAGCTTTGTGGAACATCTGGATAATTATGAAGCAGATAACAACACTCCGAAGCAGACAAGAATTGCTGTCTACAACGTGGATGATGAAAGCAGTGGCGAATTGCTGGCTGAACCTCAGCATACCAACTACAAGGCTTACTCCATCCTCAGCAAAGCAGTTTATCCCGTTTGTAAGCTTCCCTATCATCAACCGATCGACGCAAATCGCCAATATCTAAACTATCTGGGTACCAGTCGTTACGACTTGTTTGATACCTTCCGGATAGATGTCTCTTTTGAGGTTGCGGAAAATGCTACCGCAACAGAAATCAAACGCGCCAACCGGATGAAAGAATTACAAGTGCAGTCGGTGGATCGGGCGATCGCCGCTGAATATCTGCATCTTATAGAGGAGGAATATATCATCCTCACCAAAGAGGCATTTCACATTCGCGAATGGTATGCACTAGAACAGGAAGAAAACGTCTCCGAGGCTCAATACCGAGAGACTATTGGCCTCCAGCCGACCTGGGCATATTATGGTATGGGCACCGAAGCCCAGATGCTGAATGAACTGAAGTGGGTCAAACCGGAACAGAAGACTGAGATGGTGGGTTTTCTGCGGCGCGTTAACATTCTGTATATTGATTTAATTGCCCTGCTCAAAACTCAATATATCAATCCTAACTATCTGTCGGGTAAGGCGCTAGCCTACATGAATAGCTTGCGCTACAGCTATCGCTACCTGCAAAGTTTAGTAGATGACAGCCAGACTGATATTAAGCTGAAATACAAGGATCTAGTTCAGCTTTTACAGGAGCATCTCGTTTCGGCAAATCAGCTACCTTTGCAAACTCTAGCAGATCGCCTCTCAATCCAGAATCTAACATCCAAAACCTCAAATGGGGGCATCCCGTTTTTACAAGGTAACCTAGTAAGCGATTCAACCCCTCGCTTTGACCGCGATTATATAGAGTGTTGGGTCTACAAATACTTTGCAAAAATTGGCAAATTGATTGTTTTAGACAACGGTTCTTCCTGTACATGTATCGAAGGAACGATTCATCTATTAGGGGTGATTAATGTTGTAGATCATGCTGGCTCATTTATTGACCTATATCTTAATTCGGATTGTCAGATTTATATACTCAAATCAAATCCAAGGAAATTTGTAGGATATCTAGATACCAATACAAGCACATTGGTATTTGATGAGGATTTCAGCAATTCAGTCTCAATTTTTAGTGGAGATTTTACGGGTATCAATGGGGAAGTAGGCAAGGTAACCAATCTTAGACTTTTTATCTCGCAATCTGGAGACCGTTTTCCCTTTGTATGCTCTGGCTACCAGGAAAACTGCGATCTGACTAAAACTCAACTGAAGCACCTAGACGGTACCGATCTTGTCACAGCCGAGTACGATCGCTTCCACCGTTTCATTCGGCTCTGGTGCAAACTGGGTTGGGCGGTAGAAGAGGTCGATCAAGCCATTACTGGGATAGGTGAAGCAACCGCAGAATCTCCTTCAGGGCCATCTGATTTTTTGGCAACCAATAAGTTTGTAGCATTAATTCCTGCACCGGATACTGGAGATGAATCCGTACTTGATTTTGACGATACCTTCACCGCTCAGCTCCCTGACTATAAACCAGAAAAAGATTGCAAGCCGGAGCCCATTTCTCAAGTCAAACAGGAAATTACACCGTACCTGATTGAGCAACTGGTAGCTGTTAAGAAGTTGCTGGAAATCACTGGCCTGGAACTGGCTCAATTACTGACCTATTGGACGCTGATTGGTATTTATGGCGAGAATTCTCTCTACAAACGTATATTTCTCCAATACAACCTTATCGCCACGGACGAGGTCTTTAAAGAAGATCTATTTGGTACTTACCTCACCCAAAACGGAACCATTAACAATCATCTTCCAGTTCTGATGGCAGCCCTGAAGGTCGATGTCAATATGATTGAGACCATCATGAATTTGGCGACAATCCCAGCTGCAGGTGAGTTGACGCTGGAAAATGTGTCCATACTCTATCGTCATATCCGTTTGGCCAAAACTTTAGGGTTACGAGTAAAAGAACTTTCCAGTGTACTGGCTTTGATGCAGAATCTAGCCCAACCCTTCGGCGAACCCACTCAAACGCTGAAGTTCTATGACCTCTTTGCCCGCATTGAGGATTCTGGCTTTAGTCCACGGGAGCTAAACTACCTGCTGAATGATGAGGACGATTCTCAGCGTCCCCTACGACCGAGTATGGCCAAGGTTTTTCAATTGGCGATCGCGCTAAGGGATGCCCTCCTTCAAATTGAGATAGACCACGCCGATATTAAGGAAGATCGGGAGGCTACAGAGGATCTGTTACGGAGCAAATTGAGCTTGCTCTACGAAGGAGCGATCGTCGAACAAATTATTGCTCTGGTACAGGGAACCACTGTATATCTGGACAACACTCGCCGTCAATACAGCACCAAATTGAACCAACCGGATCAGGATGCGATTACAGCGTTCATGCTGGCGCGGCGCAAAGAGGAAGAACAACAGCCCGGGGGAGAGTTTCAAACCTTTTTGCAACGGGTGCAGTTCAGCGGCACAAAAGGATTACAAATCACGGGCATTTTGAGTGAATCCGATCAGGAAAAGGTGATTGCTCTGGCCGACTTAATTAGCGATTCTGATGACAAAGAAAAATTCTTGATTGTAGCGAACAAAATGTTCGACCAGTCGGAAAGGTTCTTTGAAGATGCTCTCTTGCCCATCTTTTTACAAGACCCGACTGCTGCTCAAGCATTGCTGCTGGATGAAGATAGGGTCAATACCGAAAACCAGGAAGAAGATAGTGGGTTCCAAAAGCGGGTTTACCTGACCACAGCCTTCATGCCCTACCTCAGAGAAAAGTTGCGGCAGCGCCAGGTTATACAGATGCTCGCAGGTAATCTGGGAGTGTCTTTAGATATAACCCAAACCTTAGTCATGGAAGTCATCCAAACGCCAGCGGGTGATCCGCTCTATCAGGAAATCATCCGCCTGAGAGAGCAAAAAGATCCAGAGGCGGAAGCCCAGCGTTGGCAAGGGTTCTTTATACCGGAGAAAGATGGAAAGTATACCTTCCTACTGGAAGCGGAAGGAGAGGCTAGTTTAACCTTCAACAATCAACTCCAATGGTCTGCCCCAGCTCTAACAGATGGAGAGCAAATCAATTTCTATCAAACTGATATTGACACAGTTCTTCCTGACATTGACACAGTTCCTCGCCGCCCGATTTTCCTGAAAGCAGGTCAAGCTTATCCATTCATTCTGGAAGGATACGACGAGGATGACAATGGGAACATCATTGGCTTGTTCATGAAATTCAATGACCAGGCACAGGTCAAAATTTCCGATAAAGTTCTCTTCCCTGCTTTAAGGACTGAAGCGTTCGGAAAAGCCTACATTCAGTTGCAAAAAGCCGCGATGGTGGTCAAAGGTTTTGGCATGAAACTGGAGGAGATCGAATTTTTCGCGGAAGTTGCGGATAGTTTTGAAGGATTGGATTTTAATTCCCTAAACTTCCCTCAATGGCTACGCCTAGAAGCTTTTTATCGTCTACAAAAGAGCTTATCATCGCCCGAATTCAGTCTGGTGGAATTTCTCCGCTGGACAGATCAAACAGAAGATGCCGAAGGTGAACCATCCTTGACTGCACAAATCCATGCGCTCACCGGGTGGGACGAGTCCGATATCTATAAAATGATTCTCCCTCAATACTTCAACCTCTCTCACCCAGAACATTTTCGCGACGAGAGAAACCTACTCAAACTCCAGCAGACCCTGCAAGTCGCCCGTAAAATCGGGGTGGGAATCGGTGACCTCTTCAAATGGGGGCAACCAACCTCTCATTTCATAAACAACCGACGAATCGCTGGCAGCATTCGGGAAACCATTAGGGCGCGCTATACCCAAGAAGAATGGGAAGAAGCCATCAAGCCTGTTCACGATCGGTTGCGCGAAAATCAAAAGCAGGCGTTAATTGCCTATTTATTGGCTCAACCCGTCCTGATGAAATGGGGCGTGAGAGATGCAGACAGCCTTTTCGAGTTTTTCCTCATCGACGTGCAGATGGATGCCTGTATGGAAACCTCTCGCCTTAAGCAGGCTCTCTCTTCGGTGCAATTATTCGTCCAGCGTTGTTTCCTGGGTCTGGAGGCCAAGAATGGGGTTCTCTCTGAGGATCTGGATCGCGATCGCTGGGAATGGGTGTCCCGTTATCGTGTTTGGGAAGCCAACCGCAAGGTATTTCTCTATCCTGAGAACTGGATACGTCCTGAATTGAGGGACATAAAGAGTCCTTTCTTCAAGGAACTGGAATCCGAATTACTTCAGAATGATGTGAGCCAAGATACCGTTAAAAGTGCTTTAACTAAATATATTGTTCAGGTCGATGAAGTTGCCAATCTCGAAGTAGTCGGACAATTTATTGAAGGCGAAGATGATTCACGAGTACTTCATATTATAGCAAGAACACGTAATGCACCTTACTTCTTTTATTACCGCTATTACGAATATAAAAGTCAGGATTGGTATCCGTGGGAAAAAATAGAGGTTGATATTCCGTCTGTTGATATCAAAGGCAGAAATGGAAATTTAATAAGAACTGGCGTTTTTGTAGTTCCGGTTGTCTGGAGAGATCGTCTCTTTATTTTCTTTCCTCAGTTTATGCAGATGAATTGGGATAGCCCTTTAAAGAAAAAAGTGAAGATTAGTGATAGTGCTGATAATACTGGGGAAGAGAGTTCTACACTGACTTTCTGGGAAATAAAAATGGCCTGGAGTGAATATAAAGAAGGCAAATGGACTCCAAAGCAGATATCGGATCTAGCAATTTATACTCAGAGAGATCTTGTGCCTAAAGATCTTGAGTCAGACTCTAGTGAACAAACATTCACACTACTAATGGAAATAGAAAACTTTCTCTTTATTCCATTTGTCTATGAAAGTAATTCTGTATTCCTTCAACCATATTATACAGGTCTGGTTTCTGAGGTAAAAGAATTATTATGCGAAAGCAAAACTAAATTTAAGAGAGATTTTCCTGAACCAAATCGTAACTGGAGCAAACTGCCTGAATCATTTAGATTTGATGGAAACCAAATCACAAGAATAGACGAAAGTGCATCACAAGCATATCCTTTCGGGATGGGATCATCACATATTTTCCATCGTCTCGTTGGTACCGATAAATATTTAATTCCTTTACAAGTAGTAAACAACAAAATCTATGGTGATTATTTACCTTTGTTTCAGGAAGGAAATGGAATTAATAGGGTTACCATAGAATCTAGCAAACCAATTCCACTTCAGCATGATAAGACGAAGGATATTTTGGGTTTATTAAGAAAAGGTGAAATCAAAAGCATATTTAATAAAATACCTCTTTCTGATGATAACTATGGCTCCAATAATTACGGCATCCAATACCATGAGTTAAAACGCTCTTGTTCTATATATAACTGGGAACTTTGTTTTCACTCAGTTGCGCTATTAGCAGATAATTTATCAAAGTCCCAGCGTTTTGAGGAGTCCATGGCATGGTGGCATTACATTTTTGATCCCATTGCAGTTCAGGGTGATATCAGAATGGTCTGGCAATTTCTACCCTTCAGGGTAGCTGACAGCGAAAATATCCTAGAGCAAATATTTAATAGCCTCGACCCCAATACTTCAAACGACCAGATTACTAAATGGCGAGACAATCCATTTCAACCCCACGTGATTGCTCGCGATCGCCCAACGACCTATATGAAATGGGTCGTGATGAAATACATCGACAACCTAATCGCCTGGGGAGACTACCTCTTCCGTCAAGACACGATTGAAACCCTCAACCAGGCTACCCAGTTGTACGTGCTGGCTGGTCACATCCTGGGTCCACGTCCAGAGATCATTCCCAAACGCGGTAAAATTCAGCCGCAAAGCTACAACTCTCTGCTGGATCAATGGGACGCTTTTTCCAACGCGATCGTCGATCTGGAGCTAATCTTCCCCTTTAGCAACCAGATTGCGGTTCCAGAAGTCGTCTCAAACGGAAAGCCGCATTACGTCAATATCTATGGGTTTGCCACATCACTCTATTTCTGCCTTCCCGACAACCCAAAGTTGCTGGAATACTGGGATACAGTAGCCGATCGCCTCTTCAAAATTCGTCACTGCCTCAATATAGAAGGCGTCTTTAGAAAACTAAGTTTGTTCGAGCCACCCATCGATCCGGCTTTATTGGTACAGGCGGCTGCTCAGGGACTGAGTATCAGCAGTGTGCTAAATGACCTCAGCACCCCCATGCCCAATTATCGCTTCAACTACCTCTTGCAACGGGCATTAGAGGTTACTTCTGAGGTCAAATCGCTGGGCAGTGCTCTGCTTTCAGCGTTGGAGAAAAAAGATGGAGAAAGCCTCTCTATTTTGCGGGCACAACACGATACCCGAATGCAAAACCTCATGATGGACGTTAGGAACAAACAACTGGATGAAGCCAATGCAAGCCTAGATAGTCTGGCGCAAAACCGCAAGGCTCCTGAGCATCGGCTTCAATATTACTTGCAACTAGTCGGTGAAGAAGTAAATATACCCACAGTAGATGTCGATTTTACTGAATTGGCAAACCCAATGCCTGAGGTGAAAGAAGATAGCGAATTAAAGTTGATCCCACCCGAGGCGGAAGAAATCCAGAAAGCCAAACTCTCAGCAGATTTACAGATTGCTGTGGGGTCGGTAGAAACATTGGCAAGTATTTTAAGCCTGATACCAAGTTTTTATGTTGATGGTAAGCCATTTGGTGTTGGAGGTGGTTTTAGAATTGGTGGAAGTGATTTCCAAAATGGTTGTATTGCCGTTGCTCGTGCTTTACAAATCGGAGTAAACTACACTACTTTTAAATCCTCTGCTGCTGCCCGCAAAGCAGGCTATACTCGCCAACAGCAAGATCGTATTTTGCAGGCCAACCTTGCAGGGCACGAGTTGATGCAAATCGACAAACAAGTTACCGCTCAAACAATCAGGAGAGATCTTGCACAACTAGAAATCAATAACCATCAAATACAGATTGAACAAACCCAAGAAGTAGAAGATTTTATCCGCAGTAAATACTCGAATGAACAGCTTTATCAGTGGATGGGCGATCACCTGAAAGATTTGTATTACCAAGCCTATTCCTTTGCCTATGATTTAGCCAAAAAAGCAGAAAAAGTCTTCCGGTTTGAGATGGGGCTTTCCACCTCTGACTTCATTAAATTTGGCTATTGGGACAGCGCTAAAGATGGCTTTTTGGCGGGAGAACAGCTTTACTTAGCCCTGAAGCACTTAGAAAATGCCTACGTAGAAGCCAAACCTCACGATTACGAAATTACTAAACATGTTTCACTTCAACTCCACAACCCTCTAGCATTGATTCAACTGAAAGAAGAAGGAGTATGCGAATTTGACATCCCAGAAGAAGCCTTTGATCTAGATTTTCCTGGGCATTACAAACGGCGCATTAAAACAGTTGCCGTTTCTGTTCCTTGTGTCGTTGGCCCCTATACGAGTCTAAACTGCACCCTTCGCCTGCTAAAACACGAATACCGCAACAGCAAGATTGCGGCGAATGCTTCTGACTATGCCAAGAAGCTAGAAGAGGCAGATGAGCGTTTTGTGTACAACCCAATTCCAACCACGGCTATTGCCGTCAGTCAGGGGCAAAACGATAGCGGAGTCTTTGAGCTAAACTTCCGGGATGAGCGCTACATGCCGTTTGAAGGAGCTGGAGCAATCAGCAGTTGGCGTTTAGAACTGCCTCAAGACTTCCATCAGTTCGATTACCAAACCATCACAGATGTAATTATCCATCTGCGTTATACCTCCTGTGAAGGTGGAATCACTCTTAAAACCGCAGCCGTAGACCATTTGAAGGAATATGTTCAGGATGCCGCTGAACTCAGCAAACGGGAAGGCTTGTTCCGAATGCTGAGTCTGAAGCACGAATTTCCAGATGAGTGGTATCGGTTCCTGCATCCCGAACCCGACGTTATCAACCAGGTATTTGTCCTGGGTAATCTAAAAGAGCGTCTCCCCTTCTTTGCTAATAGTCAGAAAGTCAGCGGACTGGCAATACAAAGCGCCATGCTTTTCGTTCGCCTCCTTCCTCCTGCAAACGGATTGACGATTTCCCTACTCAAGTCTGCTCAAATCGAGAACTTGAATCTTGACAATGCAGCATTCGACGTTGAGTTGGGGACTGGAGCAGGGATCGATCAATTGCAGCAATATGAAGCCATCGACCTTGCTGAGGATCTAGATGGATTCTGGGCACTTCAGGTCAACGACCCTGTGCCCCTCACAGCAGATACATTACAGGATGCTTGGCTAGTCATTAAATATCAGTTAAACCTCCAATAATTCTCATCCTATCGATTGCCCATCTGCATAAATATGTCATATCAAGTTTCCGCTGCAACCATTGATGATCTGGAGCAGGTTGCAGCCTTAATGGATGACTACGTGCGTCAGAACCTGAACATCGCCTTCATTTAGCAACGGCGCAAAAAACAACGCTAAGGCTGAAAGCTTTACACCATAAGGATTATAGCCTCTCATTTTGATAGATCTATAGCGATCGCAATGGATGAAACCCTGGCTAACTGTGGCTTTTAGCTAGATCACGCTCGTATAGCGGCAGAGCCTTTTTTCAACTCTCAGGACAACTCTGGCGTAGTTTTAGACTATATCGCCATTGAGGTGTGGGATAGTCGGGAGCGTGGCGGTCAGCATTATTTCCCTCCCGGCTCAATATCAGCATCTTCGACCCAAACTGAATTGACGCACTTCCAAGCCAGCAGATATCGATAATGCTGCCCAACCAGCACCACTTGTTCGACAATGCACCGTTTGTGTGCAGGGATAATGCTGTGGTTGTTTCCGCGCACAGGGAACAACGTACAGGCCACATCTCCTACCTTTACCTTTGGAATCTTTTGGTTAACGCGGATGGGTTTCATTATTCACTGACTCGCGTGTATTGATTGCTAAGTTCCGGTGTTTTTTGAGCAAATTCGGCAACGACTGCGATCGCTTCAGGAGCTGGTTCAGCCCCGTGGGGAGCCGCCAGTTTTGAAGCGCATTCCTGCAAGTCCAGCAGCAGTTCCGTCTCGACCATGACAGGGTTGTTGCTTGAGACAGTTGCTCCCGTTAGGCAGTCTTGCGCTGCATCTACGGCGAGCAGCCCCACTCGCTTCCAAAAATTCTTCCAAATTTCCTGCTGAGGGGGTTCTATTAGCTTTTGAGCACAATCTTGAAGCCGACCCAGCAGCTCTGACGGCACATTCGTCAGAGCTGTATGTAGTTCCTCTGGGCTAAAGTTATAGCCCCAGGAGTGCCCCGTCTTCAGCAGTGCATCTATAACGCATGAGGCTTCCTGCTCGGAGCCAAAAAGGCGGGCTGTAGAGCGATCGCCCTAATTAACAACCAACTTGGTCGTGTTGGCCTGCAAATAAAAGAATTTTCCGTGCCTAACTAGCCACATACTTCAATCTCCATGGAAAACTAGAGCAGCCAAATAGACTGCTGTGACATCACTCAAAAACCGCTACTGAAGCGTTTGCAAAAAGGCGATCGCCTGCTGTTGCACCACTGCTTCCCGTTCCGCAGTAGCTCCCGCCATTACCTGAAAGCGCTTAATAACTTGGCCGCGCTTCAGTTTGCCAGTCTGGCTTTTTTCCCAGCGAAACACCACGAATGAAAATGCAGCATCTGCGTCGCCAGCGCGTCCATCGCGGGTGCAGTGGAGATCTGGCTGCCCAATGGCCTTCCCGTCAGCATCAGCCAAGCGCGACTGAGTAGATCCGCTGGCGATCGCGGCCAATCGATCTATTTGTTTGGTGAGTCGCCGCAGCTCGCGGTCAAGCCGCTTGATCTCTTGTCCGCGCTCATAAGCGGCTTCGTATCGACCTAATTCACTCGGCTGAATTGAAGACCGCTTACGCTTGCCACCCTGCACCACCGTAATGAAGGCATAGCCCTTTGCACCAGACTCCGACTGAACATTGCCGCAGACCTTGCGGTTCTTCTTGACGGTCGCAAAAACTTCTGGCTTTCGTTGTAGGATTTCGCCCCGTGCCAACACTTGCCGTCGCAATTGCATCAGCGCTTCATACTGCTCAAGAAGGGTATTAACTTGAGTTTTTGTGGCGCTAACGACAAGCTTGAGACACACCAACGGCAACATCATGTCGATGGCGTACCCATCCAGCCTCACCTTGGCGTGCCCCCGCACTGCATAGCTGCGAAACGGCTTTACTGTACCGACTTTGCCAACGTGCCCCAACATCGCGGGGTCCTGCACCCCCACAAGTTCAACCCGTTGCCCAATTTGAACTTGGGGAACCGAACGGACAGTCCATGTTTTTGATTGTTCCAGAACCAACCCGGTGCTAGTTGCCTCAAACAGCACCGCCGAGTCCCTGAGTTCTTCCTCAACCGCTAGGCAAGGTATTCTTTCTGCGATCGCCTGCAATCGGTTGAGTCGCCAACACGCCCACTCAAGCTGCACGGCAGGCGCAAGGGTATCGACCCTCAGGAGTCCTGCCAGACGAACCCTATCCTGCTCCACGCAATAAGCACCGAGGTTCTGATCTGAAAGGCGGATCTTTTCTCCGGTGCTTATGTCTCGCCAAACGGCAAATGAAAAATCGTTGGTGCCCCAAGGCAACGGCTCAAATGCCCCAGCTACTGTCGCGCCAGTGCGATCGCCCTGGACATTTCCGTAGAGGGGCGGGGGGGGAAGAACGTCTGAACTATTCGCTTTGGTTGATGCTAAAATTATTGGCATGTCTGGTGAAGACGCTTATTAGGGGGTGCTGGCGGCACCCCCTTTTGATTTGGTACTTGTTGTTATATTAAAACATAACAAGCTGATCTTGGAAGATCCAGAACCGAAACTTTATATTTTAATGAAAATCTATGTAACCCTTCGTCAGCAAAGCTTTCAGTAATTTCAAGAAGATTTTGTGTGATGTTTCAATATAAAAGTTTTAACACGGCAGGGAATCCACATCGTCAAGGGATTGGTTCTGGAATCTCTCACGATAACGATTGCTCACTTTCAGATTTCAACCGCTGAAGCCGTTCCACAGAGTAGTGTTGAGCGATCGCCCGCCAATCTTGCCAGCAATCTTCCCCAGTGAGTCGCACTCCAATACTCCCAGTAGGCAGCCGCGTCATACCGGAGTCTGACGAGCTAAACGCTTGGATCACCCGCACGCTGGTCGCCAGATTAAACCAATCAATAAAACTCCTGGCCGCCACGCCCGAGACAGTGCTGTCTGTCCGCAATCGCTTATGAGCTAACACTACCTGCCAACGATGCTGGAGATATCGCTCAAACCGACAGATCGGCTCTCCCTCTCGTTTGCGCTTTTTCTCCAGGTAGTAGGGCGTAGCCTCCACGATGCCATCTAGATTTTGCGGATCTGCCCCTTGGACGCGCCACATTGCCTGCGCCAGTTCCTCGTCACCAAACGGCGCATCCAGTTCAACGCAAACCTGGAAGTACTGCGCTCGCACTTGGTCGTATTGCTCAGCAGAGGGGAGGGGAGCGCGATCGCTGCCAATTCCCAGATCGCGATTTGCCAGCACGTCAGCCAACCAATCCCCCAGCTTAGGATGCAACTGCACAGTGCGGCCTCTCCAAGCATCTCCTAGCGCCGCCCGATGAGCCACCAGAATCTCTTCTGCCGTGATTCCAGCTTGCCGCAGCCGGAAGTAGGCTTCTGCGGACTGCTTAGCGCAGGTGTGCTTTGGGTGTGCCCTATACAGCGCAACAAAGTCTTGCTTCATTGCTTCATCGTCTCGAAACACCTCCAAATACATAAATTTGCGTGATTTTGCCTGTTTTTTCTTTTTTGAAGATTTTTTGGAAGATTGGGTCTCTTCCGATCCACTCATGCCTGACAGTGAGTGGTCTTGAGTCTCGTCAGTCTCGTCAAAGGCTTCTGGTGCCTTGGCTGTCCTCCTAGGCTCCCTCAAAACTTGCGCTATCCCACCCTTCGCCAAAATTGCTGCGTCCGCGATAGCGGCGGAGCAATTTTGCGATTTGGTTGTTTTAGTATTTAGTTCTTGATCAGTATTTAATTCTTCAAGATCAAGATCTGTATTTAATTCTTTAGTATTTAGTTGGGGTGGATTTTCCAGTTGGTGGTTTTCCCAGTTGGTGGAAAAACCAGAAGGTGGTTTTTCCACTTCTGGTAAAGGTTCCTCAAAAACTAGGGTTTCCCAGCCAGTAATTTTGCCGCCAGCATCTCGTATCGACGCTTTAACGATATGGCGAGTCGTTTTCAATTCCTTGATTCCAGCCTTAATGGAATCCACGCCATCACGCATGTGACTGATAATGTCAAGCAGGTTTGTCTCCCAATTGTTTGGCTTGCTCAAGAGATAAAGCAGAATCCCCTTTGCCTTCGCGCTCAGTTCTGGGCTATTGATCCAGTCATTGCTGACAGTTGTAAAGTTTCGGTAATGCTTCACCTTGAAGATCGTGTTAGACATTGCAGTCTCCACATTGCCCAACAAAATAATCCCGGCGAACCTGAAAACTAGTTCGTCGAGCCAAGTAAAAATTTGTTAGCAAAAACTGCACGACATCAATGTGTCGCACCCTTGCGAAAAAATATG